>ERZ1740067.831-NODE-831-length-23191-cov-40.335754_pt1 | contig 23191 bp, 37 predicted proteins | sample MGYA00581736_ERZ1740067 | MGnify/ENA primary metagenome ERZ1740067 (study PRJEB43018, sample SAMN04849236) | marine metagenome | isolation source: floating plastic debris | place: Pacific Ocean | collected 2008-08-27 | study: EMG produced TPA metagenomics... | reverse complement strand
AACCTCAAGAAAGGCACTCTGGACGACTCGCATATTGAGAACTTCGAAAACGTCATCGGGACTTTCGGCAACGATCTCATCTTCGGCGACGACAAGGACAACTTCATTCGCGGCGGCGCCGGAAATGACATCATGTCCGGGGGCGGTGGCGCGGACACGTTCGTGTTCTTCGAGGAAGATCAGGGCATCGATTTAATCCTCGACTTCGAAATTGGCGTCGATCAGATGGCCTTCGTGACCACGGATCCCAATGTCACGACTGAGAACCTTCTGGCGAACATGACCCAGGTCGGGGACGACGTGGAGCTGGCCCTCAACAACAAGGTGATCACCTTCGAAGATGCGCTTATTGCGGACTTTAGTGCCGATGATTTCATGATTGCTTAAGTAGATGTAACAATCGAGGCGTAAGGCCCCGCCAACTTTCGGTTGGCGGGGTTCTTTGTTTGTTTGCGAAACGCTTGGCGACGACGGTTACGCAGTCAATGAGGCTCCAGGCACCACGTGTCGCCACGCGGCTGGGGGCCTGCCAAAGCCCTGCTCGCGCCGACCAAGCCTGTCAAGAATTTAAACAGCCAGGGCAATCAGAAGGCTCTGACCCGGTGGTTCCTTCATTCCAATAAATACAGTTTCGTACCGGGTTGCGCCTTACGTCATTCGCCGCAAATGTCTTTTGCCAGGGCAAGACCAAATCCAAACATCGGGTCGCGTCCTGCGGGGCCAAGCTCTTCGCTTGTCTGGGCAAGCCGCTTGCGGACTTCGGAGACATCGCGCGCAGCAACAATCGCTGGATCGGCCGCCAGACGTGCTGTCACAAACGGGGTGGCAATTGAAGTGCCTGTGACAAAGCGCATACGCCCCGCCGTGGGTACCAACACGTCAACACCCGGAGCGGCGACATCTACATGCGGCCCGCGCACGGCATTGCGGTATATGCGGCTGTCCACATCTACCGCCGTCACTGCGATAACCTGCTCAAAACCGGCTGGATACAACGGATCAACATTCGGACCATCATTGCCCACTGCGGCAACCAGAATGAGACCCCGCGCCGCAGCCCGCTCGACAGCCAGATTGAGAAGCTTGTTGTAGGGACCGGCCAGCGCAAGATTGACAAGGCGAACGTTCTCATCCGCCAACCAGTCGAGCGCGCGGACCAACGCATCCGCCCCCGCCACCAGATCCGCCGCTTCGGGCTTGCCGAAAACGTTGGCACCATAAATCCTGACCCCGTTCAGACGGTCTGGATCCGCCAGAACTGTGGCCACGTCTGTGCCATGTGTCACATCGGCGGATGGGCCGTCAAAGAAGCTTTTGGTGACGACCTGAGCGCCCGCCAGTCCAGGCGATGTTCTATCGATCGCCGTGTCGATAACTCCAATCGGAACGCGTGCGCGGCATCCCCCTTCGCTCCAACGCATCATGGTATCGGCATAATCCAGTGCTTGAGCCGCAGCCGATTGCTGCTGCAGGCGATAGGCGTGGTTGATGCCGACAGTCGATGTGGGAACGGCCGCTTCAAGCGCCGTGATTGCCTGCGGACCCGTAACGCCGTCAGGCATCCGATATGTGAGCATGGTGAGGTCGAGCCCGTCCAGACGAGTGACGTCAAGCTGCTGGTATCCCGTCGACTGGGCGGCTTTACGCATCTGGGCCGCGCTTTGCGCATCAGGAACCAGCGCGATGACCTTTCGCGATCCTACGACATCAGGCCGTGCGGACCCTTGCGCTGCGCCCTCCTCCAAGGCCGCACAACCGAGCAGCATAAGACCGGCGGCCATCGCGGTGAAACCTCGAACGATACGTGCGACCTTTGGCATACGATGTCTTCCTTCCGGGTTTGGCCACACGTCGAACGGATGGCTTTTTACAAATCTGTTCTGCTGAAAACCGTATCGATTCAATCAAGAGCTGAAAATTGGTCTTTACTACAATAGTTTTGAACCAGACAGCGAGATCGTGCGACAAAGAAATGAACATGGCACCGAAATGAGCATGAAAACGTGGATCGCGACCAGAACATACTCGACTATTTGCAAGACAGACTTACCTCGGCGGAACGGGGCGCGTTTGAAAGCGCAATGGCACGCGACGCGTCTCTTGCCGCCGAAGTGGACGTTATGCGGCGCGTTCGCGCAGAGCTGGCGTCAACGCCGAAGCATGACAAAGCCGATGCCGTCTGGGATCAACTTTCGGCCGAGATAGATGCTGCGCCCCGGGCGGCAAACGACAACAATAGTCCTTGGCAACAAGCACTGAAATACGCCGCTGCAGCAGTGATTGCGGTTGCCGCTTGGCAGGTTACGATTGGACCGCGGATCAACGGGGTACCGGACGGTTTCCGGACCGCGAGCGAACAATCGAGGGAATTCACTTTTCAGGTGAAATTCGTCAACACAGCGACCTTTGCAGACATCGCCGCTTTGCTCACACCGCTCGGCGGCAAGATTTCAGATGGTCCAAGCGCGCTCGGCCTCGTACGCCTCTCCTTTGCCGACGCGGATCTGCGCGACGCTGCGTTAAGAGCATTGCAGGAACGGGAAGCGCTTGTGGAGTTTGTCGCGGAATGATGCGTTAAGCGCGCAGGCCGCGTTCTAGGCACCGCATCAATGCCTGCTTTGCATGATAGATGCGGGTTTTGATGGTGCCGACAGGCACGGCTTCGACCTCCGCAACTTCGGGGTAACTAAGGTCTTCGAGAAACGCGAGGCGAATGGCGGCCTGTTGCGGGCCGGATAGGCCTTCTAGGCATCGGTGCAACCGCGCGCTTTCTGCTGCAGCGATGGCCGCCGCCTCCGGATTGGGGGCGGTGTCCTCATGCTCTGGGACTTCCTCAACATACGAGAGCTTACCGCGCTTGCGCAGCGCATCCACCAGCTTGTTGCGCGCAATGGAGAAAAGCCAGGTCTTGACGCTCGACTTTCCGGCAAAACTGCTGGCTGACCGCCAAACATCCAGCATGGTATCGTGAACACAGTCCGACGCCAGATCCGAATTGCCCGAGCGCGAAGCGACAAAGGCATAAACGGCTTCGTTGTAGCGCAGGTAAAGGGCGTGCATAGCGCGCTTATCACCAGACCCAATTTGTTTGACCAGATCGATGTCATCCATGGCCGCAGATCCGCACCTGACCGAACGTGATTGTCAGATAGCGGATGCCATCCGATACACATCTGTTCAACATCAAACTGGTCCGCAGTCCGAGAACGCTGCTGCGCGACGGATGGGTCAAGCAACGTCGATCACTTTGACGCTTCGCCCCAACAGCAGCGCAAACGCGGGCGATCTACCGCGGCCAGACATCCGATTGAATCCAATGTACGTTTGCAAAGGCCGCCGGGGAACGCTCCTACCGTCTCGTGTCGACTGTCATCAGTACCTCGCCAACGCAATTCGGTCGCCTATGACAACATCCCTAACGGGCAGGAAGTCTTTCGCAATAGCCATATTACAGCCTTAGGCCTTGAGATCGATCAGAGCCTACCATCTTGTGATGAACCTTCTTTGGTTCCTCAAGGTGCTAGAAGTGCACCGACCGGCTGAGCGCTGGTATTTGCAGAGGTGGGGCGAATTTCGTCAGGTCAATCCCTTCAACTGCTGACTTGTACTCTTCCAATGTCGGCGTGCGCCCCAATATCGCTGAAAGGACAACAACCGGCGTGGATCCCAAAAGAGATTCGCCCTTTTTGCTTTTTGAATCGGCGACAACCCGACCTTGGAAAAGTCGCGTTGAGGTAGCCAGAACCGTGTCTCCCTTGGCGGCCTTTTCTTGGTTTCCCATGCAAAGGTTACAGCCCGGCCTCTCCAGATAGAGGATATTCTCGTACTCGGTACGCGCCACTTGCTTTGGCGCAGTGTCGTCGAATTCGAACCCGCAATACTTTTGGAGGATATTCCAATCGCCCTCTTCCTTCAGTTCATCGATGATATTGTAGGTCGGGGCCGCGACAACCAATGGTGCCTGGAACTCGACCTTGCCGTATTGCGCTTCGAGATTGCGCAACATCTGCGCCACGATCTTGATATCACCCTTGTGCACCATGCAAGATCCGACAAAGCCCAGATCTACTTTCTTTTCGGCCTGATAGTAAGAGATCGGTCGGATTGTATCATGGGTGTAGCGCTTTGAGACGTCGACATTGTTCACGTCGGGATCAGCGATCATTGGCTCGATGATCTCGTTCAGATCCACAACGACCTCAGCGAAATATTGAGCGTTCTCATCAGGCGCCAACGCTGGTTTTTCGCCGGACCGGATCTGATCAATACGCTTGTCAGCGATCTCGATAAGGCCAGCCAGCATCTTCGCCTCGTTGTCCATGCCCTTTTCGATCATTATCTCAATCCGCGCTTTGGCGATTTCGAGCGATTGGATCAACGTCTCATTATTGGAGATACATATCGACGCCTTCGCCTTCATCTCGGCGGTCCAGTCGGTGAAGGTGAAGGCCTGGTCAGCGAGAAGTGTGCCGATATGAACCTCGATAATCCGACCCTGAAACACATTATCGCCGTGTTGGGCAAGCATTTGCGCTTGGGTGGCGTGGACCACATCACGGAAATCCATATGCGGTGCCATTTCGCCTTTGAAGGTGACCTTGACTGATTCCGGGATTGGCATCGTCGCTTCACCTGTTGCCAACGCCAGCGCAACGGTGCCGGAATCAGCACCAAACGCGACACCTTTCGACATTCGCGTATGGCTGTCTCCTCCAATGATGATGGCCCAGTCGTCTACCGTAATATCGTTCAGCACCTTATGGATCACATCTGTCATCGAATGGTAGATGCCCTTGGGATCGCGCCCGGTGATAAGGCCAAACTTGTGCATGAAAGCCATCAGTTTCGGCGTATTGGCCTGCGCCTTCAGATCCCATACCGAAGCAGTATGACAGCCTGACTGATAGGCTCCGTCCACGGATGGAGAAAGTACGGTCGCGGCCATCGCCTCCAGTTCTTGGGCCGTCATAGGGCCAGTCGTGTCCTGACTGCCAACGATGTTGACCCGCACGCGAACGTCAGAGCCGGCATGCAGAACCTTACCAGGCGTGACACCGACAGCGTTCGCATTGAAGATTTTCTCAACGGCGCTTAATCCTTGACCTTCGTGGCTGACCTCTTTCGATGCCGCGAAAACGGCTGGCGGCTCGATGCCCAATGTTTCTGCTGCAAACGTCTGGAGCTTCTTGCCGAAAACGATTGCGTAAGACCCGCCCGCCTTCATGAATTCCATTTTTTGAGGCGTGAAGGATCCGGCCATGTCGACCAATTCGTCGGCCCCACTCGCGCTATAAAGCTTCTTTTTCTTGGTATTGATCGTCAGCACCGTCCCGGTTTCAACCGAGTAGCGTTGCTCCAGAACCGGGTTTCCATCGTTGTTGAGGATCGGGTTGCCGTCCCCGTCCAACTTCTTGACCCAGTTTTTGAGGTCAACACCGATACCACCGGTCACGCCAACGGTCGTCAAGAAGATTGGCGATATCCCGTTCGTTCCGGCGACGACCGGCGCCACATTCACAAAAGGCACATAGGGACTTGCCTGCTTTCCTGTCCAAAGGGCCACATTATTGACCCCTGACATTCTGGAAGAGCCCACGCCCATCGTACCTTTTTCAGCGATCAGCATGACCCGCGCATCAGGGTGCTTGAGCTTCAGCGCTTCGATTTCCTTTTGCCCCTCCTCCGAAATCATGCATTGACCATGCAGCTCCCGGTCCGCTCGGGAATGTGCCTGATTGCCCGGGCTGAGAAGGTCAGTCGAGATATCGCCCTCCGCTGCAATGTAGGTCACGACTTTAATTTCTTCGTCGATGTCAGGCAGTTTTGTAAAGAATTCAGCCTTAGCATAGCTGTCCAGAAGGTCTGCGGCGATAGCATTCCCAGCTTCGTAGGCTGCTTTGATACGGTCTGTATCGGCTTCGTACAGAAAGACCTGCGTTTTCAGCACTTCAACGGCTTCGCGGGCAATACCCGGATCGAACCCAAGCGCAAGATCAAGCAGCACATCAACTGACGGGCCACCTTTCATATGGCTCAGAAGCTCGAAGGCGAAGGCGGGGCTGATTTCATCAACCACTGCCCTTCCCAAGATAATCTCTTTCAGGAACAGTGACTTCTTGCTTGCTGCACTCGTGGTGCCAGGCAAGGTGTTGTAGATGAAAAAATGAAGGCAGTCATGGCGATGATCGCTGCTGAGGTCGTTGATTTGATCGATCACCTCCTGGGCCAAAGCACCGTCGTCAATGGGTTTGGGCTTCAAACCCTGTTCTTTGCGGCTTTCGATCTCGGTCAAGTATTCGGCGTAGTGGCTCATGATCTTGGTCCAAATCCAGCGTTTCGAAGACACGCATGCGGTAAAAGGGCAATTTGGTATGCAGCGGTATACATTTCTCCATTTCGCCGCAAGCTTTTGCGCTGCGACATTTTGCAGGGTGCGCAGCGGTATGTGTGTGGGTCCAATGAGGAGACGCTTGTTCTGAGTGATAAAGAAACAACAACCGAGCGTGGAGATGTCTTTGTTTTGCCCTCTTGGGTAAAGTGGGCGTTTGGCACTGAAAACCAGTTGGGTCTTTTCCGTTTCTCTGATGCGCCGCGCTTGGCCTTGTTGCACATGACTAAGGCGAAGCGTGGTTATGCGGTGGACATGGGGGTGTGTCACGCAAACGTGTTGTCCAATCTCCGAATTTTGCAACATAGGTTTGCGTTGGCGGCAGATGAGACCGCGATCCGCAATGTACCCTTCAGCATGTCGAGAACGCGATCAAGGGCCTCGTTCAGCTGGAGAACTTTCGAGGAAAAGCTGTGATCTTCAAACGAACCTGCAGAGATGCCGGGGAGCTACAAGGGGTGTGCAATCCATACTCGATCACAAAGGGCCAAGCCGCGATCCGAGAGCTGTTCGATGGCATACAGACACGAAGGGCAACCTGCAACCTTTGCCCGAGGTCTACCCAGACTATCACGCGCCCGTCGTGGCCAATATGGAAGGGGGACGGGTCCTGACCATGATGCGGTGGGGTATGCCTTCGCCTGCTTTTGCGCTCAAGGGCAAGAGAACGGATCGCGGCGTGACCAACATCCGCAACACCAAGTCTCCACAGTGGCGCAGATGGTTTGGGGAGGCGCACAGATGCGTGTGCCCTTCCGATTCACTCTCAGAGCCTTACAGGGCGCCAGGGAAGCCCTCTCGGCCCGTCTGGTTCGCTCTGGATGAAACGAGGCCTTTGGCGTTCTTTGCGGGCGTCTGCCCCGCCTGGCTGATACTTGAACTGCAGCGTAGCGGTTCATGATCATGTTGTCCTGCCTATCCGCTTTTGTGGAAAGCCTTTAGCCGACCTGCACGATTAATCATCGCTATCGGGCTCGAACCGCTTTGCCAAGGAGCATCGATATCAATGCGCAGTTCTTTGAATAGCCGATGCAGAAGCGTCCGATTCGCGCGTTCGGCACGACCTTTGGCTTGGGAAGAATTGGCGCAGATGATCTCGTGACTTCCATGTCGGGCGGGTACGTCATCTGATCGAACTCCGAAGTATCAACTAAGCTTCGATTGGTGCTGAGCGTGAGCTGACATGTTGGAGCCATTTAACGACCCAAATACCAACGACCAAAGCTGATACGAAAATCAGAACATTCCAGTTACCAGTGCCAAGGGCAGGCAACGCCCCGCCTGGGCAAAAGCCCGCGATCCCCCAACCAATGCCGAACAGGGCTGAACCTCCAACTAGGTGGAAATCCAAGTCGGATTTTGTTGGAAGACTGAACTGTGTCTCGAGGAGCGGTGCGCCCAATCCAAAAGCCGCACGGTATCCGATGAAGGTCACAAGAAGTGCGCCGCCCATAACAAAGGCCAACGACGGATCCCAAAAACCTTTTACATCAAAAAAGTTGATGACCTTCGCGGGGTTCGCCATCCCGGAAATTGCAATTCCAGTCTCAAATAGAAGTCCGATGCCATAGGCGACTGTGAGTTTCATCAATAAACTCCTAGGACGTGACGCAGCACATAGACAGTAGCGGCTGTTGCAATCATGAACGTAATGGTTGCAACCAAAGATCTCGAAGATAGACGGGCCATTCCACACACTCCTTGGCCAGAGGTACAACCACCTCCAAAGGTGACGCCGAAGCCGACGATGATACCCCCGAGTGCAAGTATCACCGAAGAACCCGGCACCTGTAGTGTTGGAAATGAGCCAGTGACCAACATAACGACCAATGGTCCAGTCATCATTCCAAACAAAATAGCAAACCGCCACGCAAAATCAGACTTGCTGTCGGGCACCACCAAACCGGCTAGTACGTCAGTCGCACCCATTATCCGCCCCGTGAGCAACATAAGTAAGACGGCCGACGCACCGATTAAGGCGCCGCCGAAGACAGAAGCGAAAGGAGTAAATTGAATTATATGTCGAAGAGGTCAAAAGATGGCTTGCGCGTTTGCCGTCACAACGATCAGAACTGGTTCATGAAGTCTCGATCAATCTTGTTTTTTAGCCACCACATCAGGCGACCAGAAAGTGCCCAGCCATTCTTTTCACCGAAGGCACGCTTGCCGCCTAAAGACACCAGTTTGAGGTAATCCGACTGCGGTGTGTAAGAAAGCAACTGCCCGCCGGATAAGGCACGGCGCAAATTAGAGGTTAGAACCGGCGCTTGCCGGACAGCGAACACGCCCGCCTTTGGTCTGGGATCGAAACTCATATGAGCGCAATCACCCACTGCAAAGATACCAGATACACTTGTCTGGAGGGTTTCGTCGACTTCGAGAAAACCATTCACCAGTTTGAGCCCAGTGTTTTTGATCCATTCATGTGGCGTTGCACCCGCAGCGCCGACAACAAAATTCGCGGGCAACCGTGTCCCATCTGCAAGGGCAACATTCGTCGCTGTTAGCTCGACTACATCAGCGCCCTCAATGATCTCGACCGAATTCTTCGATAGCTCCCGTCGAATGCGTTGTTGCGCTGTTTTGCTATTGCTCGACAAAATTTTGCTCCGGTCCAGCAACTTCACAGACACCGTTGCTGGATTATTGCGGAGTGCATGGGCCATGGCCATTGCAAGTTCGGCCCCAGCGATGCCGCCACCTAAGATCACCACATTTTTGGTCCCTGCAGACCTACGAAATGCGTCCCAATGTGATGAGAAAGCCGCAAGCGGCTTCGCTGGAACTCCATGTTCTGCGAAGCCAGGCAGAGCATCCATTCTGGACGTTATTCCAACGTCAACCGATGCAATGTCGAAATCGAGCGTTTCGCCGCTTTCGAGCAAAACCTTTCTTCTTGTCTGATCCATGCCGATCGCTCGGTCATCTACCAAGGTCGCGCCGACGTCAGAGGAGAGCTTCGCAAGACCTATGTCGAGATCTTCACGTGTGTAGTGTCCCGCAACGAAGCCGGGCAACATCCCTGAATAGGGTGCGGTTTTACCCGGGTTGATGACAGTGACATGTGCGTCTTGCAGGGGCTCAGCCTTAAAAGCATGCAACACCAGCGCATGCGTGTGACCACCACCGACCAGGACGATGTTTTTATCTTTGCTCGTATTCATGTTGGACTGTCAGGCCGAAACTTGGCCGCCGCGCTTGGCCTCTGTCGGCGCTTTGAGGGGTAGTTTTTTGGCGATCCAACCCGGACCGGCACCAGATCCCAACATGCCTTCCGGCACATTAGTGACATTTGGAGACCCGGCGTTCGTCAGCCTGCGATCCATCCGCTTCGACCGAACTCCTCTGGCACATATTGAAGCGACAGGGCGCTCACCAGAAGTATCGAGAACCGATTGTAAGACATACTCAAAGTCCTTGCGGCGCATATCGATCGGGATCGCGTCCACAGCCACACCTGTCCGGGCCCACTCATCCGGACGCCGGATGTCGATGGGGTAAATTGCGCCGCTGCCGACGCAAACAAAAGCGCCTGCCCCAAGAACCCAACGTCGATTTACCAGCTTGGACTTCGACATACTCGTACCGTCTTGATCTGAACGCTGCATTACAGACCTTTATCCATCAAAGCCTTGATTTGTGACGTCGCTGTCCCTGCAACGATCCGACCAAGCTCTTCGTTGCCACGCAGCAAGATCAATGTCGATCGCCTTGGAATGCCGCGAAACGCTGTAACCTCGTGGCTTTTATAAGTATCCCAATCGACCTTCACGAAGGTCATAGCCGCGTCGTAAGCTGGGTCATCTGCACGCAACGCGTTGATGACGCGCTCCTGCCGCTTGCACGTGCTGCACCATGTCGCCGAGTAATCGACGAATACGGTTTTACCATCTTCCAGAGCGCTTTCGATGATCCCAGGCGTGTAGTCGACAAAGTCTGCAGCGAAGGCAGAAAGCGGCGTGAGAGCAGTTGCGATTGCCCCAGCGATAAAATGTCGTCTTTTCATGAGGATTTCCTATTTTAGAGAGCGACCGACAGGTCCTGCAGCCAGATTGGCATGACATCCAAGAGCCATCCTTCGATGACATGATGGAATTGGAAGAACAGCATGGCGCCCACTGCAATGAAGGTCGCGCCAATAATCGGCTTTGAGCGCTCAGCAAGTCCGCGTAGAGCCTGCGCCCGCGATCTGATGGCTTCACGCGCGCCCAATCCCAAACCAATAATCAGTGTGGAAACACCCAAGGCAAATGCACACATGATGAGCGTAACGTAGCCGAGGTTCTCTCCTTGTGAAGCAAGCGCGATCGCGCCGCCGAGCGTGGGTCCTATGCAAGGCGACCAAACTGTCCCCAAAAGCAAACCACCCAGAAACTGACCTCGCAGCGATCCAGCGTCGAGGTCATTCATTCGCGCATCGGCACCAGCCGCGACACCTGCCGTGGCCATCTCGAAACGGGACGCGAACATTGGCACAAGCAGGATCAGACCAAAGATCATCATTAGAACTGCGCCGATTTGTGCAAGGTGATCTTGTGTCAGACCGACCCCCGCCCCGAATGCTGTCACGAGAACACCAAAGACGACGAAAGAGACGCTCATTCCGGCAGCTAGTGCCAGTGGCCCCGCCTTATTGGCATTGAGAGCACCTACAAGCACGATCGGCAAAACCGGCAAGACGCATGGGTTAATCAGCGTCAGAAGACCGGCGACATAGGCAAAGATGAATTCCATGGTGCGAAGATCTCAATTCGTTCGTGCTTTCATGCGTATTTAGGGCGTGCTCGGTTTTTGTAAGTGACACTGTCACACACAAGACCTTCACGTTCCTGTGTGCGCTTACACCTACCGCCTTTGCTTGCGTTTACAGAAAATACATTCATATTCGCATGTAAGAGTTTAACGGGAGAGATTGTTATGGCCCTATCACGTCGGGCCTTTGTACAAGCCGTGGCTCCACACCCTTGGCAACGTCACTTCCAAGCCTCACAAAAGCAGAGCTATCATTTGACTCCGCGACGCTAACAACGGTCAGTGACGGCAGCTTGACGCTTCCGGGTGAGTGCATCTTCGAACCGATGCCAAAAGATGAATTGGCACCTATCCTGACAGAGTTCGATCTGTGGTCTGAGCGCCTGACGCCCGAATGCAATCTTGCGCTTTTCCGCGATGGTTCAAACACCGTTCTTTTTGATGTCGGGTCTGGCCCGGATTTTATACCAACTGCTGGGACAATCGTGGACAGTTTGGATGGGCTTGGCATCGCGCCAGAAGACGTCACGCACGTGGTATCTACCCATGCACATCCCGACCATATCTGGGGGCTTCTTGATGAGTTCGATGATCCCCTTTTCTATGAAGCCGCCTACATGATGGGTCGCACAGAATGGGACTACTGGTGGAACCCTGAAACAGTAAACTCAATTGGCGACGCGCGCGCTGCTTTTGCTGTTGGTGCGAAACGGCGGATGGAAGCCATCGAAGATGCGGTCATGCTCTTTAAAGATGGAGATGAAATTTTGCCTGGCATTGTTGCTCTTGCATCGCCCGGCCACACGCCGGGACATATGGCATTTGAGGTGCGCCAGGGTTCGCAAGCGGCTCTGATTGTCGGAGATGCGATTGGCAACCACCATGTGGCGTTCCGTAAGCCCAGCTGGAAAAGTGGGTCGGACCAAGACGCCACGACCGCAGTCGAAACCAGAAAAATGCTCTTTGATCGCCTGACATCTGAGAAAATTTTAGTCATCGGCTTTCACCTCCCAGGCGGAGGATTGGGATGGGTCGATCGCAATGGTGATAGTTATCGCTTTGTGGAGGCCTAAGGATGTTTCGTTGGCTCTCCGTACTTTTTCTTGCTGTGCCCCCTGCCGTCGCAGATGAGAATACTACAGGTCAGTATCCTGGCTCTCCGCTATACTCCAAACCGATTGAAGTGATCCCGCACGTTTGGTCGGCAATAGGTGCCACGGCGCCTCCCACCTATGAGAACTCGGGTCACAACAACAATCTCAGCTTCATTGTCACCGGTGACGGCGTGATCGTCATCAACGGCGGCGCGGCCTACATCCTCGCCAATGCGTTGCATGATTAGATCAAGACAATCACTGACCAGCAAGTGAAACTGGTCATCGACGAAAATGGCCAAGGCCACGCGATGCTCGGAAACTCCTATTGGGCGGAGCAAGGCGTTCCGATCTTGGCTCATGTGGACGCCGCGCACCAGATCGAAGAGCGCGGAAACCGTATCCTTGAAGGTATGAGAGGCTACAACCGTGACAAAGCCGAAGGGACTTTTGTTGCCCTTCCAAAGGAGACTTTTGAAGACTGCCGCGACATCGAGATGGGGGATTTAACGGTTGAAATTCTACATCTGGGACCAGCGCATGGACCGGGCGACACCCAAGTTTGGCTTCCGGCGCAAAGCCTCGTGATCGCGGGCGACATGGCCTTCCATCAACGCATGCTTCCCATCTTTGAAGACACGAGTGTTTACGATTGGATCAAAAACTGGGAAAACGGGTTTGAAGCTCTGAACGCCACTTACGTCATTCCTGGTCACGGAACTCCCACCAATATGGCGCAGGTTCGACGATATACGCGGGATTATCTGGTCTACATGCGCGAAAAGGTCGGTGAACACTTGGAAAATGGAGGCGACTTGGCAGAAGCCTACTACGTCGATCAAAGCCCTTATGGGCATCTCGATACGTTTGAGGAACTCGCAACGCGAAACGCAGGACGCGTATATGAGCGGATGGAGTTCGAGTGACAAACAAACCTGCGGACGACCTGACTTCTTACTTTTCACAAGGCGACGCACTCGAAGTGCCGGATGGAACATGTTTGTTTCGACCTGGCGATGACGGTCATGCTTTCCTTATCGTGGAATCGGGGTCTGTCCGGGTTGAGCAAACAAATAGCGCGGGTCGCACTGTTGTCTTGTATCGTGTAGAAGCCGGTGAAAGCTGTGTACTGACAACGACATGTCTGCTCTCTGGCGTGCCGTATTCTGGATACGGCTACGCCGAGGGGATCGTCAGCGCGGTTGCGATATCAGCAGACAGGTTTCGAAAACTGCTCGGGTCCGACCCGCGATTCCGAGAATTAGTGTTCCGGGGCTTTGCCTCTCGCGTTGGTGAATTAACCAATGTCATAGACGAGTTGCTCGAACACCGAACAGATCTCAGGCTTGCGAGGTGGCTTGCAAACAGAAAGTCCTCCGACCTTCAAATGACACAGCAGGAACTCGCACAAGAGCTCGGTACCGCCAGAGAAGTTGTTTCGCGCAGTCTGAAGGCCTTCGAAACGAAAGGGTGGATTCAGCTTGGCCGTGGAACCATAAAGATCCTGGACGCATCCGCTTTGCGATCACACGGAGATGCCTCATGATATGTGACACAGTCACTGACGATGGCTTCTGGACCTGTTTGTTTGATGGTAATTCAAACAAAGGAGAAACCCGCAATGACACGCAACCTTGGACAACTCGATCGCATCGCGCGCTTCATTCTCGGCGCCCTTTTGATCGTTCTGGCGGCAATGGGCACGATTGGCGTCTGGGGGTATTTGGGCCTCATTTTCGTTGGCACAGCCTTTGTCAACTTTTGCCCCATCTACCGTGTACTTGGCCTCAAGACTTGCCAAGACTGCTAATACGCCGGCTGCTATAGGCCCTAAGGCTCCTAGCAGCCGCTGCCATCGCATTCGTATTTGCAACCGCGGCTGCGTTTGCCGAGACACCGGTTCTTTCAGCACCAGAAGCGGCCTCAAAACTGGCCTCTGGCGACATGATTGTGTTGGACATCCAGTCGCCAGAAGAGTGGCAACAGAGCGGTATCGCCGACGGCGCATGGCCGGTGTCGATGCACACTCCAGATTTCCCAAAGCATATTTGTAGGCCATCTTCGCTCAACATCCTTCCGAGCAAGTATGGCTTGTCTGTGCAACAGGCGGCCGATCTGGCCACGTCACTGAAGTTCTATCCCGCAATGGGATAGTACACCTCAAATGTTTGGTCCCCCGGTGGTTACATCCGGACCGCGCATGAACCCGGAAGCATTCCTTTTGGGCAACTTAGCCAAACATGTCCGCAGTGATACCGGAGTGGTCAGCCCCACTCCGCATCAAAAATGTTCTGTCCCAGCGCCGCAAAGGGCAATTGCTCAACCAGTTCCTGGACGCGCTCGCTCCCCACAGTGAATTCCCAGTGAAAGGTCATCGCATCGGGCGCAAGGGCGTTCATCACATTGAACATGTCCTGCGCCTGGGTTTTCCATGTGGTGTAAGAGCCGCGCCATGTGTCCCCACCATCGAGCAGAATGGCGTCCGGACGGTCCGCGCGAATTGCTTTGATTACAGTTGCCACGCGGTCCAATCCGCCCACCCGGCCATAGCCCTGCGCCTGGGAGTAGAAATCGCCTGCGCTGAGGGCATAATGGCTTGGACTGCCATCGGAGATGCCATAGTGTTTCCGAAAATCTGCGCCGGTTACATGTGGCACAGCAGCTTTTTTTCTCCGACACCGATGTTGATGGAAGTTTCGCGGAAATAGATTGGCTTGAGCTGACCATGGATGTCAGTGATGTGGATCAAAGACACATTGCCGAACGTGTCAAATTCCAAAAGCTGATCTCGTGTCAGAGACTGTTTGGCTGCGACACGCGCCCAATTGCCAAAACCGGACGCACCATAGATGGCCGAAGCCGCCATACCTACCTGCAGAAAGTGGCGACGCGAAATCATGTCTGCGTTGTCTCCTAAAGATATATGCAAATAAACGAATATATTAAAAAGAGGCCCCGCGCAACAACGGGGAACCCTTGCAGATTATTCAGTTGCGCACTGAAGGCGTCTCGACAGAGAGGCCTTCAGTGCGCGATGCCGGATACAGCTCAAGCGCTTTAAACTCGTCACCACCTTCGGCAAACGGCGTTGCACGAATATTTTTCATGCACCCTTTGAAGCGGCCGTGGATCGAATTCAGCTTGGCGTTTTTCAGACGGTATGTCGGGAAGCCGTTGATTTGACCCTGGCTCAGATGGTCCACGCGGATCATCACGCCATAATTGTCTTCATGGCAGTTTGAGCAAGCCATATCGAGCTGACCCACAAGCGTGTAGTACAGATCCTTGCCCTGCTCCCAGAAAGACGCAGCATCACCATCGATTACGACATTCATTTGCATGCCGCGTGATTGAAGACCTATAAGCGCCGTGACGGCCGTCATTTGGCCACTGGACCATTTCCATGCGTCTGCCCCCATGCGCTCTGTACGACACTCGTTGACAAGGTCTTGCATTGCAACAAGCTCACCATCTTCGACGTGCGGCAATTGCGTTCTCAAACCCGCGAAGTCTTCCACATTCTCGTGGCAGGAAGAGCAAGACTTGCCTTCAGACCCTTCAACCTTTTCGAACAGGTCGATGCCTTGATCCACGAGATCATTGCGGGATTGTCAAATTCATCCATCTCAATAGCTTGAGTCTCTTGGGAACGGAAACGCCAACCCGAGTAAATCGTGTCGACGTTTTCCATATGTGCGGGTGCCGCAGTTTCGGTGATCATGGCTTCGCCATCGATGCTCAACGTATTGCTGTCTTGAGCAAACGCAGCGCCAGCCAAACCAAGCGCCGCAATCGTCATCAATGGTGTCAGTTTCATTTTCGTCCCTCCCGTGGCGAGACCCGCGTCTTCTTATGAGACGGTGATCTTCTTGCTTGTGTCGTAAACGTCTCCGTCATCGTCGTACCAGGTGAAGGTGAATTCACCGGACTCGGGCACCACCGCTTCGAACGCGAAGAAGGGGTTGGTGGAGATCGCGGGTTCAAGCGTAACGTCGATCACATTTTGACCTTTAAAGTCAGCTGTGAAGCGATTGATGATCGAGCGCGGGATGATGTTACCATCATCGTCTTTGCGCTGCCCGCTTTCCATCCTTGTGGCTGATCAGAGTTTTGATGGTGATAATCTCACCAGCCGCTGCTGTCTTCGGGACTTTAGCCCAGGGCTTTAAACCAGATGCCATGATGCCTCTCCTCAATCTCTGCTTCAGCCGCCGCAGCCGCCGATTGTCACTTTCACTTTCGCCTTTGCCATCTGGAAGGAACCGTCTTCCATCTTAGCAACGGCAACCACATTTTGCGTGGCCGCAAGACGAATGCGGGTCGACGCGCTCCGCGACGCACTTATCGGTCCGAAGTTGAAGGTCGCCACGTTTGGCACCGGGTTGCCATCGGCGAACAGCGTAATCTGTGTCGCACCTGGTACATCCACGCCGATCGGAACGGTGTTGCCGTTCTCGGCGATTTCTGGAGCAGTCAGTGTGATTGCGCCGCTTCCCAGCTCTGCACCACCTGTAAAGGCCGCAATTGCATCATCGGTCAGCGAAGCAAAAAGCAGGCGAACCTGTGAAGCTTGCCGCAAATGCACCGGAGCCGATTGCGAGTATTTTTTGCCGTGTCAGTTCCATGTTTGAACTCCGTGTTTGGAAGATCACTCTTCTTTCAGTGTCATCAAATAGGCGACCACATCCTCCACCTGCTGGGCGGTCAGGATGCTTTTGTCAGCAAAATCATCGAGTGGACGCTCATACCCGCTGTCGACGTAAAAGGCGGGCATGATTGTTCCTTCGAACATCATCTTTGAGTTTGTCACGATCCCGCGCAGCTCTGCTTCGGTCCAGCGATCCGCAACACCGTCCATTGGGGCCCCACTTCTCCGTGGAAGCTCTCTTCAGACAAATCCGCGTTCATGTGACATGCTAGGCAATTGCCTTGCTTGCGGTTGGTAAAGACGTAGTGTCCAATAGCCGGGTCACCGGCAACCCCCGTCAACGAGGTCTCAACTGTCCAGTCAGTAAAGGCGACATTCATTGGTTTGATCTCTTGGGCGAGTGCAGATGACGTCAAAAGAAGCGAAGCCAAACCAAGTCCAAATGTACGTGTCATGCGCTCTCCCTAGGTCGATTCCGTGCCTTGGTTGTCTTGCACACTACGGCACACAATCGATTTTACACAACAACAAATTCAACTAAATGAATTTTACGATCTGTTGGCACTTGCAGCATTTCAGGCAAGTTTAATTTGCGCCCGCAGCGACGCTATCCCTTCTGCTGTTCAAATTTTCTGGCGTGATACTTCTGGAATGGCTCATCACCTTCATAGCCCTTTTCCACCACCCAGGTCAGCATATTGAGCGTGGTCCAACGGCCGAAAGCACCTGGGATATTGGCAACCGCGGCCTGTGTTGCCATCTGATCGTCGCCGACCTCTTCAGGAAAAAAGTAGATGCTTGGTGTGAAGAGTGCGTTCCAACGTTTTACCATGTCCTTCTCGGGCAGTGTCGTGCCATCAAAGTCGGTGACCTCTATATATCCGAACACATTGATCTGTACGACAAAGAAGTTTTCCTCGATATAGTTGGCAATTCCCGGAACAACAAAGACCTCTTCGTGCATCTTCTTGCAGTAAATGCACCCACGTTGTTCGACCAGAACCATCAACCGCTTTCCTTCCGCGGTTGCTTCGGCAAGGTATTCGCTCAGATCTTTGAAGGTGTCCCGCATCCAGGGAGCTTTGTGCAATCCATCGTCGCCTAGCTCTGCCGCAAAAGCGGTAGACGAAAAAAACAACGGCGAGCAAAGTTATCAGAAGCCGTTTCATGTGAGGTCCTCCCTGACACTCATCCGATGGTGCTGAACCATGGAGTATTCTCCAGCATCCATTGCGCGATAATATTGATGGAATTGGTGGCGATAACCACACCAAACAGGATGAGCAAAACGCCCATCAGCTTTTCAATGAGCCCTAGATGGCGCCGAAACTTTGCCATCCAGATCATGAATGGCCCAATGAACAGCGCTGCAACAACAAAAGGCAAGGTCATGCCAAGCCCGTATGTGAAGAGCAAGGCTGCCCCGCTGTTCCCCGTCCAGCCGCTGTAAACAAGATTGTGGCCAACACTGGACCAACACAGGGTGTCCATCCAAAGGCAAAGGCGAGTCCAATCACATAGGCGCCGGCAAATCCAACATTGGATGTGTCTCCGGTTTCAGCTCGCAGTCAGCGATAAAGGATCCCAATCGTGATCAGGCCCAGAAAATGCAAACCCATTGCAATGATGATCGCGGCAGCGATCCAGCGCAGAATGTCAAAATACTCTCGAACTAGGCTTCCGAAAGCGGTCGCCGTTGCCCCGAGACCGACAAACACCGTGATGATACCCAAGGCAAAGAAACATGCCGCCATCAAAACACGCATGCGAACGGCGCGGGACACCTCAGCCTCTGCCGAAATCTGGTTCATACCGACACCAGCGAGATAGCTCAGATAAAACGGCATGATTGTCAAAATGCAGGGTGACAGAAAAGACAGCAAACCGGCCGCTAGAGCGCCCAAAAAGTATGACATCAAACATGTCCTGGCTGTCCCTCGCCTTGAGATATTCACAAATTAGATTATGATATAACGAAGAGATGCGTCAACGGAGGCGACCGCGCCGATGCTTAAGGTGCTCGTTATAACACTGATGGGATTGCTGCCACTCGCAGCGACTGCTGAACCCCGATTGCTCATGGCAGAGGAGACCGGCTGCTCCTGGTGTGCAAAGTGGAGCGAAGAGATCGCCCACATTTATCCGAAGACCGCCGAAGGTCGCGCAGCGCCTCTGCAACGCTACGATCTTCACTCCGAAACCCCCAATGTCGAATTTTCCAAACGCGTGCATTTTACACCCACCTTTATCCTAGTGGATGACGGCAAGGAGGTTGGACGAATTGAAGGATATGCGGGCGAGGATTTCTTTTGGGGCTTACTGGCAATGATGTTCGAGCGGGCCGGTATTCCCTTGGACCAAGCGAGTTAACTCACTATGACAGTTCACATGACAACTGAAGTTGGCACCCAATCTGAGTCGGCATCGCGTTTGCCGGTCTTCGACAAGAACATTTGCCCCGAGGATATGGAGCGGATGATGGAGAATGCGATGCGCGCTTCCAACTTCTTAAAAGCCATCAGTCATGAAGGGCGATTGATGATCTTGTGTCACCTCGCATCCGGTGAAAAGTCGGTCACAGAGCTCGAAGAGTTGCTCTCTGCTCGTCAGGCAGCCGTCTCTCAACAACTCTCGCGTTTGCGTCTTGAAGGTTTAGTTACCCCGCGCCGGGACGGCAAAGCGATTTACTACAGCTTGACAGATGACCGTCCGAAGCAAATCATGGAAGTCGTCTACGACCTGTTCTGCAGGGAAGACTGACCGAGCGCTTCGCCAGCGTTTGGTTCCGGAGGGAACACATGCTGGAATTGCTTGGAGAAGCGAATTCAACGGCACTCATTGGATTTATAGGTGGCATGGCTCTTGGCCTTGCTGCGCGCATTGGGCGTTTCTGCACCCTCGGCGCCATTGAAGACGTACTGTACGGCGCGGAGACCGGCGACTTCGGATGTGGGCCATAGCCATAGGAATTGCTATTGGCACCGGCTTCTTCGTTTCTGCAGAAAGCGCATACCTGGACAGGATGTGGAACCCACTCGGCACGATTGTCGGCGGTCTGATATTCGGCTACGGCATGGCGCTGAGTGGGAATTGTGGGTACGGAGCACTTGCCCGACTTGGATGTGGAGACCTGCGATCATTCGTAATTGTCTTGGTCATGGGACTCTCTGCTTACTTCGTCATGTCCGGTCCCCTGGCCCACGCCCGTGTTTTGCTCTTTCCCGTTGAGAGCGGGGCGTCTTCGACACAGGGTTTCACTCAGATGCTCTCAGCTGTTGGCGTCTCGCCTCTTCTCACCGGGCTAATTGCCGGAGGCGCACTGCTGGTATTCGCACTTTCAAAAGCGGATATACGTTCATCCCACAGCCACATCTTTTGGGGATTTGTCGTCGGATTCGCTGTCGTCTCAGGCTGGGTTGGTACTTACTGGGTCGCAATGACGGGTTTTGAGTCCGAGCCCATTGAGACCCACACTTTTGTGGCACCGATCGGAGATACTATCTTCTAAACCATGACTGCATCAGGAAACGCGCTTTCCTTCAGTGTTGGGTCCGTGATCGGCGTTGTCATCGGCGCGGCACTTGGATCATGTTCAAAAGGCCACTTTCGTTGGGAAGCTTGCGAAGACCCACGTGAACTTCGCCGCCAGATTCTTGGTGCTGCTATCATGGGACCCGGCGCGATCCTTGCGGTTGGCTGCAACGTGGGCCAAGGCATATCCGCTTTTTCCGTTCTGGCCTTTAGCGCCCCGATCGCGTTTGTGTCTATCTTTGTGGGTGCAGCTTTCGGGCTTAAACAGCTTATCAGCGGGTTTGCTCCTGCGGAGTAGCAAGTTACTATCTGCTTAGCGGCTATGCAGACCGTCCTGAAATGTTGCCGCAAAATTGATAGGCGAACGCATAAACGGTCTTTGCTAGCTGACCGATTTAATGAACTCTGCGACGAGTGTTAACCCCACACTGTCTTTTGTGGCCATCAAATGCGTGTCGTGCTGGCGCCGATCAGGCGCGGGCACCAGCAGACCTACAGCGATGCCGCGATCAGACGTGTCTGGCGATGAAGGTCCTGTTCGGCATGGCCTTGCGGCAGACGACGGGCTTTGTCGAAGCCCTGTTGCGGCTGGTCGACCTCGACTCGACCGTGCCGGATTTCAGCACACTCAGGCGCCGTCAGAAGACGCTGGCCGTCAACATCCCATATCCCGGATCAAAGGGGCACCGCACCCGTTGACCGACAGCACCGGCATCAAGGTCAAGGGAGAAGGCGAGTGGCACGCCCACAAGCATGGTGGATCCAAACGGCGCGTCTGGCGCAAGATCCATCTGGGGATCGTCGTCGCAGCAAAAACGGTTAGTTAGTCCCATCGGAATAAAGTCCGGATTGCCGCACGTCGTCCCGGATGGTTTTCGTGGTAGGTCTGTTTCCCTCGTCATGATTGAGGTGGCCGTCCACAAGCCCGCAACCACGCCAATTCCGGCTGACAGTGATGTCTAGAGACGAGTCATTTGCTGCCGCCTGCCCCGCTTTCTGTCTATTACCTTTGTAGAATGATACCCGATCTTGTGGAGCTTCATGATTGGAAGCGGGTAAGTCGCTGGTTTCGCTAACAAAGATGAGACTCGCATATGGAGCTCCGAACCTCGACCGCTCAACCAGATGCAGAAAAAATGCTCAGCTCTGCAGCAGCCAGCGGACTGCACCTAACCCAAGCATGCGTGTCGCCTTCGCCATTATTGACTGACAGATATATGGAACGTATATGTTTCGTATAGTCCCTGATGAGGAAAGCCGATGGGATTGGTAAAGATCGACGATAGCCTGCACCAGGATGTGAGACGCGCGAGCGCGGTTATGTGTCGATCAATCAATGCCCAAGCTGAGTTTTGGATGAAGATCGGCATGCTGGCCGAGGCAAATCCGACGCTCGCCTTCACCGATATAGTGAAGACGCAGCTTCAGATGGTTGCCGCGGAAACTAACGCGGAAGTCGCGTGAATGGATATCCCGGTAGCCGGCGAGAATTCGACCTGCGAGAACGAGATAGGGGCGTTCTTCTTGGCGTATCTAGACGCTTTTGACCGCCAGGATGCCTCGGCGATCAGTAAGCTTTGGGATGAGGTCGGCCTATTTCCTTCGCCAACCGGAAACTTCTCGATGGATCGCGAGGCGTTTCGAAGTCACTGCGTCACGCTACTGGATTTGATCGGAAGCAAGGCGTCGCCGAGCCCACCGGTGAATTGCTGTCGGAAGAGGAACTCTTCTCGGACGTCGCTCAAGCACGCATGGCATATAAAATGCTTGCTTCGAATGGGACACTCGTCGCGGCCTGGGAACATGTTTACATTCTGCGTAAGTTGGACGGCAATTGGCGCGTTTCGCTGACAATTGCAGATGACGAGATGTCGGCATGGGCAACCGCTGGAGCGGAATTCCAGAAGCGGACCCTCGCTTTGAAAAATCGAACCCGAGCAAAGACCGCATTGCCGCCATCGATGGTGACAAGGGCGGCGGTTGGCTCGGCGGAACAACGCGGGCATCGTCTGTTCACACTTGAGCCACTGGCTATTGCTGACGGGCGACAAAGGCGTTCTTCATCACCTTGGATAACTGTGCAACATCCTCAGTTCGGTTCGAAGTGCTTGATCGCATTGACTGCATCATTGCGCCTTCAACGAGGCCATGCGCCATTGCAGCCATCATGTCGACATCTCCCTCAACAAATGTCCCTGCGGACATACCCTCAGCGTAAAACGACCTGATCTGGCTTTGGATACGGTCGCCTGGCAAGGCCCCATCGACATAGACGACGTCCGTCGTCATGGTCAGCAGCCGCAGAAGGGACCTGTGATCTTCAGCAACGACAAACAGCCCCTCACAAATGGCGTCGAGGCGGTCAGGATGAGCGCCGCCTTTATCCCAGTCGTGCTTCATACGCCGGACAAATAAGTCTTCGATTTCTTCAAGCATCGCCCGCAACATCGCAAGCTTGTTGTCATAGAAGCGGTACACAGTCCCCACTGCGATCCCGGCAGATTTGGCGACCTGCGCGATCGACACGTTCTCGTAGCCCCTCTTCGTAAACAAATGAAGCGCCGCATCGTGAACGGCAGCGCGTTTGGAGTCTGGGTCGCGCGTGCGTCTGGGCTGTGTTGGCTCGTCTGCATTTTTCATAAGTGAACTGTATTCACTAGTATTAACGTGGCAAGTTAAATCGCTCTTTCCACTAATGAATTACGTTCATTAGTGGAAAGAGCGAAGGAGGTGGTATGAATGATTTTTGAGGGACCGAACGCCCCGGAATTTGTGAGG
>ERZ1740067.829-NODE-829-length-23211-cov-4.720159_pt1 | contig 23211 bp, 23 predicted proteins | sample MGYA00581736_ERZ1740067 | MGnify/ENA primary metagenome ERZ1740067 (study PRJEB43018, sample SAMN04849236) | marine metagenome | isolation source: floating plastic debris | place: Pacific Ocean | collected 2008-08-27 | study: EMG produced TPA metagenomics assembly... | reverse complement strand
AGATCACGCGCACATTGCGCGCCATGTTTGGCGATGGGCCCCCAGACCCGGAAGATGTGACCCAGCAGGCCTTTGAAAAACTGCTGGCGCGCGGCGATTGCAGCGACATCAAAGACCCGCAGGCTTTTTTGTGGCGCACGGCGCGCAATCTGTGCCTGAAAGGGCGGCGGCACGAGGACGTGCGCGCGAAATACGATTTTGAAATCGAGCAGCTTTTTTTCGCCCAGCAGGGGGCCGAAACAGCGCCCGAAAGGGTCTTAAGGGCGAGGGAAGAGCTAGCGCTCATCAATGAAGCCTTAAGGCGCATGCCAGAGCTGCGCCGGCAAGCCTTTGTTTTGAGCCGCATCGAAGGCCTGACGGTGACACAAGTGGCACAGCGATTGAACATCAGCCGCAGCCCGGCCACGCGCCACATTCAGCGCGCCTGCCGGGACATTGAACTGTATTTGCATGAGCATGGTGGCACGGGCGATGACACCGAATAAAGACGCGCAAAGACAGCTCATCCATCATGTGCATGATTGGAATGAACGGCTGAATTCGGATCACGCCACACCGGCGGATTTGGTTGCATTCGAAGCCTGGTTGGAAGAAGACGACGCCCATGTGGAAGCCTGGGAGCGCAGCCAGACGCTGATTGCGTCCTATGACTATCTGCGCGGCGAAGACCTGGATGCGGATGTGCTGCAAATGCCCCCTGCTGCGCAGCGTAAATCCGCTCTGAGCAGAGTTTTTGTTTCGCTTATCCCAATCCGTCCAGCAGCCATTGCGGCGGCACTATGCGCCTTCGCGGCCATTTGTGCGCTACCGGTTCTCTTGCGTCTAAGCAGCCCCAACCAGATCGTCTCAGTTGACCCCACCCGCTACCAAACAGGCATCGGCGAAACGGATGTAATTGATCTCCCGGACGGGTCGCAGCTGGCGTTGGGGCCAGCCACCGCGCTTAGCGTGAACTTTACGCATGAAAGGCGGGCTGTAACGCTCCGTTCTGGCGCCGCCATTTTTGATGTGGCCAAAGACGCGGACCGGCCGTTTTCTGTCACGGCAGGCGAACTTGTCGCCACGGCGCTTGGTACACGCTTTGAGGTGCGCTCCAATGGCGGTGTTGAGCGTGTCGGCGTTGCCGAGGGCACGGTGCGGGTGCGCTATGACTATCCCATCGCCGACACAGGCGTTGAATTGACCGACAAACGCGTTCTTCAAGCGGGAGACCAGGTGGCTACGACCCAGGGGAGCGGTTTGCGCGCCACCACCGGCATGGCGCTGGCGGGCTTTGGCGACTGGCAGACGTCCAAGCGCGTTTATGATGGCGCGACGATTGCCGAAGTGGTGGCGGATGCCAATCGGTATTTTGAGCGCCAAGTCGAGCTCGGTGGGTCCATGGACGATCTTGCGCGCGAAACGCTTACCGCCACGTTTGACATGACAGACCAAGCGGCCATCTTCGAGACTTTGGCTTATGCCTTCCCGATTTCGATCGATAAAAGCGAAGAGGGCATCATCACTATCTCTAGTAAATCCGCGGTGTCTGGATCGCCCGCCAACAAATAGTTAAAATTTTTTAAGCGCGGGGGGTCATAGCGCCTGCCCGAGGGGTCATCCTTGTGAAAATGCGAATGAACGGCATTCGCATATAGCAAATCCAGAGGCCGCCCCCGTGCAGACAGCTCTTTTTCACCACACCCGTTTTTCCCGCCCGAAGGCGACCACATCCGCAAAAGCGTTTCTGGTCGCTGCAACTTCGTCCCTCGCGCTGCTCGCGGCGACGCCAGCGGCGCTCGCGCAGGAGAGCGCCCCATCGCGCATTGAGCTGCAAATCGACATTCCCAGCGCGCCGCTTGGACAATCGATCATTACTCTTTCGCAGGCCTATGACGTTCAAATTCTAGCGCCGAACGCGCTTATTGATGGCGAGCGCTCGGCGGCGCTTTCTGGCTCCTATGATGTGGCGCAGGCGCTCACGATCATGCTCAGCGGGACAGGGCTGAAAGCCGATAAACTCGCCAACGGCAATTATGTCATCGCAGCTGATGCCGCCGCGCTGGCCCCGGCGGCTGGGCTCACGGAAAACGCTGGTTCGTCCATTACCGACGTGACGGAAACGCTGGTCGTCACCGGCTCGCGAATAGAGCGGACTGCTGTGAATTCACCTGCGCCGATTGATATTGTGACGGCGGAGGATATCGCGAAGCTGGGGCTGACGGATACGACTGAAGCGTTGCGGTTTGTCCCTGCGCTTAATTCATCGAGCACCTTAAGCACCGCTGCCTCTTTCCGGGAAGGTGGCTTTCGAAATTTCGGCGTCGCGAGCCTTAACTTGCGCGGCCTTGGAGAAGACAGAACCCTGGTGCTGGTCAATGGACGTCGACATGTGAGCGGGATTGCCAATGAACAAACCGTCGATGTCACGACCTTCCCCACCGCCCTAATTGAGCGGGTCGAAGTTTTGACCGGCGGTGGGTCCTCAATCTATGGTGCAGATGCGGTCTCTGGCGTAGTAAACTACGTGCTTAAAGACGATTTCGAAGGCGTTGACGTTAGAGGCAATGTGAGCGTACCGACCCAAGGAGCTGGCGAAGCCTATTATGGTGCTGTCACACTGGGCGGAAACTTTAAAGAGGGTCGCGGGAACGCCGCCATCAATGTTGAGTATTTTCGCCAAAGCCAATTACGTATTCGAGATCGTCCTGACGAAACCGTCTCTTCTTTCGTTGGCTTGAACAATCCGCAACTCGCACAGGTTCTGGGAGTTGACCCGGCGTTTCGAAATGTTCTGATACCGAATGCCCGGATAGGAATTTTTGCTCCAGGCCCGCTTATCTCTTTCACTGGCACTACGTTGAATTCCGACAGTCAGTTTTTTTCCGGAACTACAGAATTTGGCGGTGTTCCAATCGAGCAGTTTATTGACCCAAGTGGATTGCTGCGTGCCAGAGATTTTGGAATTGGTCGATCTGGCAGTTTCTTTCAAAATAGTGGTGGTGATGGCGCTGATACTTACTTTTCCAATCCCGAGGGGAGTTTGATCCCTGACTTTGAGCGATATGTTGTAAACGCCATAGCCGACTATGACTTTACAGATAGCATAACGGGTTTCATTGAAGCGAAATACGTTCGAAACCGTGCGGAAAGCACCGCTAACCAACCAGTGTTGCAATCGGTTGTACTACCGATAAGGCAAGATAACCCGTTCACACCGCAACAAATTCAGGATCAGTTCGCTAGCCTTTCCGCGCAAAATCTTGATCCCAACCTGGTCGTTTCTCGCGCCTTCTTCGACGAAGCTGTGATGGGAGGTAAGAACAATACGCGGGAGACATTTCGAATTATAGGTGGATTTGAGGGGGAAATTTCGCCAGCTTTTTCTTACGAGATATCCGCCAATTTTGGGCGGACGGAGGTTAGCCAAGTCGACGAGAACGAAGCTGTTGTTGATCGTTTCTATGCGGCTGCCGATGTGGTAGCCGATCCGGGCACGGGAGAGCCTATTTGCAGGTCCGATATTGACCCGAGTGCAGTGCCGCCAAACTCGTTTTTTCCGTCCTTCGGAGGCAGCTTCCAATCTTTCTTGCCCGGAGATGGAAGCTGTTCACCCTTGAATATTTTTGCGCCGTTAAACGGTTTGAGCCCTGAGGCCGTTGATTTCATCTTTGTGCGCACCGAACGCACATCTGAGGTCCAGCAACTTGTTTTGAACGCAACGATTACCGGTAGCAGTACCGATTTTCTCAACCTGCCGGGAGGTGCAATTAGCTATGCCGCTGGGGCGGAGTATCGTGAAGAAAAGAGTGAAAACCGCACCGATGAGTTCGCCTCGCTGGGATTGCTCCAGTTCGCAGGCGGTGCACCCATAAACGGCCGATTTGATGTTTTTGAGGGCTTCGCTGAGGTAAATGTCCCGGTTCTTGCCAATCTGCCTTTCGCCAGAAGTCTTGCAATCGATGCGTCAGTTCGGTTTGCAGACTATAGCAATGCCGGAAGCGCTACGTCTTTTGCATTTGGAACCGTTTGGCAGCCCGTCGATGACCTACGCATAAGGGCATCTTTTAACCGGTCTGTTCGAGCGCCAAACATTTCCGAGCTTTTCAGGCCTGTGACTGTAAATCCAGGTAGCTTGGCCTCCGGAAGTGACCCTTGCGACCCAAACAGTGTATCAGCTGGCAGCGAGAACCGAGCAGCAAATTGCGCGCAGTTGGTACCAGATTTGGATACATTCGATCCCACACCAAGCTATCAACCGTTCAGCATCACTAGGATTGGCGGCTGTAACCCCGAGCTCAATGTAGAGACCGCAGACACTTACACAATCGGTTTTGCCTATACGCCCGCGGCGGTGCCAGGTCTCTCGATTGTTGCGGACTATTACAACATCAAAATTGATGATGCCATTGGCAGACCTGGCAACAGGCAGGTTATCCTCGCCAACTGCGCTGATGCGCCAACAATCGACAATCCATTCTGTGCAACGGTCACTCGGGACCCTGCGACTGGCGTCGTCACTGAAGTGCGTGAGGCAATCACCAATATCGCAGAGATACGCGCCCAAGGCATTGACTACCAAATTGCCTATAGTTTTGATCTTGATCGACTGTTCGCAAAAAACCTTGGCAATTTTAATGCGCAGCTGGCGGGCACCTATCTCATCCAAAGAGAAGACCAAGGCTTCGCTGGGTTTCCAGAAACGACCAACCAGCTAGACGGAGAACTCAATTTTCCAAAGCACTTTTTTAACTTCGCGCTTGGATGGGTGAAAGAGAAGTGGAGCGTTGATTATGGCTTTAATTTCTCTTCAACCCAGGCATATGGCGGTGGCTCTGAACCCTTTGGGATCGAAGAAATCGAGGAAGATCCCTTCACATTAGATCAACCCTTTACGGGCAGCGGGTTCGTCCATTTCCTTGGCGGCGCTTATAAAATCAATGACGCCATCGAGGCGAGTCTGCGCGTGAACAATCTATTCAATCGAGACCCGTTCAATCTGCGTGCCTTTGGAGCGGCGGCAAGACCAACAAGCTTCATCGGCCGCACGGTACAGCTTGGCGTGCAGGCAAGGTTTTGATCGCTTTGCGCAAAAAGAAAGGTCCTACAAACCCCGCTCGGAGTGATCTGGGTGGGGGTTGTAAGTTCCCTAATTGATCCCCGAGGTTGGATGATCAACTGCCTTAGGAATAATGCGCTCACGATCTACCGCTATCTGGGTGGAACAGCAGCTCCCCATTACAGCACAGTCCGCGGCGCAAACTGGTGAAGGTGAACACAATCGAGGCAGATAGGCCAACGTCCCAATAACCCAGTGTCAGCGGTCTTACGGGGCAGTGAAAATAGCGCCCGTACGACCACGGACTTCCAACGATGAGCTAAATCGTGTAATCAGTCGCGAGTTTGGATCTTCCATCCCGATCCAAACTTTCGTGACTTACTCGTTGTTTTAATTGACTAAAAACCATACCCATTTTTGTGCGCGAAAGAGGAGAGATTCAAACTCTGTTATTTCAAACCTTCCGTTCCAGACTCTATTCGCAAAAAAGGAGTTTTGGCCTAAACAGCGCCAACGGATGTTGAGATCGCGTCACGAAGAGCATGTCTGTGGGGGAGGCGAAAAATGCAGACTAAAGCTAGCTTGAAAACCGGAACTGAGCTTTTGGTTGTGAGACGCCTTCACGATTGTTTCAATCCACGCATTGGGCGCTTGTGGGCGGGCGTCAGGGGGGGTATTTGCTGACGTGAAGCTTAACTTCCGGCCTAAACGTCAAAGTTAAGAAAATGTCAATCGACGACGTTCGAGACTGTACGGCTGTAAACGCGAAACTTTTTCGGTATTCGATCCGGTATCTTTTTTGTGGAAAACTCAACAAATATATTAAAAACAATGTGTTAGAAGATTTTGGGATAATCGAATATGAATAAACCCGCTTTCCGATAGGCGGCCAATTCTTGAAGTTGCTCAGATCTCTTTTGTTGGGTTTGCTAAAGGCCGAAATGAGGGAAGGCGGGTTGATGGGGTTTGGTTAATGGTTGAAAAATCGGTTGTCATTTCCGGAGGCGGGCCGTGTGGGTTGGCTGCAGCCCTGATGCTACATCAGCGCGGCTGGCAGACTATTCACGTCGTTGAGCGCAATGCGTCTGCAACGACTTTCGATAAGAACAAAGGGTTTAATTACCTGATCGATGCCCGCGGACAGAAGTTGCTGAAGCAGCTCGGTATTGCCGATCGCCTGAGCCATTACGGTGTTGAGAATCAGCGCAACGTCATGACGATTGTGGGCGCCGATGGGGAACACAAAACATTCAAATCCCCGTTCTGGGATCCAGCGCGCGACAGTGCCTTTTGGTCTCGGCGTGAACGGTTGCAGGCGCTTTTGTATGATAGGATCGCCGAACTTGGCGATGGCCGCATAAAGCTACATTTTAACCATGTGGGTGAGCGGTTTGACGCCGCGTAGCGCTCCGTGCGGGTCACATCTTTGGAAGATGAGGGCACTGCCCATTTGAAGGCGGATTTGCTGCTGGGCTGTGATGGTCTGAAGTCAGCCGTGCGCGATATCATGGCGGGAGCGCCTGATGCCGCGGGCGGCGCTTTTGAACGGGAACGCTATCCATCTCCAGCCTCTCAGCTGTATTATAAAGTTCTTCAAATGCCTGCCCATATCCCCTTGAAGGGCAATCTGGCGGCGGCAGATGACCATAAGATGGCATATGCGTTTCTAGCCAAACACCGCGATCCGGAAACGGCTATGGCCATGGTGGCCTATCCCGTTGCACAGCCTGATGAGCCGCGGACAGTGAATATCATCCGTCTGCCAAATCATGCGATTTGGGATATTTCTGACACCAATAGTTTGTTTGAATTTTTAGAAGACGCGTTCCCGCAATTGCCGCTGAAAGATGTTCTGTCAGAGGAGGAAGCTGAGGATTTTGTTACTATCCCGCCGTCTAAGTTCCCAGCGCCGCAATTTACAAAGACGACGTTTGCCACGCTCCCAGGGGATGTCCCTGCGCTGCTTCTTGGTGATGCCGCTCATGCGTTTCCGCCGGACCTTGGTCTTGGGGTGAATACCGCGCTGGAGGATGTCTACCGCTTTGGTGAATGGCTTGAGGAGACTGCTGACGATCCCGTCACAGCGGCCCAGCGTATGGATCAGACACAAGCGCCCGAGCGGGCAGCCTTAGTGAGGCTCGTTCAAACTGTGGCGCCATATCAATACAATCAAAAACCCAAGCAGCTTAAATTTTGGGCTCTAAAGTTCTTCGCCGTGAAGGGGCTCAATAGGCTGCTGCCCTTCTTTATAGACAGGCCAGCCGTCTTGCTGGCGCAACAAGATCATTTGCCCTTTACGACAATCCGTAAGCGCCAAGTGCGCAATCGCTGGAAGATTAGTGCTCTTGTTGCGGCTGTATTCGGCGCTGCACTATGGACCGTTGCTTAAAAACTGTAGCGCAGCGAGAAAATCCCTTCTGTGGCTTTGCGCGATATGACCTGGACGGGGCCCGCCGTGACCTGCGCATCGGCGTGGTTCAGGCCCAGATTGGCTGAGAGGCCGCGGGCGATATCGAACTGAATACCAAGTGCGCCGGAAATTTCCCGTTGGTTTTCTGTTTCGCCATAATGGCCTTCTACAGACGCTGTCCAAGCCCCAATCTTGTAGCGCGCCCCGGCGGAAGCGAACCAGCGGTCTAAATCAACACCGTTCGCTGACAAACGCTCATAGCCAACACCAAGGTCATAAAGGCCGCTACCGTAGATGAACTCGCCTACCGCAAGAGCGGCGTCCGATGTAAAAGTTGTCGTTGCGTCTGCCGAAATATAATCACCCGAGGCATAGCGCACGGCAAATCGATAGTCTTTGGTTCCGATAGGCCTCGACCAGCTTGCGCCGACATCAAAGTCGCCGTTTCCATCGACAACAAAGGAGAGACGCGCCGGACCAAATTGCCCAACATAGCCGCCGCCCCAATCACCCATTTGGGCCAGGTTGTTATCAAACGCCAAGGCGCCGTTGCCGGCACCGCGCAGTCGCCGGGTTTCTTCCCGCACCAAATTGGTTGTATTGCCGCCCACCAAACTGCCCCAGGCGCCGCTGATGAAACCGGCGACGTTGTCAGTATATCGGTCTGGCGCCGCTGCGCCGCCAACGTCGAGAATGGAGCCGATATCGCTCTGATATTGGCCAAAATACTGGAGGCTGACGTTCCATCTATTGGTAAGCTGGCTACTGGCCGTGAGCTCGAAATTGCCGATAAAAGCAGGATTGATGTCATCCTCAGAGTTTGGCTGCAAATCAAACGATACAGGGGCATCCAATAAACCGGTCAGGTTCAACGTGACTTCACCAATATTGGTGGCGAGCGGCTCTTCAAGCGAGGCCAGCCGGTCATAGTTGATCGATATGCCCTGGGCTGCGGCTGGGCTGCAGGCGCAAAAAAGGAGGCCCGCCGACAGCGGGATGTGTTTTCTTATTCTTATCATCGTCTATGCCCGTTTTGGGAACGTGTCGGTAAAGGCCTGCCGCGCGATGGCGCGGCCTGCTGTCATCGCGGCGTTGTGATCAGCCATCCAATGGACACCGCCATAGATGCGGCTCATGCCATTTTCATCAGCGGCTTGGTTGAGGTCCGTCCAGGTCCGCCGTTTGCCTTTCAAGCTGGGCCAGAGGACCTGATCCGGGGATTCGTGGGAAAACGTGACTTGCGATGTCCCAAGCAGGAGGGACGTCATTTCAACCCCGGCAGCGCCAAAGGTTGAATGCCCGGAGGTGTAGGCGGGAAATTCTGGGGTGGGAATATAACTACGCCAATGGGCATTCTTTTTGACCCGAGTATCGCTGTTTCCAAAGGCTGCCGCCCGCGCTCTGATTGCGGTCTCGGGGCGAATAATGTCGTGATGGTATTTGTTGTCCCAGGCGTTGGTGGCGGCATCTGCTTGGGTCATGCCAAGCAAGGCGAAGGCGCGGGCCTTGTCTATAAACGACATTGGCTTGTCTTGCAGGACTTGGATGGCGATTAGAAGGAAGTGTCCCGGCGGCGTGATGCCCCAAGGCCCGTCTTCCCAGAATAGCGCAATTTCCGCTTCATCCTCGGTGCGCCTGGTGCTTTTTGAACCGCCCCAATCGCGAATGAGGGCAAACTCGTCTGCGAATTCTGGGCTCGCTGGATCATAGAAATCCGGACTTCTGAATTGGCCTTGGTACTTCATCGTCCAAGGCTTAATCATACCCGCGCCGGGGAAGAGGGTCCGGGTATAGGTATCAAAAGCAGGGCCAGGAACGGCGCTATAGAAAGGCCCGGTTGGGGTCCATCGCAGCGAATCATCGCGCCGTTGATATCGCCCAAGGTAGAAGTTGACCTTGTTGGCCTGAGAACCATCACGTGTGCGCATCTTGACGACTGCATTGCCGACTTGTCGGCCATACTTGATCGCAGCGTCCTTGGCGGCACTGTCTGGAAAGCGCGCGCGGAACGCATTTCTTTCAATCAGAAATGGTTGTTGAAACACTTCCGCGGCTGCCTTGGCGAAGGCCGTGGCGTATGCGACGTCTGGGTCTGCTTCATCGGGTCCATCGGGAATGCTGAAGGGATTATCATAGGCTTTGAGAATGCCATTGGCGGCTAAAAAACCGGCTGCGAGCGGCGTGGCAAAATTGTAGGCAGCGCGCGGTGGTGGAACCCGTTGATCGCGCACCTGCTGCATAATCACATCAAGCCAATAGGTGACCGTATCCTGATTTTCCGGTCGCAGAATTGGTGTCAGATAAGACTGCCGGCTGCCGTATTTCGCCGCGCAGCCTGCCGCGCTAAGCAGGGCGGCTGCGCCGCTCCCGACCATGAAATGTCGTCTTGAAACCATTGAACCCCCCAGCTCAAGCACCCGCCAATCGGACGGGCTATATGTTACTTCGAGATGCTTTCAAAGGCTCTGAGCGCACGAAGCTGTGCAAACATCAGCCGTGTTCTTGGACACGCGAAAAAGAGATTGAACACATCGACAATCCGAGCATTTAAAAGCCAATGCGGGTCATTTGCTGCGGCAGCGGCCAAGGCCTCTTTATGGGTCATACGCGATACGCCTCCTAACTCTGCCCAACCGTGCCAGCAAAAAGCCAAAACCCGGTAAACATGGGTCTTAGAGACAAAAAATGGATGCAATATGTGTGTCTGCCGGGCCTGATCGCATTGGTATTGGCGATTTCCCCTTGCGAGCTTGGCGCTAGGGGCTAAACACGGGACACATTAGTGCGGTTTGAAAAACGAAGGGCTGGCGCGTGTCAGATTTTGTTCGCGAGGTCGATGAAGACTATCGTCGTGACCAACTCATCAATTTTTGGCGACGGTTTGGATGGCTTTTTCTGTTGGTCGCAGGCCTCATTATCCTAGGCGTCGCTGGCTATACCTATTATGCGGATGCCCGCCAAAAAGCCCTAGAAGAACAAGCGACTCAATTCATTCGCGCGCAGCAGCTCATCAAACTGGAGCGAGAGGATGAAGCGCTCGCCGAACTGAATGATATGCTGGGCGGCGACTTGAGCAGTGGATATCGCGGTTTGGCTGGTTTAACGCGGGCGCAGCTGCTGACGGGCCAAGGGAAAACCACCGAGGCCATTGCGGCTTATCAGTCAATGGGCGCTGACAGCACTCTTTCAGAGAGTATGCGGACGCTTGCGACCTTGTCCTATGCGGGTCTTGTCCATGACAATCGCACGGCAGCAGAGCTGGAAGAGATTTTGGCGCCCGTTCTAGCCACATCTGATTTCAAGCACAGTGCGGAAGAACTGGTCGCCGCGGCGCTCCTGCGGGAAGGCAATACACAAGAAGCCCTGTCTTATTTACGGCGCATTCGCCAGACAGAGACAGCCCCTAATACGCTTCGTGCCCGGGCGCAAACCCTTCTGGATGCGTTAGAAGATGAAAGTTTGCCGGATATATCGGAAGCCCTAGTGGAAGAAACGCCAGAGCCAGCTGCCGAGGAACCTGCTCCATGATGCGCCTCTTCCTAGCGCTGTGTCTCTTTGCCGTTGCCGCCTGTTCTGGCGATGACAATACGCCGGAAACACCGCTTACCGGTGAACGTATCCCCGTTCTGACATTTGATGATCGGTTGGAAGCAGAGTCTGATTTGGAAGGGCAGCGTATCCTGCTTCCACCGCCATATCGGAACCTGAATTGGACCCAAATGAGCGGCAATGCGCAGAAGGTGATGTATCATCTCAGCGTTGGCGATGTGCTGAAAAAGCAATGGTCTAAGTCCATCGGAAAGGGCGGTGACCGCGATCGCAAGATTACCTCCAGCCCCGTGGTGGTAGATGGCGTTATTTATACGCAAGATAGCCGCGCAAGCGTTTCAGCGCTGAATGCGACAACTGGTGAGGTTATTTGGGCGAGGGACTTTGAAGTTGATGACGAAAACAAGTCTTTGGCGTTTGGAGGAGGGCTCGCGGTTGGGGAAGGACGCCTCTTCGTCAATAATGGCTATGGCGTGGTCCGCGCCCTCGACCTCAAAAGAGGTGTTGAGCTTTGGCGCTATGACGTTGGCATTCCCTTCCGCGCCCCGCCATCTTATTCCGACGGCCGCGTTTTCGTGATTACCCATGATAATCAATTGATTGCTTTGGACTCCACCGATGGCATCGAGCTCTGGAGCCATGTGGGCATTGCCGAAAATGCTGGTCTTTTGAGCGCGGCTAGCCCGTCTATTGCAGACGAAGTGGTGGTCGCCCCTTATTCCTCAGGCGAACTCTTTGCTCTACGCGTTGAAAATGGGCGTGTGGCATGGACGGATACGTTATCCCGCGCCGGACGCCTGACTGCGCTTGCAAGCCTAAATGACATTGATGGCGGCGCTGTGATTGACCGGGGCACCGTCTATGCGCTGAGCCATTCAGGGCGCATGGTAGCGATAGACTATTCGACCGGCGGCCGCATTTGGGAGGCCAATGTAGGCGGCTTGTCTACCCCTTGGGTTGGCGGCGACTATATTTATGCCGTGACCGAGGAAGCGCAGCTCGTGTGCATTCTGCGCCGCAATGGGCAAGTGCGCTGGGTAACGCAGCTGCAGCGTTTTTCTGACCCTGAAGACCGGGAGGATGTTATCCACTGGGTTGGTCCTGTCTTGGCGAGTGACAGGCTGATTATAGGGTCGTCGTCTGGCTATTTGGTCACGCTGTCTCCCTATACAGGCGACGTGCTGTCAGGCCGCAATATCGGCGGCGGTATCTCTGTGGTGCCGATTGTGGCCAATGAAACGCTGTATGTTTTGCAAGATGATGCCAAACTCACGGCATTCCGTTAATAGCACGCGGTGGGCCCATGTTTACCGTCGCCATCATCGGCCGTCCAAATGTGGGCAAATCGACCCTGTTTAATCGTCTCGTTGGGCGCAAGCTTGCCCTTGTCGATGACCAGCCTGGCGTTACCCGTGACCGCCGGGAAGGCGAGGCGCAAATTGGGGACTTGAGTTTTGCAGTCATCGACACGGCGGGCTTGGAAACCGATGACGCCCACGCCTTATCAAAGCGCATGCGTGACCAAACCGAAGCAGCTGTTCGCAGCAGTCACTTAATCCTCTTTGTGATTGACGGCCGCGCAGGGGTGACGCCGCTTGATGCTTATTTCGCAGATTGGCTGCGGACCCAAAACCAGCCAGTTTGCCTCATCGCCAATAAAACCGAAGGCCGCCTGGCCGAAACTGCAATTTATGAAGCCTATGAGCTGGGCTTTGGCGAGCCACTTGCCATCTCAGCGGAACATGGTGAAGGCGTCGGCAATTTGTATGAGGCGATTTTAGCCCATGCGCCAGAGGGTGACGCGATCGATGAGGACGACGCAGATCGGCCGCTCCATCTGGCCATCATTGGGCGGCCTAACGCAGGCAAATCCACTCTGATTAATCGGTTGATTGGAGATGATCGCCTGGTGACGGGTCCAGAGGCAGGCATTACCCGCGACAGCATCGCCATCGATTGGACGATGGGGGAGCGGCCCGTCCGGTTGTTTGACACCGCTGGGATGCGCAAACGCGCTAGAGTGACTGAGAAGCTTGAAAAGCTCTCTGTGTCAGATGGGTTGCGCGCCGTCCGCTTTGCCGACATCGTGATTGTCCTCTTGTAGCCACCGCTTGGGGCCCTGCAACATTTTGTTCGTCGGGCTGCCTTGCTGGCGCAAGAGGGGCGGGGGCTGATCATCGGTCTCAACAAATGGGATTTAGTAGAGAATCGTCAGACTCTGATTTCAGACACCGCGCACCAGCTTTCCCTATCACTGAGCCAAATCCGCAATGTTCCTATCATCCCCTTTTCGGCGGAGACAGGCGCTGGACTGCACCGTATTGAGCGTGCCGTGGAGGACGTCTATGCCAAGTGGAACACGCGTGTTCCCACGGCAAAGCTCAATGAATGGCTGCGCGGGGCAACAGCTGAAAACCCGCCGCCTGCGCCAGGCGGACGACGTTTAAAGCTACGGTACATTACGCAAACCACTGCGCGGCCCCCAAGTTTTGCTGTGTTCTGCAACAAGCCAAAAGCGATGCCAAAGTCTTATAATCGCTACTTAATGAATTCACTTCGGGATGTCTTTGATTTAGACGGTGTGCCCTTAAGGCTATTTATGAGGGGCGGCGACAATCCCTATGATAGCAAGACATAAAATCAGTTATGACCACCGGTCAGTAGCGTCTAAGTCAGTTTCTCTGCAGTCGACCCAACGGGCCTGGTTATCAGCCAGCTCTTCCTTCTTCCAAAATGGCGCTTTGGTCTTAAGCCAGTCCATCAAGAATGCTGCAGCATCAAAAGCATCTTTACGGTGCTTCGAGGCGGTTACCACCAAGACGATGTTATCGCGGGGATAGAGCCGTCCATAGCGATGAACAACCAAAGCACCATCAAGGTCAAAGCGGTATTATGCGAGGTCTATCAGCGCATAGAGCTGCATGTCCGCCAGGCACGGAGTCTGCTCCAGCGTCATCGCCTTCAGGGTAGGGATATCAGCTGAGGGCCGTACGACTCCGGTAAATGTTACGATGGCCCCAATATTGGGTATGTTTTTTTGCAAGGCTTTGGTTTCAGAAGACACGTCGAAGTCTTCTTCTTGAACGCGCGCGATAAACATCTTAGCCGCCGGTGACGGGTGGGAACACGGCAAGCTCGTCGCCTGCTTGTACAGGTGTTGACCAATCCGCATGTTCTTGGTTGATGGCCAGATTGAGTTTTTCCCTGCGTTCTTCCAGGGCCGGGTAGGTGCTGAGCAAATAGTCCAACACCGCATCGCCGGTAGAGCCTTCAGGGAGGTCTAAGACTTCTTCGTCACGCCCTGCGGTCTCTCGCACCCAAGCGAAATAGTAGATTCTATGTTGGTTCAGCGCTGTCATGGTCCCTTAGGTCAACTCTACGTCATATGCCTGAGGCCAGCCCGGAGATAATCGTATCCTGTAACTATGGTCAAAGCGGCCGCAATCCAGAGCGAGGTCAACCCAATCTCCAATGCGGGCAGGTTTGGGACACGAGCGCCGGCTAAGATAAGCGCGCCTAGGGCAATCATTTGAAGCGTTGTCTTCCATTTGGCCATCTGTGTTACCGGTACTGACACTTTCAGTTCCGCCAAGAATTCCCGCAGGCCAGACACCAGAATTTCGCGGCACATGATGATCACCGCAGCGATCACGTGGATGGAGCTAATTCTGCCGATGCCGACCAGCATAATGATGACAGCGCCCACCATGAGCTTATCGGCAATCGGATCAAGAAACTGGCCCAGTTTGGAGGTAAGGCCTTGGGCGCGGGCGAGATAGCCATCAAAGAAATCGGTAATCCCTGCAACGACGAAGACGGTGAATGCCGTGAAACTCGCCAGGGGATCATCTAAATAAAACGCACCAACGATCAGCGGTACGGCAAAGATGCGCGACAGCGTGAGAATATTTGGCAAAGTGAACAGCATGAAAGGGGTCCCTGCGCATCGTCCGCGTCTCCTTACGCGTCGTGATAGTGATCGTAAATGATCTGAGCGACCTTTTTTGAGATACCATCCACAGCTTCCAGGTCCTTAAGACCAGCGCGGGACACTGCTTTGGCTGTTCCAAAATGGCTGAGAAGCGCCCGTTTCCTTGTAGGACCAACCCCTTGCACATCATCTAGGCTAGAGGTTTTCATGGTTTTCGCCCGGCGCGCTTTATGGCTGCCAATGGCAAAACGGTGGGCTTCATCGCGTAGTCTTTGAAGGAAATAGAGGGCGCCTGAGCCGGGCTCTAGCATCATGGAAGGCTGGCCTGGCCGATGGAATTCTTCGCGTCCAGCGTTGCGGTCTGGCCCCTTTGATATGGCCACTAGGGGGATCTCTTCATCAAGGCCGAGATCTTCCATGATGGCTAGGACACTAGAGAGTTGTCCTTTACCGCCATCAATTAGCAGAAGGTCCGGCCATTGACCCTTTTTGTTGTCTGGATCTTCCTTCAGCATCCGGCCAAAACGGCGCGTCATAACCTCGCGCATCATGCCAAAATCATCCCCAGGGGTCAGGTCTTCGGATTTGATGTTGAACTTGCGATAGGCATTTTTCATGAAGCCTTCTGGGCCGGCGACAATCATCGCGCCGACGGCGTTCGTCCCCATGATATGGCTGTTGTCATATACCTCGATACGCTGGGGTACCTCATCTAATTCAAAGATTTCCGCTAGTGTTCTCAAAAGCTTGGCCTGTGTTCCCGTCTCTGCAAGCCTACGGTCTAGAGCATCCTGCGCATTTTTCGATGCGGACTCTAGAAGGCCTTTTTTCGCGCCACGTTGCGGTGCCAACACTCTGACTTTGCGGCTTGCCTTTGCCGTCAGGGCCTCTTCGAGCAATTCGGCGTCGGGAAGGTCGTGGGATAGGAAAACGCTGCGTGGCGGTTCTTTGTTTTCGTAAAACTGAGCGAGGAAGGCCGACAGGATAACGGTATCCGGGTCGTCTTTTTGGTGCCGCGGAAAAAAGGCTCGATGGCCCCAATTTTGGCCATTGCGATAGAAAAAGACTTGGATGCAGGTGACGCCGCCTTTGCGAGCGAGGGCAATCACGTCGACGTCTTCAATATCGCCGCTATGGACGGTTTGATGGGACTGGATGTGGGCAAGCGCACGCAGCCGGTCGCGCAGACCGGCGGCTTTTTCAAAGTCCAAAGCATCAGCCGCCTGGTGCATCTCTTCAGAGAGGTTTTTTTGGATAGTGGAGCTTTTGCCTTCCAGAAAGTCCTGAGCGTCCGCCACAAGCTTTGCGTAGCCATCCTGGTCAATGCGGCCCACGCAGGGCGCGCTGCATCGTTTGATTTGATACAACAGGCAAGGGCGGGTGCGATTGTTGAAAACGCTGTCTTTGCACGACCGCAGGAGAAACACGCGTTGCAATGAATTCAGTGTGCGTTCTACAGCGCCCGCGCTTGCGAAGGGGCCATAATAGCGCCCTGGTCGCCGTTGAGCGCCGCGGTGCTTATAAAGCTGCGGCCAATCTGTATCTTGGCGCAGCAGGATGTAGGGAAAGCTTTTGTCATCGCGCAGCAAAACGTTAAAGCGCGTTCGGTGCTTGTTGATCAGATTAGCTTCAAGCAGCAAAGCTTCTGCTTCGGTGTGTGTGGTAACAACCGTCATCGACCGCGTTTCGGCGACCATGCGCATGAGGCGCGCGGTTAGGCGGTTGGGGTGAGTGTAGCTTGTCACGCGCGATTTCAGATTTCGCGCTTTGCCAACATAGATCACGTCCCCAGACTGATCGATCATGTGATAGACGCCCGGGCCGCTCGGCATCGCCTTGGCGGCATTGCGAATAGCGCGTATGCATGTTTTTAAGTCAGCATGTTGACTGATCCCCTTGCCAGATTTTGGTAGACGCAAAACGTCGTCGTCTGGCCGTTTGGTGCGATCAGCAGGGGCTTTCATGGCAATAATTTATGGAGAAAAGGCTGGTGCTTCAAGGTGAACTGCATAGTCTGAATATCGGTGCGAATCATTTGGTTTAGAAGCACTAAAAACACTCAAAAAGGTTTTTCCCCCAATCTGTGGAAAACTTTGTGGAGCAAATCGCTGCAGCCCTTGATTTCATTGGTTAACAAGTCTGTCATATAAACCTGCTCGAAAATTAGGCAAATTAGTTAAAGTATTGTTTTTTATATATAAAAGATATGTCAACATAGAAATAATATGTATCAGAAATAAATGGGTATTGCCGGTGAAATGCACTCAATGCGATTAAAGCGAATGTGCAAAACCTCATCCTCGGCGACAATAAAAGCCGGTGATCTCAGGATGTTATAGAGTTTTTAACAGCATAAAATGTGGTGTTTGCCTGACACCTTTAGTCGTGAACAACATCCGGTGTTTTCCAGCTCAAATGCTGTCCGCTATCCACGGCGATCATTTGACCGGTTACTTTCTCAGCCTTGAGAAGATAGAGGCACGCCGCTGCAATTTCTTCTGGATCTACCGATACGCCCAAGGGTGTGTTCTCCGCTTCGGTTGAAAAGGCGGCACTATCTTGATGAATGCTCTGCAACACAGGCCCTGGTCCAACGCCATTTACCCGAATATCCGGCGCGAGCGCCTGAGCCAGCGTTTTGGTCATCGTCCAGAGGGCTGATTTGCTAATGGTATAAGAAAAGAAACTAGGGTTGAGCCGCCAAACGCGCTGATCGATGATGTTGATAATGACGCCCGCCATGGAGACAGGCAGGTTTTTACGTAGGTCGCGCGAGAGCAAATAGGGCGCTCTTAAGTTGATCGCCATATGCCGATCCCATGTGGTTCCGGCCCCACTGTCCCAATCATCATCAACAAACAGAGATGCATTGTTGATCAAACCTGTAATCGGTTTGCCGAGCGCTTTGCTTGCTTGGTCTATCAGACCTATGACAGCGCTCTCATCTGCGAGGTCGGCTTGTATTATGGCTGCTTGGCGGCCTAGATTCTTGATGTCCGCTGCGACGGCCTCTGCAGCGTCGGGAGAGGTGTTGTAGTGAACGGCGATATCATAGCCTTCACGGGCGGCGGCAATAGCTATAGCCCGGCCAATGCGTTTGCCCGCTCCTGTGATGAATATGGCCGTCATGTTTGCTCCACCGCTACAAAGGCGGTCTCAATCCGCCCACTTTGAGATTTCAAGGCTTGGCCGGCCGTCAGCCAAATATATCCACAATAGGCAGCGAAGAAGATCGCGCCAGCAAAGCGGCCAATGTCTGTTTTTAAAAGGCAGAAGGGCAGGATGGCGAGGCTCGCGGCCACCATGACCCAAAAATCAAAAGCCCAAAAGGATGCGGGAATTGGGATGTCGCCGAAGAGCGAACTGGCGCCTATGATGCCTAGTAGGTTGAAGATATTAGATCCAATCACGTTGCCAATTGCCACATCTGCATGGCCCTTATAGGCCGCAACTAACGCTGTTGCGAGTTCGGGGAGGGAGGTTCCAACGGCCACCAAAGTGAGGCCGATGACGGCCTCTGACACGCCTAAGTCCATGGCTATTGAAACGGCGCCATCTACAAGCATATCCGCTCCAACGATGACTCCGAGCAAGCCGCCCAATAGGAAAAGACCGGCCGCCACAGGGCTCATGCGTTCGGCCTCCTCAAGGTCGACCTCCTCATCCAAAAGGTTGTCTTCAGCGCCTGTCAGCGCTTTTGCTCGCCGGGCGGACCGCATGGAATCAAGGACAAAAAGGGCAAGCAAGACCAAGAAGACCAAGCCAATGGGCCAAGAAATTGGGCTGCTGACTGCTGCGATTAGCACAATTGCTGTGGCAGCGAGCATGATGAGGGTTGTGCGCGCCATACCCGAAGCCGCCGTCGACGCTGGTAGAATAATCGCCGGAAGGCCAATCGCGAGCAGTATATTTGCTGTGTTGCTGCCAACAACGTTGCCTAAGGCTAATGTGGGGGCGCCTTTTAGCACCGCATCTATGCCCACTACCAACTCTGGCGCACTGGTGCCAACAGCGACAATGGTTGCGCCAATCAAAAGCGGTGACATGGAAAGCTTAAGCGCTGCCGCCACGGCGCCGCGGACCAGCGCATCACCAGCCAGCACAAGCAGCGTAAGCCCGCCGGCGACCAAGAGATAATCCATAGCCAATCGCGTCTTTCTTTAGCGCTTTATGGATGGCCCCGAAAAAATAAGCCTGCGCTGCGTGGTGCCTATATAGTCAGGCAGGCGCGTTCAGCAATGTTGGAGAAGTCAGTCGCACTGTGGACTAGGCCGTAGACTCATAAATGGAGACGCCCGGGATGGCCCAGAGAGGGATTTTGGGCAGTAGAGGGATTGAAAGCGGGCTGCCAGCCAATTTCTGTCAAATAAGTTTGGGAGAGGTCTCGACGCACCGAAAATCCCTCTCTGGGCCACCGCTTGAGCGGCGCGCGAAAAACAAAGCTTGGACAGCGTCGCTTCTTCGGTTGCGATGCTGTGGCATCGCGCCGCTCCTATCTCCTTGCCAGGCTTTGTTTTTCGCTGCGTCACGGGCATCTCTATTTATGAGTCTACGGCCTAAGTCCATAACGCTGCCGGTCTTTTCTTTCCTATTACTGGCGTCTCTGTTCGGCACAAATGGACTAGAAAGTGTGTAAAACTCTAACATTTTTTGCCGGAAAGAGTGACCGAGATTTTCCAACATATTGAAATAATGGCATTTTTTAGATTGGCCCGGGATTTGCTCAGTATTTGATGCTGCTACCTCGGAGACCAACTATGAAAGCTATTCTTGTTCTTGTCGCGACAGGTGCCTTTTTTGGATATGCCTTTGCACAAGCAGCTGATCCAGTACCTCTACAGTCGCCAGTGGTGGCAGAAAAACCCGGACAGCTTGGGTCTGCTGTTTGAACGCGCCTTAGAATTCGTAACAAATTTCGTCTGCCGTCTTGAGAAAACGCATCCTTCGTGCACAAAGCACGTATAGTGAAGGACGACATGTTTCGGAGACAGCGCGATGGCGCGGCCATATCTTGATTATCAATCCGCTACCCTTTGGCAACGATTGGTCGGGGTGGTGGTTGCGATACTGTCAATTATCGCTGCCATCTTCATCGGTATCGTGCTGCTGTATATCGTTTTGTTTTTTGTCGGGCTGGCTATCGTCATCGCCGCCTATTTTTTCATTCGTCGGCGCTTTTTTATGCCAAGCCCGCCTGACCGCCATGCCCAAGCCGACCGACCGTGGCCGCCGCAAAACCCGGGGGACGGCATCGTGATTGATGGTGAGGCAAAACACGTGAAGCCGGAAAATGAGACATAGGTGGTGACCCAAACGCTGTCATTTGGTCAATGGACCCTGGTTTACCTAATTGCCATAGTCGCCTTTCTGGTCATTGATGGGGCATGGCTCATGACAGTGATGAAGCCGATGTTTACGGATATGCTGGGCCAGATGCTAAGAGATCAGATTAATCTCATCCCAGCGGCCATATTCTATCTGTTTTACGTCGTGGCCGTCTTGATTTTTGCCGTCGCGCCAGCTCTCAAAACAGGGAATTGGGTGGATGCGGCTTGGCGCGGCGCTCTTCTTGGCCTCATCGCCTATGGTACCTACGACATGACCAATCTATCGACGCTGCGAAACTACAAGTTGTCTGTCGCCTTGATCGATACAGGCTGGGGCGGCGCGGTTTCTGCTATCACAGCAAGCATTGGATTTTGGGCTGCTGCTTGGATCACCGGATAAAAATATCCGCCGCTTGACCAAAACAGTTTAATCCCAGACGCTGGATGCGACAAGTTGGTCAAAGAAAAAAGGAGGTTCGCTATGGACGGATTTGATCGACGTACAGGCTTAAAATCGGTTCTGGCTGCAGGGGCAGGCGCCTTAGCAATGGGAGCAACACCGGCATCGGCCAAAAAGAAAGCGAGCGTTGATTTAAGCACGCCTGAAAAGAAATTCGAGACCCTCATTAAAATCATCGGGTCTTTGGCTGATGAGCCTGTTTACACGTTTATGCGCCTTAACGTGTATGGCGACCCGCACAACGGCAATTTCGTGCCTCTTTTTACCATGAATAACCTTCTTATCGATCGTTGGAAAAAAACTGGTGAGAACGAATATGTCATGACCAAGTTTGAGGCTGGCTACTACACGGAGTTTGACAGCGATACCCCAATAGAAGAATGGGATAATCCCTTCACGGGTGAGCACATTGAATTGATTAATTTTCAGCTGGGGCCTGTTGAAAGGACCTACAGGCCGGGCGAGGTGGAAGCCATGGCCTATACGCCTGACTTTCTGCCCATCGAAGTGATTGGTGACCGTGTTTTCGTGGCCTCTCAGTCGATTGAGCAGGGTCCCAGCTTCTTCCCAGCTAGTGACTACCCCGTCGAAGCAGCGGGCAGCGACACCGCTTACAGTAACAGCTTTATGACATGGTCAGCTGATCTTGCTGATGTTCTTGATCCAGATGTGAAATCGGCGCCAGCCCACACGCAAATTCAAAACAAAATTCCATGGTCGCCATGGATGCGGATGCGTGGCCGTCCTGGTGGCAGCTCTTTGCGCGGTTTTGGCGCAAAGATTAGCGGTCTAGAGGCTCTGCCTGATGACGTCATTGCAGGATTTAAGAAGTACGTTCCTGAAATCCTGCAGGAAAATCAGTGGGACGAGCTGGTTTTTGAGACATCAGAATATCTAGAGTATCTCGACAGCAAAGCGGAAGACAAAGAAAGCCGTTAAATCAGGGCTCCTCCGTTACAGAGGATGTGTTGGCCTGTAATCCATCGGCTGTCGTCGCTCGCAAGAAAGGCGCAGGCGTCAGCTACATCCTCCGGCGTTCCAAGACGTTTGAAGGGGGTGGAACTAATGGCAAAGTCCCGATGACTTTCTGACGCGGTTTCAAACATGCCTGGCTCTACAGGGCCGGGCATCAAATCGTTTACTGTGATGCCGCGCTCGCCCAACTCTTTCGCTGCTACATTGGTCAAACCACGCACTGCATGTTTGGAGGCGGAATAAACGCTGAGACCTGGGTTATTGAACTCCGTCACCGACGAGGCGATGTTCACGACCCGCCCGTTCTCAGCCATGTTGAGCAGGGCGTCTTGCATGGCAAAAAGCACTGCCTTCACATTAATCGCAAAGACTTTATCGAACTGCTTTTCAACCACGTCGCCAATCGGTGCGCCAGTGGCAACCCCTGCGTTGTTGACGAGGATGTTATAGCTATCCAGCTCGGCGCGCGCGGCCTTGAAGAATGCTTGTAAGCTATCGACCTGCCGCACATCCCCTTGCATCGCCACCGCTTGACCGCCCGCCGCTTGAATGTCTGTGACCACATCCTCAGCTGCGGCTGCGTTTGATCCATAGTGAACAATCACCTTGGCCCCATCGCCGGCCAGTCGCTTTGCAATGGCAGCGCCAATGCCGCCTGAGCCGCCGGTAACGATAGCGCCTTTGCCCGTCAGTCTTTGTGTCATGGCTACCCCTTTATGTGTCTTCGCGTCCGATGGGGATTACCCTAGTGCAATCGAACTTGAAAGGATAAGCGCTGCCTGTATGAAAGGGGTCTGCCTAATCTGCACATCCATCTCCTCAATCAGGCCAGTTGGTCCATGCCAAGTCCTTCTCTAGAAAACATAGATCCCAGTATCGATCCCACTGCAGACCAGGTACGCGCCATGCGGGATGGCGATCAAACAGCGCCCATTGTGATGTTGAACCTCCTGAAGTTCCGTGACCAAGCAAACTATCCGGCTGGTTCAGAGTTCGAAGGCTCTACTGGTATTGAGGCCTACAGGCGCTATCAGCATGCCTTTGTTCAGGCGGTTGGCGCCGTAAGCAAAGCGCAGCTACTCTATGACGGCCCATGTGAGCAGGTGTTTATTGGGTTGGCGGGAACGCCGGAAACTGACTGGGACAAGGTTTTGCTGGTGCGGTATCCCGAACGTCGAAACTTTCTGGAGATGATGGCCAATGAGGAGTATCGCGCGGCTCTTGTCCACCGCTATGCGGGCCTTGAGCGGACCATCCTGATTCAGTGTAAAGGATGACGTCATGACGCCGCGCTCCCTCACAAAACGCAGTTTCATAGCCGGCAGTGCAGCAGCATTGCTCTTTGCATCTAGCGCACGTGCGGCCAAGGGCTCCGATCGCTACTCCGCCCTTGCGCTGCAAACCCTATGCGATGCGGTCAATCAGGATAAAGACAAGGCTACTGCTAGGCAGCGCATGCTGCGCTCCATTGCGCGGATTGAAAAACAGATCGCAGTCGCGCGGGCGTTTTTTCAAGGCTAT
>ERZ1740067.828-NODE-828-length-23222-cov-6.705098_pt1 | contig 23222 bp, 25 predicted proteins | sample MGYA00581736_ERZ1740067 | MGnify/ENA primary metagenome ERZ1740067 (study PRJEB43018, sample SAMN04849236) | marine metagenome | isolation source: floating plastic debris | place: Pacific Ocean | collected 2008-08-27 | study: EMG produced TPA metagenomics assembly... | reverse complement strand
TGAAGGCGCGGCTCATGTCGACATTGTGCTGCAGATAGGAGACCTCCGCCTCAATCCGGAACGGTCCGGGCAGGGTCAGCCCTGTGGCAAGGCGGGACAGGCGTCCAAAATCGAATCCCGCGTCAAAGCGCTGATCGAACGCGGCCAATTCTGCCTCATTTTGAAACGCCAGGATGTCAGGCGCGGGGTCGTTAGCCGTACCGCCAAATTCTGTGGTCCATAGCGGCGCAATATCTATGTCGATGGTTAATTCAGGCTCAAGGGCATCTAGTCCCAGCGATGTGGGAATATTATAGCTTTGGTCCCAATCATTCGGTGCCGCTACGCCGCTTTGGCCTGTGAGGGCCATCGCGAGCGCCACCGTCATAAGCTCGCTTACCATTGTCACACCTCCAACGGCCGGCCCCCCAAACGGCCCGTACCGTTGTCACGAAATGCCCCGTCAAAGTTGTGTTCATCAAAGCTAACGTTACAAAGATGAACAAAACCTGACCTTATGGGACAGACGCTTCGTGCGATGCAGGAACTATGCCCTCGTGGGGCAACTGAAGATAGTCTTTTGACTGCATTTCATTAAGCCTGGAGGCAGTGCGTTCAAACTCAAAGGCGCCATCGCCCGCCGGATAAAGCTGCTCCGGCAAGGCTTCGGCCGAGCAAATAAGTTTGCATCGCGCCTCGTAAAGCGCATCAATGAGGGTGACGAACCGTTTGGCTTCATTCCGGTTCTCCGGGCCAAGAGTGGGAATATGGTCCACAAACACCGTCGGATAGGCGGCCGCTAGCTCTAGATAGTCCCCTGGACCAAAGGCCTCTGAGCACCAATGGGCAAACCGTCCGCGCGCCACTCCTCGCGCGGCGCAAGGGATCGTAAGCTCGCGGCTCCCTACGGGTAAGGTCTGGGATTCTGCGACCGCCCCCGCGGTGAGCCCGCGCCATGCATCGTTCATTGCGCTGTCAGCCGTTTCCCCCAAGGGGGAGAAGTAGACAGCTTCGTTTTGCAGCCGATCCAAGCGATAATCCTTGGCGCCCACCAGCTCCAGGACGTCAAGTTTTTCCTTAAGCAACCCGATAAACGGCAAGAATAATTGGCGGTTTAGCCCATTTTTATACAGCTCATCGGGGTGACGGTTCGACGTGGCGACCACCACCGCTCCCCGTTCGAACAGGGCTTCGAACAGGCGCCCCAGCAGCATCGCATCGGTGATGTCGGTGACTTGAAACTCGTCAAAGCAAAGAAGATGCGCCTTCTCGAACACGGCTTTCGCGGCATGGGGGATGGGGTCATCAAGGTCAGCGGTTCGGGCCCGCGCGGGATGGCGCCGGCGGGCTGTGTCATCCATGGCCCGCCACTTGGCGATAAAATGATGGGTCTCTTGCATGAAGGCATGGAAGTGAACCCGCCGTTTGGCCTGTACCGGTGCGGTTTCGAAAAAGAGGTCCATCAGCAAGCTCTTGCCCACCCCCACTCCGCCCCAGAGATAAAGGCCCTTTGGCGCCGTAACGGCCTTGCGGAAAAAGCCGCCCCATTTGCCGGGTTGGTAGCGAAGCAGGCCACGGACCAGGGTCTCAAGGGCACGGGCCGCCTCTTCCTGGGCTGGGTCGGGCGTAATGGTGCCAGCGCGAACAAGTGCCTGATAAGCTTTAAGGGGAGGGATCATAAATTTGCGAAACTTGCGGGTGAGGGACGTCGTCTTGTGGTGATCTTCTGCCAAAGGGCTGGTAAAGCCTCAAGCGGGGCAGAGGCAATGTGAGATGCGTGATCCTGGGGTCAGTGTAGCGGATATTCGGGCGGCGGCTGATCGGCTGCGCCCGCACCTCACCCGTACGCCCCTTTTGCGATCTTGGTCGCTTGATCAGCGGTGCCAGGGGGAAATTTTCCTCAAAGCCGAAAATTTAAACCCCGGTGGATCTGTGAAGCTGCGGGGGGTGCTCAACCGTTTATTGGATGAGAAAGCCGGTGCCAAAGGGCTGACAAGGCCGGTTGTAAGCTATGGTCCCACCAATTTTTGCCTAAGCCTTGCCATGGCCGCCAATCAGCTGGGGACGATGGCGCATTTGGTGATGCCAGAGGGGACAAGCCCCCGCGACCTGGACGCGGTTCGCCGCCATGGGGGCGAAGTGCATCCCTTTGATCCGCAAAATGAACATAAAGAGGAGTGGGCCGCCGAGTGGGCAGAACACCACGGTGCCCTGGTGCTGGCGCCCTATGATGATCCGCTGATGATGGCGGGGTATGGGACCGCCGGGCTGGAGATCGCTGATGAGATGGGGCGGCTGGGGCATCATTTTGATCAGGTGCTTGTGTGCTGCGCCAGTGGTGGACTTGCGGCAGGGATCGGTTTGGCAATCCATGCCGACCATCCGGGGGCGTCTCTTATTACCGTTGAGCCGCGAGGCTTTGATGATATGAAGCGTTCTCTCATTGCGGGCAGTCGGGTCAATAATGCGCCGGGGGGCACGTCTTTATGTGAGGCGTTGTTGGCCCCCAGTCCCAGCGCCATGGCTTTCCCCATTCTTCGGCATCTTCGTGCCCGCGGGGTGGCGGTATCGGATCGCGAAACCTTGGCAGCGATGCGTTTCGCCCTCGAAGAGTTGCGGGTGGTGCTGGAGCCAAGCGGGGCGGTGGCGCTTGCAGCGGTCCTTTACGGCTATGTTCAGACGCGGGGCAAACGGACGGTCGTCCTTTTGTCCGGGGGGAATAGTCCGCCTAACGCTCTTGGTGAGGCGATGACGCTTTCGGGGTAAAAAGTCGTTCCCTCGGCCGCACCCTTTGGGTCTCTGTCATCCCGGTTTGCCCGAGGGAAATATGACCCTCGCCCTACGACCGCTCAGCGATAAGGCCATCAATCTTGGCTCGGATGTCTCCGAAAATCTGCTTAAAGACAGCCAACTTTTCCTCGTCACTACCCTCCGCCGCCGCGGGGTCGGGGAAGGACCAATGCAGCTTTCGCGGGGCGGCCTCACCGGGGCGTGTGGGCCAGACGGGGCAAACTTCACCCGCGGCATTGTCGCAAACGGTGATCACCACATCCATGATGGGCGCATCGGGCGCCGCAAATACATCCCAGCTTTTGGACGCGGGTGGTCCGCCATCGCCGGTGCGGACGCCAACACCGGTCTTTTCTAACGTTTTGATGGCAAAAGGGTTGGGGGTGCCCGTTGGCGTTGACCCGGCGGAATAGGCCGTAAAGTGTCCGCCGGCAGCGTTCAAATAGCTCTCTGCCATAATGGACCGCGCTGAATTTCCCGTACACAGAAAGAGGACATTCATCATAGGGAACTTTCATTTATTCGACTGTGGTCGAACTATCATCGGGCTCGTCCGCTAGCAAGGGGTCGCACTCTCCATCAAGGGGGCGCAAATCGCTGGATCGTTTTGGCAGCAATCTTCCAAGAGGAACTGAATAAGGTCCCTCAAGCCGTCATAATGGGCGCGGTAGATGATCTGCCGCCCCTGCCGTTCGGCGGTGACAAGTCCTGACATCTGCAACTCTTTCAAGTGAAAGGATAGGGTGGAGGCCGGAACGTCCGCCACCTCAGCCAACCGACCGGCTGTCTGGCCTTGGGGGCCAGCTTTTACCAAATGACGCAAGACCGTGAGCCTTGTGGGTTGCGCTAATGCTCCGAAACGTGTCGCAGCGACAATGGTGTCCATTGAACTCTCTCTTTGTACCCCAAAACTCTATGTCCGGTAGATATAGGCTTTATGGTTAGCCATTCAATCGGCCTAAGATCAGTGATTGGGGCATTTTCATCACACTCGCCGTCGTTTTTCTTGGTGTTAAGACATTGTTATTGACGGATTAACCTTGTCCGGCTCTTAGTCCTCGCGGGGAGGGCAGGAGCCTTCATCCAGACTTTTCTACAGGGAGTATTTATCATGGAAAAGACGATTTCAGTTTCTCTACTGGCGCTGATGGGCGCGTTTGCTGCCACATCGGCACATGCCGAGGGGAAATCTCGGTTCAACGTTGGGGTTAACGTTTATACTCAAGATGAAGCAGATCTTGACGTAACACTGACCTCCATCGTCGGTCGTTATAACCACACGGTGGCCAGCAATGGGGCCTTTGACTTTGGTCTTGAAGGTGAGCTGTCCTACGGGATCATCGGCGATGATGTCTCGGTGCCAGTTTTTGAATCAACGGTCGATGTAGATGTTGATGCAGAGTTCGGTGCAGCTGCTTTTGCTACAGCTGCCTATAATTTTACCGAGACTGGCTCGAATGTATTTGTTCGCCTAGGGTACGCATATCAAGAAGTTGAAGCCAGTGCTGGCGGGATCTCTGAAGGCGCCGAAGGTGATGGATTTGCTTACGGCATTGGTACGAACGTCATGTTCAACGCGAAACATGGCATTCGCGGTGATTGGACCCGCCTCGACGGCGATGACAGCGATGCTGATCTTTTCAGCGTATCCTACGTCTTCCGCTACTAATCCAGCGCACCCCTTGATTATGAAACGGCGAGAGTTCTTCTCGCCGTTTTTTTGTGCCCAACTCCCATCATCATATCGACATAAACAGCTCTTAGCGCTCCTTTAACCCGAACTTGCTGAGATCGGGCTGGGCAGGACCGACAATCAGGGATCCGCGGGGGCGCGCCTTGACGAGGGGTCAATAGATGAACGCGATAGGTAAGCTTTTAGGGATATGCCTCGGCTTAGGGGCTGTAGCCTCGTCTTCGGCGGTAGCGGGGAGCGGTAAGCTCAGTGCTGGGTATAATCACATCAACAGCGATCTGACCCTTGGGGCGATTGTCACCCGGTACCAGCGCGATGTCATCGCCTATCGTGGTGTCGATTTCGGCGCTGAGGGGGAGCTTTCTTACGGTGTGATCGGCGATACGACAGAGTTCTTGGCTCAAGAAATCGAAGTGGATGCTCAGTTCGGGTATGGCGCCTACGCCACGGCAGCCTATCCGCTCACGAAGAAGGGCACTAATCTCTTCGTCCGACTGGGTTATGCCCGGCAGGAAATTGGCAACCGCCTTGATGAGACAACCATCACCAATGAAGTTGATGGCTTTGCCTACGGTCTTGGCGGGAATTGGATGTTCACGGACCGTCAAGGCGTCCGCGCCGATGCTCTTGTCATTCAAGGTGGCGATGAAGACACCGATGATTTAGACGTGTACAGCTTTTCGTACGTGTTCCAGCATTAGAGCATTTGCCGTCAATTGATGTCGCTTCTGCGTCATCCCGGCAGGGGTGAGGCGGCAAAGCGAACGAACGCCGCACGCCGGTGTCCATCATCTGTCTTCACCATTTGTTATTCCTTCAGCAACTGGCGTTGGGCCCCGGGGTACGCCCGGGGTGATAGCTTGTCCTGGAGTGTCTATATTCGCACACCAATTTTGTTAATTCCCTTTCCATGCTGGTGGATGACTCCGCTCTTCTGGTGGCAACAGTCTCGCGATGTCATCTGGAATAGTACACCAGCTCTTATCGAACATATCGGTGCTAAAGCCATGGGGAAACACTGACGGCGGTGCACCTGTCGGCCAGACGGCACTATTGAGTTGCTGGCCCGTCACGTTGTTGGCGTCAGTTAGAATCGCGCCCTGGAGGGCGGCACCGTTTAGATTTGCCCTAGTTAAGTACGCGTCCTGTAAATTCGTATCTGATAAATCTGCCCCCTCCAAATTCGCTAAACTCAGGACGGTGCCTTCAAGTTGGGCGTCAGTGATCCACGCGTTTTGCAATTGAGCATCTATGAGTAAGGCGTTCTGTAGGTGGGCGTTGTTAAGGCTTGCACGCCGCAGGTCAGCGCCCGTCAGACCTGACCGCCGAAGTCGTGTACGACTGAGGTCCGAGGCTCTCAGATCAGCGTTTCGCAGATTCGCTTTTTCAAGGTTTGCACGATGAATGATAGCATGCTGAAGAAAGGCATCGTCGAACCGCCACTTCGCCATCTCAAATCTCCTTAGGTCCACACAAGGCAGCCATGCGCCCCGCAAATCAACAGTGATTGTTGGGTCGCGGGTCGGTGGGTTGAATTGCCATAGCCGGTTGAGGGACATGAGGGCGGCTTTGATCGGTTCGGTTGGGCCGGCCTCTTGGCGCCACGTTGCAAGTTTTTCCTGATAGTCTTCCACATCCTCGGGAGGTATCTCGCCCGCCCCCTTTCGTGGTGGACAGCTCCAATTCCCCTCTTCGTCCTTCGCATTTGTCCGGTAGCGGATATAGGCTGCAAGCACCTCTAATACGGTGTCAAAATATCCGGGGTCTTCTTTAGCGAGTCGTGCCAGCGAGTAGATCCCTCCCATACGAACGGAGTCATCTGGGTCTTTCAATAATTCAACAGCTTTGACATAGCGGACATTGCGTTCTGTCTGCCGAGCTATTTCGGTCTGTTGTCCGGTGGACTTTGTGCGGGATGTGGATTGCGCCACCTCCTCTTTCGTCAGCCGCGTCCGCGTCGCAGAGTTCGCCAACTGGTACAGGCCGAACACCGCTCCCACCATGCCCGCAAGGCCAAACATCAGGGAGCGGAAATCATCCCAATCATAGGGGGCACACTTCGGCCCGGGCTGACACGGTTGCGGGATGATCTCTTTAAAAAGAACTGGCTGTTTAAAAACCAGCAACCAAATGATGTTGAGGGTGAGAATGGCCAGCGCCACAAGGAAGAGGCAGAGGAAAAACGCCTCCAGACCATCCCGGCCGTCCTGCAGCCTGTGCCATTGCCGATGCGCCCACACCGCGGACCGTCGAACGGGTCGTCTCACGGAGTTGCCGAACCGAAGTGCGGACAAGGGCAGCTCCCGCGCGGCTTTTAGTACGCCCGCCCGATAGTTCTGATAGAGTTTACTGTCTTTGAATGTCCCACCCATGCGCACCTCTTTAGCGCAAACAGGCAGAAAATACACGGGCCAGAAAAAAGTCATCCCGGGCGACCGTAGGGACACCGGGGATCCACAAGCTTGGATTTACAGAACGGCGCACCGTTAGTTGCGCTGCGAAATATGGATCCCGGACAAGGGCTCACGCCCTTTCCGGGATGACACTAACCTACTTCCGCCGTTCGATCTGCATGCGTTTTAATTCCGCAATCGCCTCGGCGGGGTTCAAGCCCTTCGGGCACACATTCACGCAGTTCATGATGGTGTGACAGCGATAGAGCTTGAAGGTATCGTCTAAGGCGGCCAGACGCTCATCGGTTTTATCGTCGCGGCTATCCTTTACCCATCGATGCGCCTGCAACAGGGCAGCGGGCCCGAGATATTCTTCTTCGCCCTCTTTGGACCCATTCCACCAATAGGATGGGCACGAGGTTGAACAGCAGGCGCAGAGGATACATTCGTAAAGACCGTCAAGTTTCTCGCGATCCTCTGGGGATTGGTCGATTTCCTTTTCCGGCAGCTCGTCAGCCTGGAGGAAGGGTCGCACCTCCGCATGCTGTTCATAGAATTTGGAGAGGTCCGTCACCAAATCTTTCACCACCGGCTGGTGCGGAAGGGGGTAGATGCTGATGTCACCGGACCCTAGTTCATCAAGGCCGGACGTGCACGCTAGGCGGTTTTTGCCGTTGATATTAAAGGCGCATGATCCGCACACCCCTTCGCGGCAGGATCGGCGGAAGGAGAGAGTGGGATCAAGGTCCGACTTAATCTTGATCAGGATATCAAGGATCATCGACACGCCCGTCATGTCCACCTCATAGGTGTCCATACGGGGGTTGCCGCCCTCTTCGGGATCGTAGCGGTAGACCTTTACCGTGCGGAGCGCTGCGGCATTCGCACCCGCGGCCTTATAGGTCCGGCCCTGGCCAGTGATTTTCGAATTTCTTGGGAGGGTGAGTTCGACCATGGGTCCGTTCTCTTTTCCTTGGGTAGTGTGGCGGGTTAGTACACCCGCGCTTTAGGTTCGATGTAGCTGATCTCGTTGGACAGGGTCCACGTATGGACGGGGCGATAATCGATGCTGGTATCGCCATCCTCGTACCAAGCGATAGTGTGCTTCATCCACACATCATCGTCACGGTCCGGATAGTCTTCCCGTGCATGGGCGCCGCGGCTTTCCTCCCGGTTGGCAGCTGAGTCCATCGTGACCATGGCCTGGGAGATGAGATTATCGAATTCGAGGGTTTCGACCAGATCCGTGTTCCACACCATGGAACGGTCAAGGACCGACACATCGTGGATGCCCTTTTGCACATCGCGGATCTTGTGGGTGCCTTCTTCCAGCACATCGCCCGTGCGGAACACCGCGCAATTGCTCTGCATGACCTTCTGCATCTCTAGGCGTAGCTTGGCGGTGGCGGTGCTGCCTTTCGCGTGGCGGAAATGGTCAAGCCGGGCGAGGGCTTTGTCGCCCGCGCCATTTTTGAATTCAGGCACGGGTTCATTGGGGTTCAAGATCTCCGCACAACGCAGCCCGGCGGCCCGGCCAAAGACCACAAGATCAATAAGGGAGTTGGAGCCAAGCCGGTTCGCGCCGTGCACGGACACGCAAGCCGCCTCGCCAATGGCCATCAGGCCGGGGACCACCTTGTTGGTGTCGTCCCCATCTTTGGTGAGGACTTCGCCGTGATAATTGGTGGGGATCCCGCCCATATTATAGTGAACCGTTGGGATAATCGGGATCGGCTCTTTGGTGACGTCGACGCCCGCAAAGATCCGGGCACTTTCAGAAATGCCGGGCAGGCGCTCTGCTAGTGTATCGGCGGGGATATGGTTGAGGTTTAGATGGATGTGATCACTATTCTCACCCACGCCGCGGCCATCGCGAATTTCGATGGTCATCGCCCGGCTCACCACGTCCCGACTGGCAAGATCCTTGGCCGAGGGCGCATAGCGCTCCATGAACCGCTCGCCGTCGGAGTTTGTAAGGTACCCGCCTTCCCCGCGGGCGCCTTCGGTGATGAGGCACCCGGCGCCGTAAATCCCTGAGGGGTGGAATTGCACGAACTCCATATCTTGGAGGGGCAGGCCCGCCCTCAGGACCATCGCATTGCCATCGCCGGTACAGGTGTGGGCCGAGGTGCAAGAGAAATAGGCCCGGCCATAACCGCCGGTGGCGAGGATCACGGTTTTTGCGCGGAACCGATGGATTTGTCCGGTCTCCAGCTCCCACGCCATCAGGCCCCGGCACTCGCCATCTTCCATAATGAGGTCGAGGGCGAAATATTCGATAAAGAATTCCGCCTGCTGACGCACAGCCTGACCATAGAGGGTATGCAGGATCGCGTGGCCCGTCCGGTCCGCCGCGGCGCAAGTGCGCTGCACGGGGCCTTCGCCATAATTGCGGGTCATGCCGCCAAAGGCGCGTTGGTAGATCTTGCCTTCTTCCGTCCGGCTGAAGGGCACGCCCCAATGCTCTAGCTCATAAACGGCGGCGGGGGCGTGTTTGCAAAGATACTCAATAGAGTCTTGGTCACCCAGCCAGTCTGACCCCTTCACGGTGTCATACATGTGCCAGCGCCAATCATCCTCACCCATATTGCCCAAAGATGCGGAGATCCCCCCTTGGGCGGCGACGGTGTGCGACCGTGTGGGGAAGACTTTGGTCACGCACGCGGTTTTCAGGCCCGCCTGGGCTGCCCCCAACGTTGCGCGGAGGCCAGCGCCCCCGGCCCCCACAACCACCACGTCGTATACGTGATCGGTTACGTCATAGGATTTAGTCGCACTCATAGGTCGGTCGTCCTTATACGATTAAGGTCATGGCAATGATGGAAAACACCGCGATGACACCGAGGGTCAACGCGAACAATTTATTGAGGAGGTCAAGAGCAGATCGGGAGCTTTTCTTGTGGATATAGTCCTCGATCACTTCGCCCATCCCCAAATGCATGTGGTAGCAAATGCTGAGCACAAAGAGGATCATGAGGCCCGCCGTAAGGGGTTCCCCCACCCAGGCCATGAATTCGTCTCGGCTGTCACCGGCATGGCCGATAATGGAGATAATGAGCCAGATCACCAGCGGCACTTGGATCATCGCTGTGAACCGCTGCATCACAAAATGTTTGGTTGCGTGAGAAGCCATGATTTACCCCGCAACCGATAGGCCGACAGCCCAAATAAGGGCGGTGAAGGCGATGGAGAGGCCGTAAACGCCCCAATTGGCGAGAAGGGCTTGTTCCTTCCCGATAAAGTGGCCCGAATCCCAGATAAGGTGGAGAATGCCTTTGCACATGTGGAACATCTGCGCCCAGGTGAACCCCACCAGGACAAACAGCCCAAAAGGTGAGCCCAGTAGGCCTGTCACAAAATCATAAGCGCCGTCGCCCAAGGCCCCGGCGACGAGCCACGCCACTAAGAGAACAGACCCGCCATAAAGCGCCACACCTGTTGCTCGCTGGGTGATGGAACTGGCCATGGTGACCGTCCAGCCCCAGATTTGCAGGTGCGGTGATAAGGGCCGCCCGCCTTCAACCGCGCCTTGCGCCGGGTCGAAGCTCGGCCGTGTATCAATTATCTGTTCAGCCATAAATCCTTGTTCTTTCTATCGCGAGCGCGAGGGCCGGGCAGTGTGGCACAGTGTGGCACAGGGCCATTAACAAACCCACGCGCTGTGCGGGAAATTCGTCTGAGCCACCATAGACACGTGCGCGCCTTTACGGCACGTTAAGGTCAAAGCGAAGTGGGGATGTCATAATGACACGGCGTTTTTTTGGGTTTGTGGGGGCATTTGCCCTATTGCTTGGCGCGAGTGCTGTGGCTCAAGACACGCAAGCCGTGCAGGACTCGATTTCTGCGGATGAGTTAGAGGCGATGCTAACGGCGGCGGGCTTGTCGCCCACCATGCTGACGGACAAGACCACGGGTACCCCCGTGGCGACGGGTCAGGCCGAAGGGATGATCTTTGTCGTTCGCGCCCTTGATTGTTCAGGCCGGCCCATCCGTTGCGGTCAGCTTTTGATGTTTGCCAATTTCGATCTTGGGCGTGAGACGGGCAACAATGATTTTCGCATCGTGAATGACTTTAATGAGTCCAATGTGAACGGCCGGGCTTATGTCATTGAGGGGAAAAGCCAGATCGGTGTCGATTTCATCATCGATATGACCGGCGGGGTGACAGGCGATCATATTGGCTCCCGCCTTGGCCGCTGGCCCGGGGTTATCCGCGATTTCCGTCAGGAAATGATCAGTGCCCGGACGGGGAGTTAGTTCTGACGAAAGAGGATCGGCGGGCGAACTTGGGGGGAACGTAGGTTGACGCCTGTAGATCCAGAGGGAAACCAGCTCTTAAAAGGTCACGTACCGCCCTATAGTTATGAGAGGGTTTTCCTTTTCTCGGGACTCTCTATCCTGATGACATTCGCAACTTCTTTTGCCGTATGGGCAGTATTTGCGGTTTACACCCCAAGATTGGCCAATTTTGAGTTCTCCCTTAGACTGGCCATCTTTATGAGTACCACAATGGTCATCACAATCTTCATGCGGAAATTCGCTCATGATATAGAAGGCAGAGTTGGGAAGGCCAATCATGTTATCGGTGGTTGCGCCATTGTGATATGTGGTATTGTTTTAGCGTATATCCTCTTGCCAGAAATTGTCAATATACTGATTGAACCTTTTGCTACCAACGCGGCCGATTGCCAAATCGGGGACGGCCGATGGTCCTGCAAGCTATATGAAAGAGCATTTCCGGATGTTAGTGGGTGACCAAGAAACCCCTTCATCGCCACAGGCGTTACAAATGATGTCGAAAGAGAAGCAGGCCGCAAAACACGGTTTGTCGCCCTTCAAGCACCAACTTCAAACCTGACGGTGCCTCCATCGCAGCCTTCCCTTTTCAGCCGTTTGCGCAGATCCTCCGCTTGCGAGCGAAAAACCTGGGCGGTTCTCTTCGCCTCTTGAAGCTCACGTTCGACTTCTTGGGCTTCCGCTTTTGCCGCCGCTGAAACCTCGTTCGTGAGGGCCGAAATCCTAAGTGCGGCCAGACCTAGTGCAACTTCGGCAAGCCCGAAGCGATAAAAGTGGCAGGGGTCGCTCTCGCAAAAACGCGATATACTCGAATGATGCCTCGCACTGTGGAGATCGCACCGCCAACAGCTGTCAGGAAGGCGACCTCTTCATTAAACTCGGCGCTATTTCGCAAGTCTACGAGACGCTGTTCAAGCCTTTCGGCACGATCGGCGTAGCGGGAAGCGTTTCGCTTTTCGTCCTCAAACTGTCGCCCTAGCTCCTGGCAGAGGCGAATCTGTTCTCTGGCCGGACCATTATCACCATCCACTGCCATTTTCACGGTTCCGGCGATGGTGTTTCCCCCAAATTGAAACTGGCTCATCTCTATTCCTCTCTTAAGTCAGGAACAAAGGATAACAGGAGAAAGGCGAGTAAGGATAAGTTCCATCGCGCCTTGGTCGCTGGCCGGGGGTTATCGTGACTTCCAGCAGGAAATGATCAGCGCCCGGACGGGGAGTTAGGGAATTGGGTTGTCACCCCGGACGCGCCGCGGCATGAAATGATGCTGCGCAGATCCGGGGTCTTTCCGATTTAACCAACAAAGATCCCGTGTCTGCAGAGCGTGACTCCGTCTCGCACTGCGTATGGGATGACGACGATGATTTTGGCGAGACACCCTAAACAAAAATATCCGCTTCCGGACCAAACCGGTTAAGGCTTGGGAAGACCGAGTTTACTTCCGACCCACTAAGGCCGAACCATCGAGCGAGGGGGGCGGCGAACTGCTCAATAGAAGTAGTGGGGATGAGCTGGCCGCGGCCTACATCTTGGGAATGCTCCAAGGTCGGCGAAGGCACATCACCGATAATCCGTCCGCCATCAACCGCACCGCCCACAACATATTGATGGTTGCCCCAGCCATGGTCGGTGCCATCCCCATTGGCTACAAGTCCGCGGCCAAAATCTGACATGGTGAACAGGGTCACATCCTGGGCAATGCCCATCTCCTCAGTGGCAAGATAGAATGAGCGAATGGCGTCGCTAAACTTGTCTTGCAGGCGGGGCAGGTCAATTGCCTGGCGGGAATGGGTATCAAATCCACCAACGCCCACATAAAAAATCTGCCGACTGACGTTCAAATCGATGCGGCGATTGATCACATTTGCTACTGTGGCGAGATCTTGACCAAGGCGGCTTTCAGGAAAGCTGGTGTTAAGGGGCGAGCCGCCAGTAAAAGCACTTGCAAAAGAGCCATTGGCATCAATGGCTCGTCGATTGGTGGCCGCAAAATCCCGTTCAAAGAGGTTTTGGCGGCTCGTGCTCACATCTCTGAGATGCTGGCGCAGATTTTCACGCTTCTGTTCATCGAAAAGGAGAAAAGTGCTCTCTACCGCGAGATTGCGGATCACCCCTTCAGAACCCACTTTATAAGCGCGCGCCATGTTGCCGGATAAAAAGGTGTTGGGGGTATTCCCGACTGAGATGCAGGTGAACGCAGGCTCAGGGTTAGCGTTTGCCTCTAGCATAAGGTCCGCAATCTGCCCCCCCCAGCCAAGGCGGGCGCCCTCGGGCTCCAAGGATCGCCAGATCGACCGCTGATCATTGTGAGAGAAGAGGCGGGGTGGACGCTGAACCGACCCGTTAAGATAGGTTTCCCGGTTCATGGGGTTCTCTAAGGGGCCGACATTCCCAACCACAGCAAGGCGACCTTGATCGAAAAGGTCCCGCATTCCTTCCATATTGGGGGAAAACGCAAACTGACGTGTCCCAAAGTTACTTGCGTTTCGCACGTTCAGAGGGGTGAGGTTAGACCGGGCGCGGCTGTCGCTGGTACTATAATTATTGAAATAGTTGCCCCGAATATTGGTCAGCTGATCATAGCTGGAAAGGTCGTAGGGCAAGACGCAATCATGCCCATCAAGGCCCCCAGCGAAGAACAGGCACACAAGGGCGCGATACCCGCTGGTGTTGGCGGCCTGGGCCGTGCCCGAGGCAAAGCGGGGTAAGATGCCTGTGGCGGCGGTGGCGCCCGCAGCACTCAAGAATAGTCGGCGATTCAGCTTTGTCATGTGGCTCATGGGAGGCATCTTACCGTTGGATTGCAAAATCAGGGCTGGTGACAATCATAAAGATCGCCAGTTGCACGCGCCGCCGTCGAGTTTGGATTTCTTCGTTTGGCGTGGTGCGGATAGGTGTTTCTTCGAGCATGCTAACAATCCGCTGACGCGTGGTGTTGGAAAGCTCCCCATGAGTCAGGACGAAGGTGAGCTGGCTCAAAAGTTCGTCGATATCATCAGCAACGGCCATCAGCTCTGTATAATCCGGATCAAAACCGGAGAGATTTTGGTTCCAGTTTGGCGTGCGCAGTGTCGTGAACTGCATCATCATATTCATATAGCCGATGGCGCTGGCTTCATGCACGATCCCTAACTCCGGCGAGACAAGGTCCTGCGCGGCTGTATCAGAACCCGGAGCGACGAAATTTGGTCTGTAGAAGTTGAATACGGAGTCAGCGCGAAAGGGGTGCTGCGCAAACGAACTTTGCCCTGTGGTGTCATCCAGCAAGGATTCGTTCCGAGAATTGGGATCGGCAATTTCAAGCGCCCGTGCCCAGTGAAGGAAGCGCAAGACGGGCTCACGCACTTTCCCAAAAGTGTTGGGCGCCAGATCAGGGTCGCGACGGGCATTTTGATCAAAAAGAACAGCGGCCAAGGTCGCTGTCAGATCGCCGCGACGCCCTGCGCCCACGCGCTGCCCATTGGGGAGCAGATACTCGCCAGTGTTAAAGGCGGTGGCCACGCGACCCACATAGGCGGGCTCAGGATTGCTGGTGACAAAACGCTGGATCAGCTGTCTGCCGATAAAGGGCCCCACATTGGGGTGTTCGAACAAATGGTCGAGAGCCATATCGATAGAGGTTGCCGCATCGGTTCCTGCCGGAATAGTGAGCCCAAGGAAAGATTTCTCAAGCTCCGAGTGCGCATTGTCGTAGATAATCATCGGGACTTCATACGCGTTGGCCGCGGCGTTACGCTCTGCGAAGCCGCCAGGGTGGCTAAGGCCGGTGAACACGCGGGCAAGGCCTGTCACGTCATCCTGGTCATAGGTTTCGATGTCGCCGGCGCGCCGGGTCCCGTCATTGTTCAGTTCCACCAAACCGATGGTAAATAGCTGCATGATTTCCCGCGCATAGTTCTCATCGGGCATGTTGCCCCGTGCGGGGTCTCCCTTTTCATTGCGGATATAGGTCAGGTAGACGCCCATGGTGGGGGAATAGGTGATCTCCTCCAGCAGGTCGCGGTAGTTCCCAAAAGCGTTCCGGCTCAAAATATCCATATAATAGGCTTGGGAGACCGGCTGGCCCTGCAGGAATCCGTCCTCGGCAGAGATCACGAGAATTTGAGATAAGGCGTAGACCATCCGTTGACGGAGTTGATCACGCCCCCCCGCAGCTGAATCCCAAAAACTATTGATCGCTGAGGAGGGGTGAAGATTGCCATTGGCCTCTAGGGCCTTGACGGCGGGCATGTATAGAGTGGCCGGCTCACTGAGTTGGGAGAGAAAACTATCCTCTAAACCCGCGGCGGCCACTTGATTGATGGTTGCCGGGCTTGGCCCAAAGCTCGCTTGCACAAGGAATCGCGAGGCCGCAGCGGTGGTCACAGGGGGGCTTGCTGGTGGTTGCGGGGGGTTAGGCGATGAGGAAGACGTATCGTCATCCCCGCCACCACCACCGCCACAGGACGCGATACTCAACCAGAAAAGCACACTAAGGCCGCGCTTCAACCACCCACTACGCATACTCAAGGCCCACCTAACTCTACTCTTGGCCACGCACGACCGACGCCCCTGCCCACGCGATCATAATGTCTCCTACACCGATGCCATGAACGATGCGTTGATCCCCAATGATCGTATTAGAGGTAAAATAGCCAAAAATACGGCCCGGGGGCAAAATATAGTTAATGAAGAATTGACAACAGTCGCGAACCGGGAATGGCTTATGACTATGATGACTGCTGGGACCGATGCCGCCTCCATTGCACTGGCCGTTCAAATGGCCATTGCCCCCATTTTTTTACTGGTGGGCACCGGCTCCATCCTAGCGGTGATGACCCATCGGCTCGGCCGGGTGGTGGATCGCGCCCGGGCGCTGGAGGATGGTCTTGAGGCGGGAGAAACCGGGGCTGAGCGGGCGCGTCACCAGATGGAGCTTGGCTCCCTTGCGCAGCGTATTCGGCTGGCCAATCGGGCAATTGCCTTTTCTTGCGGTGCAGCGATCCTGGTGTGCGTCATGATAGGGCTGCTGTTTGTGGGGGAGTTGCTCGATGTGCCGGTTCGGGCGCCCATTGCGGGCTTGTTTGTGCTGACCATGGCGTCCCTCATTGTAGGCCTTGTTTACTTCTTGCTGGAGGTCTTCGTGGCGAGCCGGTCCTTGCGGGTCCGCGCGGAGCTATTGCAGGGGGACGGCACGCCTTAGCGCGTAAGACAAGCGTCGGGCGATCATATTGGATCAAAGAAGGTCGGCTCACCCGAAGAGCCCAAGACCGACAGCACCGGCATGAGGCAAGACGAGGGGCCGACACGGTAGAGGCATTGCGATCCCGGTGAATTCCCGCTTGGGTTGGGCATTGGAAGATATCCGCGGGAGGATGGGATGCGGTGGAATAATCAACGGCGGAGCGACAATGTCCAAAACCGGCGGGGTCGCAGCGGTGGCCGGTCTGCTGGGGGGATGGGCGGCGCTAGTCTTATCCTGACACTAATCCGGTTCGTTTTCACCCGCTTTGGCCTTGGTGGGATTGTCGTTCTGGTGGGCGGCTATTTAGTGCTTCAGTCCATGGGCATTAACCCTTTGGCTTTGCTGAATGGCGGCGGCCTTGCGCCCACTTCGTCGCAAATGGCCTCTGGGGAAGCGCCCACCAGCGCCTATGATGACATGGTGGCGGCCGTTCTGGGCGGTACTGAAGATGTGTGGACGGAGATATTCCGGGAAGAGGGTCTTAATGGCGGCAGCTATCCGCGCCCGTCGCTTGTTCTCTTTACCCAAGGGGTGAACACGGCTTGCGGCTATGCCCCCTCGGCGGTGGGGCCCTTTTATTGCCCCGGTGATCGGCAGGTCTATATCGACACCGGTTTTTTCGACGAACTTCAGCGTAAGTTTGGCGTACTCGGCGACTTCCCGCCTGCTTACGTGATTGCCCACGAGGTGGGGCACCATGTCCAAACCGTGATCGGGATTTCTGACCAAGTTCGTCAGTACCAGGCCCGTTCCTCTGATGTAGAGAGTAATAGAGCGCAGGTGCGCATGGAGCTACAGGCCGATTGCTATGCGGGCCTGTGGGCAAACCGGTCAGAAGATGTGATTTTGGAGCCGGGGGACATTGAAGAAGCTCTTGCGGCGGCATCCGCCATTGGCGATGACGCTTTGCAGCGAAAAGCGGGGGTGCGCGAAGTCGACGCGGATAGCTTCACCCATGGTTCCTCTGAACAGCGGCAGCGCTGGTTCAGCAGGGGCTATCAAACGGGGGACTTTAGCCGCTGTGATACTTTCGCTGTCGCGGCGGATCAATTGTAGGGGAGGCCGCTCTACCCCTCTTCATCTTCATTCAATGGCACGCCGTAAAGCTCTAGCCGATGGTCCACCAAGCGGAAGCCATGTTCCCGTGCGATCTTTTCCTGCAAGGCTTCGATCTCTTCGTTGACGAACTCAATCACTTCGCGGGTCCTGACATTGATCAGATGATCATGGTGATCCGTAGACGCCTCTTCATAGCGGGAGCGCCCATCTTGGAAGTCGTGGCGTTGGACAACGTCATAGTCTTCGAGAAGGCGCATGGTCCGGTAAACCGTGGCGATCGAGATACGCGAATCGATCTCGGTCGAACGGCGATGAATTTCCTCGACGTCCGGATGGTCGTCGGCTTCCGAGATGACGCGGGTAATGACCCGCCGCTGCTCGGTCATCCGAAGCCCTTTTTCAACGCAGAGTTTTTCAAGCCTATCCATAATACGCGTCCTTTACCGCTATTCTTGCGGATTGGGAGAGAACAATGCAGCGATTGGGGGTGACGTGCCTGGTTCAACGACCAGGATCTGTCGGCCCGCGTGGCGGTAACCCGTATCGCTCTCGCCCGTCCGACGAAGGCACTAATCCCTTTTGTCCAAGAAACATATAGGCTTGGGCCGTCAAAACACCAAAAAGTTGGTTGTCTCGCACGTTCGCAACTTAAATTGCGAACGGTCCTGAATTGCATTTCTATGAGAACGGGTTAGGCCCCTCACGATTGCTGATGACCCACAAAGGTTTTCCGATACGCCGCCGGCGTGAGCCCCACATGATCGCGAAAGCGGCGAATGAAGTTCTCGGCGCCCCCAAGGCCAACGGCGGCTGCAATATCGTCAAGCTTGGTATGGCTCGTCTCAAGCATAATCCGTGCAGCGCGCAAACGCTCCTGAAGCAGCCAATGGCCGGGGCTGAGGCCAAGGGTCTCTTCAAACCGCTGCGCGAGGGTGCGGGGGCTCATCGCCGTCTCCGTCGCCATCGCGTCAACGGTCCAGCTGTCTGCAAGGGATCCCCGTACCTTTTCCAACAGGGGGGCGATTGTCGGAGCAGATTGCGCGCTTGGCATGGGGGCATCGATGAATTGCTGTTGGCCACCGGCCCGCTGAGGCTGGACCACAAGACGGCGGGCAACTTCATTGGCGGGGGCGGCGCCGAAATCCTTCGCAATGAGATGCAAGATGAGGTCAAGCCCCGCCGCCGACCCGGCGGAGGTCATAACGTCATCATTATCGATATAAAGAACATCAGTTTGCAGATTGATATGAGGATAACGGGTGCGGAAGGCCTCTGCATGGAGCCAATGGGTGGTCGCCGGATAGGGGTCGAGAACACCGATCTCCGCTAGGAGGAAGGCACCGGTACAGATTGAAATAAGGCGTGCGCCATCCCGATGCGCGCGCAACAGCGCGCGGCGAAGGGCGTCCGACGGGGTTGGTGCCCTAAGATCCCACCCAGGCACGATAATTGTTCCTGCACGGCTTAGGCCCCGTAGACTAGTATCAGCGACCAGGTGCACACCTGGTGTGGCGCTCGACACCTCGCGCGTTTCTGCACATGTCTGCACCCGATACCATTCCTTCGCATCGCGCGGACGGGTGCGCGCCAGGGTTTCGATCGCAATAGCGTATTCGAACCCGCAAAGGCCGTCATAGATAAGGATGGCAACATGAGTTGGGTCGCGTGAACGGCTTGGCATGATTAGTCTATAAAATGTCATTTCTGTCACTGGTGAGAATGCGGGCCCTGCCGCCAATGTCAAGAGAAGAAAAGGGCTTTTGCCGAAAGGAACAAACGCTATGCCCCGAACACGTGCGCTCAATACCGATTGCCCTTGGTCGGGGGATCCCGTCTCCCCCGAGGCGCTTACCCGGTACAAGGATCATATTGTTGGGTTCTGCAATCCGGGGTGTCGCGACAAGTTTGAGGCGGCGATCAATCCTTTTGACGAGGCCATCGCCGCGTTGCGGCCGAAAGCGTTTCGTCCGCCCAAGGCGCCCGATCCGCTCAAGCCTTATCGGTCCCGCTATTTCCGTTCTGCGCCATTGATCAATGTCGATAATATGAGACTGAAAACTATCATCATTACACAAACTGAAAACGAAGAACCGGAATTGCTGGCGCGCGATGCAGTTGAGCGCTATTTGGCAGCACAGCTCCCCAAGGCACGCCGTGTCGAAGGTGCAGACTATGGGGTGGGTTATGTCATTCTTCACTGTGGCGAGGTTACAGATTGGCTGCTCACGCGTTGGTGGGCGCGGGGCGATATCGGCATGGGGATGCTTGCATGCCGGGCCGATGATGGTGAGTTTCATCCTCTTGATGATCGGTATTTTATCGCCTGTGTCTGGGATGAAGCGGCCATACACTTTGAGTGTAACACGTGGAGGGACGAAGCCATGAAGGCTGACGGCTCTGTAGACAATTACCTTGTTCGGACGATCCCGGACGGTTGGCGATGACCGAAAATAGCGCTGATTCAATATTTATACAGATTAATTGATAAATTCAATCTCACCTCATGAACAGGAGTGACAAATGCGCACCTCTCACGTGAATAGTGCTGTGGCGCCCATGGGCGCTTCTGAATGGCTGATCCTTTTCTTTCTCAGCGCCGTTTGGGGCGGCTCCTTCTTCTTTGTGGAGATTGCGATCGACGCCTGGCCACCCCTCACCATTGTTGCTTTGCGCCTCAGTGGCGGGGCCATTGTTCTGTGGATGGCGGCTTTGGTCACTGGCGCGCGCCCACCGAGGGACATCGGTCTATGGGCGGCAATCATCGTCATGGCCCTGTTTAATAATGTCCTGCCTTTTTCTCTCCTCGCCTGGGGTCAGAAAGAGATCGCATCCGGGCTTGCCGCTATCCTCAATGCCACAACCCCCCTGTTCACAGCGGTACTCGCTGGGGCCTTTCTGCCCGATGAGCGGATGACGCCTAGCAAGGTGGCGGGCATCGCGCTCGGCGTCATTGGGGTCATGGTGATGGTGGGCTCTGACATTGTCTCCCACGGCGACAATGCACGGATGATGGCGATCCTCGCCTGCATTGCTGCGGCCCTCTCCTACGCTGTTGCGGCTATCTTTGGGCGACGGTTTGCGAAAGCCGGTGTGGCGCCCCTGGTCACCGCGGCAGGACAGGTCTCGGCCGGTGCCATCCTGTTGATCTTGTTCATCTGTGTCAGCGGTTATTCCCTCGACCTTGGGGCGGGTAGCGGGCGTCACTGGGCGGCGGCGGGGGGATTGGCGTTCTTGTCGACGGGGCTTGCCTATGGTCTTTTCTTCAAGCTGCTTGCGACATCGGGGGCCACCAACATCACCCTGGTGACGATCCTCATTCCCGTTTACGTGATCATACTTGGCGTCAGTTTTTTGGGTGAGCGCCTTTTGAGCCAACATATTGTGGGTTTGGTGATCATCGCGTTGGCATTGGTGGTTATCGATGGTCGGGCCTTTCGAAAACGAGATGGTGCCAAAGCGGGCTGCCCTCGCATCACCACAACAGGGCAAGCCGGATCCCCCCCTTTAAGCGGCGGCTGAGAGCGCCTTTGCAAGGAGGAGGGCATCCTCGTTCGGTCCGTAATAATGCTGGCGTCGGCCCACCTCGTGAAACCCTTCGCTTTCATAAAGGCGCTGCGCGGCGTCATTATGTTCAGAGACTTCTAGGAAGAGTTGGGATGATCCTAGTGCGGTAAGTTTTGGGTAAAGAGCGGTGAGCAGCGCGCGGCCAATGCCCCCTTGGCGGGCCGCGGGGAGGACGCCAATGGTGAGGATCTCCGCTTCGTCCGCGGCCAATCGAACAGCGCAAAGGCCGAGGGGAGCATTGGGCCCTTCGGCCAACAGGATGGGCCCTTCCCCCACCGTAAGGGCACGTCGCCAAAACCCCACTTCCCAGGGTCCCTCGGGGAAGACAGCTCCGTGTAGCGCGGCCAGGACCGGTGCGTCGGCTAGACCTGCATCACGGACGATCATCAGGACGCTTTAATGGGTTTGGCGGGCGCTGCGTCGGGCGCGCGTAGGTAAACCGGCTCGAGGGGACCTGATGGCTTCCCTTCGGCTGCCATCAACAGCTTGGTGACATCGGGGAGGTGGGTTGAAGGGTCATCTCTTTCGGGGTGCAGGATGGTCACGCCGCTGCCGATGAGGGTGAGGTCATCATCTGTGGTCAGCACCTTTGCCGCCTCATAACTAAGGAGAGATGGCGGCGTAGCCATTGCGCCGAACCCTTGGACATAAACCTGACCCCGTTTGGCATCGATGAGGGTGTAGCCGCTCGCGTTTTCAGGCGCGTTCAGCCATAGCGCTTCTAAAGAGGTGATGGGGATCAGCGCCGCGCCATGGGCCATTGCAAATCCCTTCGCAAAACTAATGCCCACACGGACACCCATAAAGGAACCCGGCCCTACAGTCACAATAATCTGTTCGATGGCTTTGGGGGCCAGGTTTGCCTCCTCAAGCATGTCGGCTGCCAGGGGCGCTAAATGTTCCGCATGCCCCACACCAATATCAAGCGATCGGGCAACGACATCGTCCGGCGTCGAGGCAATGGCGACGCTGCAGGCCCGAAGGCTCGTATCGATAGCGAGGGTGGCGATGGCTTCGCTCACGCCACCGCTTCGACGGCGGTGACTTCCGGCACATAATGCTTCAGCAAATTCTCAATGCCGGATTTCAGTGTCATGGTGGAGGAGGGGCAGCCGGCGCACGCTCCCTTCATGGTGAGAAAGACAATGCCGTCCCCCGGCACATAGCGGTGGAAGACGATATCGCCGCCGTCCTGCGCGACGGCGGGGCGCACCCGGGTTTCGAGAAGGTCGATGATTTGCTCGACAATCTCCTTATCCTCGCCCTCATAATCGTCGGCATTGCCTGGTGACGATGCGGCTTCTGCCAGCCCTTCATCCACCACCGGGATGCCGGCGGCGAGATAATCCGCAATCGTGCCAAGGAGAGCGTGTTTGATGTGCGCCCATTCGACACTGGCGTCCTTGGTCACGGTGAGGAAGTCGCCGCCCAGATAAACCCCCGTAACGCCGTCCACATCGAACAAGGCGGCCGCGAGCGGCGATGCCTTGGCCGCCTCAAGGGTGGGGAAATCCATACCCAGTTGTCCGGCGCCCAACACATCCCGTCCGGGCAGGAATTTCATCGACTGTGGGTTGGGGGTGTCTTCAGTTTGAATAAACATTGGGGCGGGCATCCTTTCGGGGCGATCATCACAAACACAGGTATGATCAATGTAGCTATATCGGCCAATAGCAGAACATGGCTTTATCACGCAGGAACCGCATTGACGGCGCCCTACACACTGCTCCAGATGGCCATAAGTGGCTTTCGTCGCAAGGGAGAGGGGCCTTTGTGTCGGAGACGCTCGCCAACCGCCGCCCCTTAGACGTTTAAGCGAAACATATGTCCGACGATATCTCGATCAAGTTCACCGACGAAGAAGCCATCGATTTCCACGCGCGGGGCAAGCCGGGCAAGTTGGAGGTAACCCCGACCAAGCCCATGGCGACCCAGCGGGACCTGTCCCTCGCCTACTCCCCCGGGGTGGCGGTGCCGGTGAAACAAATCGCCGAGGATCCTGACAGCGCCTACGATCTTACCACCAAAGCGAACATGGTGGGGGTGATCTCCAACGGGACGGCGATCTTGGGCCTTGGTAATTTGGGGGCGCTCGCGTCCAAGCCGGTGATGGAGGGGAAGTCGGTCCTGTTCAAACGCTTCGCGGACATCGACTCGATCGATTAGGAGGTGGACACAGAGGCCCCCGAGGCCTTCATCACTGCCGTGCGGTATCTTGGGCCCT
>ERZ1740067.827-NODE-827-length-23226-cov-5.067800_pt1 | contig 23226 bp, 23 predicted proteins | sample MGYA00581736_ERZ1740067 | MGnify/ENA primary metagenome ERZ1740067 (study PRJEB43018, sample SAMN04849236) | marine metagenome | isolation source: floating plastic debris | place: Pacific Ocean | collected 2008-08-27 | study: EMG produced TPA metagenomics assembly... | reverse complement strand
CCTTGGAGCAAACCTGCGATACAGATTTGGTTCACCATCTTCGTCGTTTGGCCAGAGCCTGCAGGGCCCATATGGCCAATCTTCTGGGCATAAGCCTCCATGACCGGCGCCGCCTTGGCAAACACATCCGCCGCGCCGCCAACCATGATGGTTAAAGCCGCATTCTCCGCGCCAGCCTGGCCGCCAGACACAGGCGCGTCCAGCACGCCAATACCGTGCTCTGCACCAGCTTCTGCAAGGCGCCGGGCAATGTTTGCGGAGACGGTTGTGTGGTCAACAAAGATGCTTCCGCTCTCCATCGCAGCAAAACACCCCTCACCCCCGAGCGTGACGTCTTCCAGGTCTTTATCGCGCCCAACGCAGGCGAAAACGAAATCAGCCCCCTCAGCCGCGGCAGCTGGCGTTGGCGCTGCCCGCCCCTGATGCGCCTCTGCCCAACGGGCGGCTTTGTCAGCGCTCCGATTATACACAACCACATCTTGACCAGCGGTCACTAGATGCCCAGCCATGGGAAACCCCATCACACCCAAGCCCAAAAACGCACAGCGCATGGCTCTGCTTCCCTCTTTTGCTACACCTGAGATTAACCAGTAATCCGATACACAGCAGCAATCCATTGAAAGTTCAAAGGACGTGCGTGTGTCTCAAAGTCTTGAAGAGTTGCGGCCAATACTTTGAGGAGGAAGCGCTTTGTGAAAAACGTTAGTCATGGTAGCGCTCCATCATAGTAATTGAGGAAGGGTATCACGTGGACGCCGCCGCCAAATCTGGAAATACTTTGGTCACGCCGGAGGATGTGCACAAGGCCGCTGCGGCCATCGCGGGCGAGATACGGCGAACACCCTGTGATGTCTCTCGAACCCTGTCAGCCATCGCCGGTTGCGAGCTTATCTTAAAGTTTGAAAACCTTCAGTTCACAGCCGCCTTCAAAGAACGCGGCGCGCTCAATTTTCTCTTGCAGCTGTCAGAAGAAGAACGCCAGCGCGGGGTCGTCGCTATGTCTGCCGGCAATCACGCGCAAGGGGTTGCTTATCATGCAACCCGTTTGGGAATTCCTGCAAAGATTGTGATGCCGGAAGGCACGCCGCTGGTAAAAATCGAAAATACCGCGGTGCTGGGCGCTGAGGTGATCGTGCATGGCAGTGTCTTGGAAGAAGCCACAGAGCACGCCGAGCAGATTGCCGAGGCTGAAAATCGCGTGTTCGTGCATCCCTTTGACGAGCCGCTCGTTATCGCTGGACAAGGCACGATTGCGCTGGAGATGCTGGAAGACTTTCCAGACATTGAGGTGCTGGTGATCCCCATCGGCGGCGGCGGCTTAATCAGCGGCATGGCAACGGCAGCGCGTAGCCTGAATCCAGATATCGAAATCGTTGGTGTTCAAGCTGAGCTTTTTCCATCAATGCTTGCCGCTATCAAAGGGGTGGAGATGGAGTGCGGCGGCGACAGTCTCGCTGAAGGCATTGCGGTGAAATACCCGGGTGCCATAACCCAGACCATTGTGCGCGACCTCGTGGACGATATCGTCACCGTCACCGAAGATGACCTTGAGCACGGCGTCTCCATGCTGCTGAATGTTGAGAAAACGGTGGCAGAAGGCGCGGGCGCTGCCGGCCTATCAGCCGTCCTCGCCTATCCAGAACGTTTCAAGGAGCGCAAAGTGGGCCTTGTCATCTGCGGCGGCAATATCGACCCCCGACTGCTCTCGGCCATCTTAGTGCGTGACCTTATTCGCGAGGGCCGTCTTGCCCGGCTGCGTGTCCGCATGCGGGACATCCCAGGACAATTGGTCAAAATTGCCAAAACCATCGCAGACCACGGCGGCAACATTATCGATGTGAACCACCACAGGCTCCACACAAACCTACCCGCCAAAGGCACCTTCTGTGATCTCGACGTGGAAACGCGTGATGAAGAGCGCTTGCAGCACATCGTTGAGGACCTGCAAAGCCAGGGGTTTGAAGTGAAGAAACTGGGCGCGGAGATATAGTCCGCTCGCTTGCTTTCCCATCAGCAATGACCTAATGTAGGTACATACCTACATAATGGAGATTATCTTCGTGATCACCAAGATTTCAAGTCGAGAGCTCAACCAAGACGTTGGAAAAGCCAAGAAAGCAGCCCAGCAAGGTCCAGTTCTGATCACGGACAGGGGCAGGCCTGCGCATGTGCTTCTAACCTATGAAGCTTTTGAACGGCTCTCCAAACAAACGCCAACCTTGGCAGAGTGCCTATCCATGCAGGGGTTGTCCGACATTGAATTCGAACCGGCCAAGCTAAGCATGTCGGCCAAGCCAGCCGCATTTGATTAGTGTTTTTATTGGATACCAATGTCGTCTCCGAGCTTAGAAAGGTCGGGGACGGACGCGCTGATAAAAATGTTGTGACTTGGGTCTCCTCAGCTAGCACGGCCCTGTTTTACCTGTCCGTTGTGACCTTGATGGAGCTCGAAGTAGGCGTCCATCGCATTGAACGCCGCGATTCAAAACAAGGGGAGATGCTGAGGACCTGGCTTACCCAAAAGGTTATGCCGACATTTGAAAACCAGTGGCTGCCGATCGACGAAGACATCGCCCAAACCTGTGCAGCACTTCAGATCCCTGATCCCAGGCCAGAACGTGACACCTGGATAGCAGCTACGGCAATCGTGCATAAAATGGTCGTCGTTACGCGAAATATAGGCGATTTTGTACCAATGGGTGTGGAGGTCATCAATCCGTGGGATCAAACGCCAACCCCCTCCACTTAGCCCCCTGGCAACTTAACCCCCTGGCAAGGCATGCCCTGTACATAGATGCTCATAGACGTGCGTCATCAGCGAAGCAGGCAACATGTCAAACGAACGGCCCATTGTTATCAAAAAGGTCAAGAAGGTGTCCGGCGGCGGGCACCATGGCGGCGCTTGGAAGGTTGCTTATGCTGACTTTACCACCGCCATGATGGCGTTTTTCATGCTGCTGTGGCTGCTCAATGTGTCTGATGAAGTCACCCTTCAGGGCCTGGCAGATTATTTCACACCGACCAATGCCTCCATGTCTAACTCTTCGGGCGCGGGCGGCATTTTGGCGGGCACCAACATTGAGAGCACAGGAGCCTCCAACTCCGGCTCGGCCACAATTTCCTTCGACGCACCGCAACAAGTCTCCAATACAACGATGGACGCAAGCGCTGAGTCAGGCGAATCTTACCGCCAAGGCATCGCCGAAGAGCGTGCCGCACAGGATTGGGATGCAAAAATCGTCACCCGCGAAGACAAAATGTTCGGCACGGTTCAGCAAGCGCTGAAAACCGCTATTCAAGAATCCGAAACACTGCAAAGGCACCAAGACCAAATCATTGTCGAACAAACACCAGAAGGCCTGCGCATACAGCTTATCGACAAAGACCAACGCTCCATGTTCATGCGCGGGGCGGCACAGCTCTATCCTTTTGCGACCGAGCGTTTGTCTATGGTTGGGCGGGTCATCCAAGGGCTACCAAACAGAATAGCGATTTCGGGCCACACAGATTCGTCTCCTGCTGCGCGCGCTGATTATAGCAATTGGGAACTCAGCGCCGACCGTGCCAACGCAGCTCGCCGAGTTATCCGCACTGCAAAAGTGCGGCCAGATCGCTTCTCCGAAGTGACTGGCATGGCAGCCACGGAGCCACTTTTCCCAGACGAGCCATTACGACCTGAAAACAAACGCGTGACGCTCTTGCTGCTGCGCGAAGCCCCCGTGCTGGCCCCTGATTTTGGGCAAAACTAGTCTAAATTACGTATATTCTGACCCAGATTTGACGCAGTGCGAAAAAAAGTGCGCGTTAACCAAGGAAACCGCTTGGTTTGCGATGCAGCTCGCGCCTAAGGTTACTCAAGGATTAATGCTGCGGGCAAAGAACGCGAGTTGTGACGGACCAGTCCCTCCAGTTTCCAAGGTTTTATGTAACGGCGCCTGCGCCCTGCCCGTATTTGGAAGGCCGCCAAGAACGCAAGGTGTTTACTGAGCTGCGCGGTGAGGAAGCGATCCCGCTCAATGATGCTCTGAGCCGTGTTGGCTTTCGCCGGTCACAATCGGTGGCCTACCGCCCGGCTTGTGAGAATTGCAGCGCCTGCATCTCAGTGCGCGTGATTGCCGATGAATTTGAACAGTCGCGCAATATGCGGCGGATTAGTCAGCGCAATGACGATCTCGTGGTGACCATCACAGACCCCATCGCGACGCGCGAGCAGTTCCGCCTTCTCAAGTCTTATCTGTCAGGGCGCCATCCTTCTGGCGGCATGGCAGATATGGATTTTCAGGAATATGCGGACATGGTGGAGCATTCGCCTGTCGACACGCGGCTGTTTGAATACCGCTTGCCGACCGAGACCGGCCAGCCGGGCCAATTGGTTGCATGCTGCTTAAGCGATATGCTCAGCGACGGTCTGAGCATGGTCTATAGTTTCTTTGATACCAGCCAAGACAAGCGCTCGCTTGGCACCTACATCATCCTGCACCATATCGCCGCCGCGTTGCAGCGCCGCCAGCGCTATGTGTATCTGGGCTATTGGATAGAAGGCTCGGCCAAGATGGACTATAAGTCCCGCTTTCGGCCCATGGAGCGGCTCGGCGCGAATGGCTGGTCGCGCTTTAAAGACAAATAAAGAAAGACCCTGGGGATGGATGACAACCACAAACGGCCTAGTCGCCGTCAAATGCTTGCTTTTGGGGTCGCGGCCGCCAGCATAGGAGCCTGCTCTGGGGAAAATGCTGGGGCTGATGAACAAGCCGCGGCACCAGTCAAAAAACGCACGCTGCGGATGGTGACAACCTGGCCCAAAAGCCTCCCTGGCCTTGGAACAGGCGCACAACGGCTCGCCGATCGCATCACCAAGATAAGCCGCGGCACCCTCGATATCCGGCTTTACGCAGCTGGCGACCTCGTCGGCGCATTTGACGCCTTTGATGCAGTCTCATCTGGCAAGGCCGATATGTACCACGGCGGTGAATATTATTGGCAAGCCAAATCAAAAGCTTACAACTTCTTCGCCAGCGTGCCCTTTGGCATGACGGCCGATGAGCAGGCTGGCTGGATACACTTCCAAGGCGGCCAAGAGCTTTGGGATGAGCTCTCCGGCAAATTCAATATCAAACCTTTTGCAGCCGGCAACACCGGCACGCAAATGGGCGGCTGGTTCAAACGAGAAATCAACTCTCTCGACGACCTGAAAGGCCTGCGCATCCGTATGCCCGGCCTCGGCGGGGAAATCATGCGCCGTTTGGGGGCAACGCCGGTGACCAAATCAGCCAGCGAGCTTTATCTTGCGCTCAGCCAAGGCAATATCGATGCGACCGAGTGGATTGGCCCTTGGAATGACCTGGCTCTCGGCCTGCATACCGCCGCTGAATACTACTATGGCCCAGGCTTTCATGAACCTGGCTCCACGCTAGCGTTGGGCGTTAACAAAGAGGTTTATGAAAGCCTCGATGAAGCGCAAAAAGAAGCGATTGCGGCTGCCTGCGCGGCTGAAACGCATCTGATGCTGGCAGAATACAATGCCCGTAATGCCGAAGCGCTTGAGGTTCTCAAGTCAGAACACGGTATTACGCCCCGCACCTTCCCTAGCGATATCATGGCAGCGGCCCAGCGAGAGGCAGCAGCTATCATGGAAGAAATCGCCGCTGAGGACGCGCTTGTAGGCCGCGTTGTTGCAAGCTTCCAAGACGCGCTCAAAACTGCCCGTAGCTGGGAAACGGTCGCGCAAGGCGCCTTTACCGCAGCGCGCGCACAAGCGCTGAGCTAGTCTAACGCCATTTTTTTTGCTAGCAGGCCGTCTTCTACTTTCAAAAGAGGGCCTCAATGGAGCGCACCGCGCAGCTTTGTGACGCGCTAAACCGCTGGATTGGCAAGATGATTTGCTGGAGCGCGCTGGTCTTGGCGCTCTGGCAGTTTGGCCTCATCCTGGCGCAGGCCGTGTTTCGCACCAGCTCGATTTTTGCGCAAGAAGCGCTCATTTACTTGAACGCCCTGCTTTTCTTAGGCGCTACCGGCTATACGCTGCTGAAGGATGGCCACGTACGTGTGGACTTGTTTTACCACCGGATGTCAGAGCGAGGTAAAGCCTGGGTCAATTTACTGGGAACCATTCTGTTCCTCTGGCCCGTTCTCACGCTCATCTGCATTGCAGGCACGCCTTATGTGGCGGAAAGCTGGGCTCTCAGGGAAGGGTCAATTGAGACGAGCGGCATCCAAGCCGTTTTCCTACTCAAAACGCTCATCCTCGTCTTTGCTGTGCTTATGGCGGTTCAAAGCGTCAGCCTCATCCTGCGCTCCCTGCTGATCCTGCGAGGTCAGGGCACATGATAGACGCTGGCGGTGTTTTGGCGCTCATCATGTTCGCTGCTTTATGCGCGGCGATCATGGCGGGGTATCCAGTCGCCTTCACTCTTGCCGGCGTTGCCCTCGCTTTTGCCGGGCTCGCGGCAGTTCTGGCCAATGCCGGCGTGATTGACGTTTTCGTTGACCCCAGCTTCGTGACTTTGCTGCCAGAACGCATGTTCGGCCTCATCAAGAACGAGGTTTTACTGGCAGTGCCCATGTTCATTTTGATGGGCGTGCTTCTGGAACGCTCCCGTGTGGCCCGGAATGAGTGTCGACATGGAATTCGTCCAGGCGGCAACCGCCGTGGTGGGCTGGGTCTCAGTGTGATCCTGGTAGGCGCTCTCCTAGCCGCCTCCACTGGGATCGTCGGCGCCACAGTCGTGACCATGGGCCTCCTGTCCCTACCAACCATGATGAGCCGCGGCTATGATGCGCGCTTAGCGACGGGCACGATTGCTGCGTCAGGAACGCTTGGCCAAATCATCCCGCCGTCCATTGTGCTTGTCCTGCTTGGCGACGTGATGGGCAATGCCTATCAAGAGGCCCAGCAAGCCCAGGGTATCTTCGCTTTTGCGCCCCTCTCTGTTGGGCATCTGTTTGCAGGCGCCCTCCTGCCAGGCCTAGGCCTAGTCGCCCTTTACATGCTCTACGCCGCCGTTACGGCATGGCTAAAGCCTGAGAGTGCGCCGCCGCTTGTTGGCGAAGGAGAACGCGAAGACGGCCTCATAACCAAAGCGCTTGCCGCGATGATGCCGCCGGTTGTTCTCATTCTGGCTGTTTTGGGATCTATCCTAACAGGCCTGGCAACACCTACTGAAGCGGCTGCCATTGGCGCTGTTGGGGCTTTGCTGCTTGGGGGCCTGCGCTGCTGTGACGGTCGATTGGCGCTTCCCATCATCGCCGCTCTTATCAGCCTAGCTATTCTTATCGTGCTGGCGCTATCCGGTACCGTCTTTGAAGCAGCGCGACAAGGCGGCCTTTATGGCACGGTCATGCAGATTTTTGCTGGCATCCTCATTCTCAAAACAACCGTCGGGATCCTGATCGCCATCCGCCAGCTTATGGTCGCCAAAGTGATGCAGCCAGCGCTGGAATCGACCATGGAAGTCACCACCATGGTCTTTACGATTTTCATCGGTGCTGCTCTGTTTTCTCTGGTTTTTCGAGGGCTCGGCGGGGACGATACTGTCCACAAGCTGCTCACTGACCTGCCAGGCGGCGCCACTGGCGCCATGCTCGCTGTCATGCTGCTCATGTTCTTCCTGGGCTTCTTCCTAGACTTCATTGAAATCGTCTTCGTCGTCGTGCCAATTGTGGCGCCTAGCCTGCTCATCCTGGGCGTAGATCCGGTATGGCTCGCCATCATGATCGCCATCAATCTGCAAACCAGCTTCTTGACGCCGCCTTTTGGGTTTGCGCTGTTTTATCTTAGGAGTGTGGCGCCCGACGGTATCTCAACGGGCGACATTTATCGCGGTGCCATTCCCTTTGTCGCCATACAGATAGCTGCACTGGGTTTGCTTGCCTTATTGCCAGATGTTGCCACCTGGCTTCCCAGTCTCATATTCGACTAAGATATGAACGCACCACATGATCAAGCCGTCCTCCACGTATCGCTGGGTGCGCTGGTTTCAAACTGGAAACTGCTGGCGAGCCGGTGCCCGAAAGACTGCGGCGCAACGGTAAAGGCGAACGCCTATGGCACCGGCATGGACCGGGCAGCGCCAGCACTAGCAGAAGCAGGATGTAAGCACTTTTTCGTCGCAACCCTTGCTGAAGCGCTAGAGTTGCGAACCCTTCTACCAGAAGCGGCTATTAACGTCTTCAGCGGGCTGAGCGATGACGATATCCCCAGTATGAAAGCGGCAAAGCTGCGCCCCGTCCTCAACAGCCCAGAGGAACTTCAAGCCTGGGCCAATGCCGGAGGCGGACCGGCAAGCCTGCATATTGATACAGGTATGAACCGCCTGGGCTGCAGTCTTGATAACGCGTCACAGCTGACCACGGACGACCTGACATCGGCGGGCGTCGACCGAATCATGAGCCATCTTGCTTGTGCCGACACGCCGGATCATGCGCTCAACGCAAAACAGCGCGATGCTTTTAAGAGCTTGGCCGCCGCCTTCCCAGGGCTTGCCACCTCCTGGGCCAATTCCGGCGGCATTCTCAATGGGAAGGACTTTATCGGCGACGTCGCGCGTCCCGGTATTGGGCTCTACGGCGGCAACCCAAGGCCAACGCTTGATAGCCCGCTCTCTCCGGTAGTGCGACTAGTTGCGCCGCTGCTGCAATCACGCAGCATAGAAAAGGGCGATCCCGTCGGCTACGGAAGTACATTCATTGCGCAAGAACCTATGACTGTCGCTACCATTGGCATTGGCTATGCAGACGGGCTTCATAGAATAATTGACGGCGCGGGCCATGTAAGGGTTGACGGAGCCATATGTCCCATCTTAGGCCGCATCTCAATGGATTCTGTGATCACAAATATTTCAGCAATTGGGCCGCAGCCACGGGGGACGCCTGTGGAGATATTAGGCACGACCACCGTCACTGAAATGGCGGCCTGGGCTGGAACGATTGATTACGAAATCTTGACCAGCATCAGCCCCCGTGTTGTGAGGAAATACCATGTTTGACATCAAAAAGCCGTACCTGTTGTTCCTCGGCGATGCGCCGGATGCGCTCGCGGCCAAAACCGCACGCGGCATTCATGATTTCCGCCCCGATGATTGCGTGGGCCAGCTGCGCCTGGATGGCTGCGCTGTCAGCCTAGACCTCCCCGATTTATCGCCAAAAGACGCCTTTCAAGCAGGGGCAAAGACCATGGTGATCGGCGTTGCGAACCGCGGCGGCAAAGTTTCACCGAGCTGGATGAAAGTTCTGCTCGACGCCCTAGAGGCTGGCTTTGACTTAGCCGCCGGGCTTCACAATAGGCTTAGCGACGTGCCCGAACTGAAGGAAGCAGCCGACCGGCTTGGCCGCGCGCTCCATGATGTGCGCTTCTCCCCAGGGGGCCTGGAGGTAGCGACGGGTGCGAAGCGACCAGGCAAGCGTCTCCTGGGCGTTGGCACGGATTGCTCCTGCGGGAAAATGTATACGGGCCTGTGTTTGGAGAGCGGCATGCGCGCACGCGGCATGAAAGCCACCTTCCGCGCCACCGGCCAGACTGGAATATTGATTGTGGGCGAAGGCACCAGCGTTGACGCGGTGGTTGCCGACTTCATCTCTGGTGCCGTGGAGGAGCTATCGCCTGCCAATGACCCGGACCATTGGGACATTGTGGAAGGGCAAGGATCCCTCTTCCACCCCAGTTTTGCCGGCGTCTCAACCGGCCTTATCCACGGCGCGCAGCCGGATGCTTTGGTGCTTTGTCATGAGCCAACCCGCACCCATATGCGCGGCTTGCCCCATTATCCTATCCCCGATATCGGCGCGTGCATGGCGCAAAACCTGGCCGTAGCGAAACTTACAAACCCCGATGTGAAGTTTGTCGGCATGGCCATTAATACCAAAGCGCTGGAAGAAGATGCGGCCAAAGCTTTGCTTGCAGAGCTAGAGGACAAATACAGCCTGCCAGCAACCGACCCGTATCGCTATGGCGTAGACCCCATCATAGACAATCTAGATGCTTAAGGTGACTGCGCAGGCCGAAAAATGGCCGCTTGCGCAACGCTTTACCATTGCCCGAGGTAGCAAGGATGCTGCGGACGTTGTTTTGTGTACCGTCACTGACGGCACCCATATCGGAAGAGGCGAGTGTGTTCCCTATGCGCGCTATGGGGAAAGCCTGGATAGCGTTATAGCGCAGATACAGCCGCTAAATGACAGCCTGCCCGTCCAAAATCCGCGTGACGTGTTGCAAGACGAATTGCCCGCGGGCGCAGCGCGCTTTGCGCTGGATGCGGCCTTGTGGGACCTGGAAGCAAAGCAATCGGGGACATCAATATGGAATAAGCTGAACATCGATACTGCCGCACCCCTCACCACCGCCTATACCATCAGCTACGATACCGCTGACAAAATGGCGGCAAATGCAGCCAAGCAGAAAGACCGTCCGCTCCTCAAAATCAAGTTAGCCAGCAAGGACGACATCGCAAGACTTCAAGCAGTCCGCGACGCAGTGCCTGACGCCGATATGATTGTGGATGCCAATGAAGGCTGGTCCCTAGCAGACTTTGAAATGTTGGTACCGACGCTGCAAGACTGCAACGTCATTGCCGTCGAACAGCCACTCCCTGCCGGCCAAGATAAGGCTTTAAAAGCAGGAGCTTATCCCTTCTGGCTATGTGCAGATGAAAGCGTCCATGCCCGTGGCAGTCTGCCAGAGATTATTGGCCGCTATGACATGATCAACATCAAACTCGACAAAACCGGCGGCCTGACGGAAGCCCTAGCGCTTGCACAGGACGCCCGCGCTGCCGGTCTTAGGCTCATGGTCGGCTGCATGGTCGGCACATCGCTTGCCATGGCCCCAGCAATGGCCATCGCCGCCCATGCAGACCTGGTAGACCTAGACGGCCCACTTCTCCTGGCAAAGGACCGCCCCGGCGGCATGAGATTTAAAGGCTCACTGATGGCCTTTCCCCAGCCTGATTTTTGGGGCGGCGCGGTTTAATCAGCCGTGGCCTCGGCAAAGGCGATATAATGCTGGCGAAGCTTCTGTGTGATGGGCCCAGGCACGCCCTGGCTTACCGCCTTCCCATCGATCTCCACGACCGGCAGCACAAAGGTAGAGGCGCTGGTCACAAAAGCTTCCGCAGCAGCATAGGCTTCATCGAGGGTAAACCCGCGCTCTTCAATCGTGAGTCCCTCCTCTTCGGCAAGCGCCAGAACGGCCTTTCGGGTAATGCCCGCTAGAATATGATTGCCCAAATTACGGGTCACTATTGTCCCATCAACGGTCACGATATAGGCGTTGTTGGAAGAGCCATCTGTCACCACGCCATCTTCCACCATCCACGCATCGGCAACACCGGCATCTTTCGCAGCCTGCTTCGCCAACACGGGCGCCAGCAAATTCACGCTTTTGATATCGCGGCGTTTCCAACGCCAATCTTCCAAACTGATAACGGAGATACCTGTCTTCACGGCGGGCACGTCGAGAACTGGCCGCGCCTGCGTGAACATAACCAAGACGGGCTTGGGATCGGCTGGAAAACCAAAATCACGGTCGGCCGAGCCGCGCGATATCTGCAAATAAAGGACACCTTCTTTCAGGTTATTGCGCGCGATCAGCTCTTTCTGCAGCGCTGGAATGTCTGACAGCGGCAGTGGCGGAGCTATGCGTAGCTCTGACAGCGAGCGCTCAAGCCGGGCAAGATGGGCGGCATTGTCCACCAACTTACCGCCTATGACGGTCGACACCTCATAGACCGCATCGCCAAATAAGAAGCCACGGTCCAGTACGGAAACCTGCGCTTGATCCTCTGGTACAAACGCGCCGCTAACATAGAAGGTCCGCATCGATCCAATCGCCTTTCACGCTAATTCGTGATCACAAATTTCATCAAAATTTTACGAAGGCAAGAGCAGTTTTGAGCTGTGCATGCTTTCATCCATTTTTTTGTGAAAGCCGTGTTAAATCTTCTCGCAGCTCAATCCAAACAGTATTGTAACTATCAAGCAAAGGTTCGGCCACAAAGCGCCCATCCCCGGCAATGACTTTTTGCAGAGCTTCCTCAAGGCGGCGCGTATAGCTGACAAACCGTGGCAGAATGCCGGACAGCATTGCTAAAAGCGGTGTAATGGCATCATGCACGCTGGCGATACTGTCGGTGATCTCGGTGTCATAGGCCACATTGTCATGGTGATTGCGCATGGGACCAGTTGGCGTCTTCTTCATGTTCCAATCCGAAACCAAGCTCTTCAGCCGCGAATCAATGGGTTCGAATTCGCTCAGCAAAGCGGTCCTCACCCCGCCGTCGACCAGGGCTTGTTCCGCCATCCAGGCCTTGCGCGCTTCGGCGATGCCTTTGGCCGTTAACTTGGTTCCTAGGAGCTTTGTTTTCGCAAGGCCTTCCGACATCAGGACGTCGAATATCATTGCGACTTCAGCGGCGCTCACCTCAACGCTGGGTGCCAGAGCGTCTGCATCGGCAAACCCTTTGACGCTCAACGCAATAAGAATTCTGTCGCGCAAGTCCTGCATGCGTTTGTATAGCCTTATGTCCTACCAATTCAGCAAGCGAGAAAGATGTACGGGCGGAGATACGCAGTGACGCAGCTTGCAGATGCCCTCAAAGCCTGGACCGCCAGCGCCATCGATGAAAGCAAGGAGCCGCCAGTGCTTATGCTGTCTGGCGCGCAGGGTATTGGCAAGACAACAGCGCTCACGGTTTTATCCGACTGGCCGTCAAAACGCGTCGCCACCCTGAGCCTCGACGACTTCTATCTAACAAGGGCAGAACGACAAATCTTATCCCAGCAAATCCACCCCCTTTGCGAGACACGCGGCCCGCCAGGAACACATGATGTGGATCGCCTTGTCCAAACCCTAAGCGCCTTGCGCGCCGGAAAGTCTGTGGTTTCCTGGCCAGTGTTTGATAAGGCTCGTGACGACAGAGTTGGCAACACAGCCTGGGAAGGCAAAGCAGACGCTATTTTGATTGAGGGTTGGCTGCTCGGCGCGTTGCCAAAGAAAACCGCGTCGACGAGTGCACCAATCAATGCGCTAGAAGAAAGTAAAGACCCGAATGGCACATGGCGCGCCTGGCAAGAGGACGCCTTATCCGGTCCTTATGCAGCGCTTTGGGACCAAGCGGACCGTTTTTTTCACATTGATGCCCCGGATTTCTCCGCTGTTCTAAACTGGCGCATCGAGCAAGAGGAAACCACGCTGGGACTGACCAAAGGCTCCCTTCCAGAACCCCGCAAACGCTGGGTCAAAAGCTTCATTCAGCATTATGAGCGCATCACCAGACGCATGCTCGATGGCCATCGACGGGATGGCGCTGCATTCAAGGTCGACTTTGACCGAGAACCGCTTTAAGCCGTCTCTTCAAAGAGCTCCCGGCCAATGAGCATACGGCGGATTTCCGAGGTGCCAGCGCCGATTTCATACAGCTTTGCATCCCTCAATAGTCTGCCCGTAGGGTATTCATTGATGTAGCCGTTGCCGCCCAGGCATTGGATGGCATCGAGCGCCATTTGGGTGGCCTTTTCAGCCGCATAAAGAATGCAGCCGGCGGCGTCTTTGCGGGTGGTCTCGCCGCGGTCGCAGGCAGCGGCGACGGCATAGACATAAGCGCGGCAGGCCGAATAGGTGGAATACATATCCGCAAGCTTGCCTTGCATGAGCTGGAAGGTGCCGATGGGCTGGCCGAACTGCTCGCGCTCATGCACATAAGGCAGGACCACATCAAGGCACGCGGCCATGATGCCAAGCGGCCCAGCGGCCAGCACCACGCGCTCATAGTCGAGCCCGGACATGAGCACATTCACGCCCCGCCCTTCTTCCCCAAGCACGTTCTCATAGGGCACTTCGCAGTCTTCAAAGACAAGCTCAGCCGTATCAGAACCGCGCATACCGAGCTTGTCGAGCTTTTGCGCCACCGAAAACCCGGCCATATCCTTCTCAATCATGAAGGCGGTGATCCCGCGTGGCCCAGCGTCCATGTCGGTCTTGGCATAGACGACCAGGGTTTCCGCCTCCGGCGCGTTGGTGATCCACATCTTGTTGCCGTTCAGGACGTAGCGGTCATTACGCTTTTCCGCGCGCAGCTTCATGGACACAACATCCGAGCCAGAGCCAGGTTCTGACATGGCCAGCGAGCCGATATGCTCTCCAGACATCAGCTTGGGCAGATATTTCGCCTTTTGCTCAGCATTGCCCCAGCGCGCGATTTGATTGATGCACAAATTAGAGTGCGCCCCATAGCTGAGGCCCACGGAGGCTGAGGCGCGGGTAATTTCCTCTACCGCAATGCAGTGGGCCAGATAGCCCATGTCCGCACCGCCATCCGCCTCTGACACTGTAATGCCGTGCAGGCCCAGTTCCCCCATTTGAGGCCACAGATCCCGCGGGAATTTGTTGTCCTCATCAATCTGAGCAGCGCGCGGCGCAATCTTATCCCGCGCAAAGGCAGCGACGCTTTCGCGCAGCATATCCAGTTCTTCATCATGGCCAAAATTCAGGGCTGGGAAGTTCATTCGTCCTCTCCAATCTCAATCAAAATATCACCGTCCTTCACCTGGGCGCCAGCAGACACATGGAGGGCTTTCACAAGGCCCGCTTTGGGCGCGGCCATCCGGTGTTCCATTTTCATGGCTTCCAAAACCATCAAAGTCTGTCCGGCCTCCACTTGGGCGCCTTTGGTGACAGCGACAGACAGCACATTGCCGGGCATGGGCGCGGTGACGGCGCCTTGCCCGGCTTGGGCCGCGCCTTTACCGTGCAGGCTTTCAGGCAGGCTGAGGCTGTAGGTTTGGCCCGCATCGCGGACTTCGACGCTGTGCTGGCTCACCACAACTGCCTTGGCATTGCCCGGTTTTCCAAACTGCGTATCGTCTAGCCAGCGACCGTTGGCGCCAACCGAAAAGCGCTGCGGCTCGCCGTCCGGACCAGCGAGGCTGACGGAAAGCGCTCGCGACCCATTCAGCCGAATGGCGCCCTGCTTGGACCAGAGCGTGGCATGCTGGGTAGCTGGCGCCAGGCTTACCAAGGCTTCAGCGGCCAGCGTTGCAATGTCAGACGGTACGGACGTCGGCGCTTCAATGTCGCTAGCATTGGTTTCTAGAAAAGCGGTCGTTAAGTCGGCCTTAGCAAAAGCGGGGGCAGACAACGTGCGCGCCAGAAAGGCTCGGTTCGTCTTCACGCCCTCGACAATACTGGCATCCAGCACGGCGATAAGACCGCGCGTTGCCTCCGCCCGAGACGCGCCTGCGGTGATGAGTTTTGCAATCATCGGGTCGTAAAATGGCGAGATTTGGTTGCCGCTTTCAACGCCGCTCTCAATGCGAACGCCGTCCCCGATAGCAGCCAGCGATAATCGGTCAAGCTGCCCTGTTGACGGCAGGAACCCAGCGTCCGGGTCTTCTGCGTACAGCCGCACTTCGATGGCATGGCCACTCTGGATAATCTCATCCTGCGCCAACGGTATCGACTCGCCCATAGCCACACGCAGCTGCCATTCGACTAGGTCAACGCCGGTGATTTCCTCTGTTACCGGGTGCTCCACCTGGAGGCGCGTGTTCATTTCCATGAAGTAGAAATCAAAGGTCTCAGCATCGAGAATGAACTCGATGGTGCCGGCGCCCACATAATCAATGGATTTGGCTGCCTGCACCGCAGCAGCATACATCTTCGCCCGCACCGCGTCCGGAATGCCGGGCGCTGGGGCCTCCTCGACTATTTTTTGATGGCGCCGCTGAATGGAGCAATCGCGGTCAAACAGGTGGACGTGATTGCCGTGCGTGTCGGAGAACACCTGGACTTCCACATGGCGGGGTGACGAGACGAATTTCTCGATGAGCACATCATCGTTGCCAAACGCCCGCTTTGCCTCACCTTTACAAGCGGCTAGCTGGTCCGCAAACTCGGCACTTGCCTCGACTTTGCGCATACCTTTCCCGCCACCGCCAGCCACGGCTTTGATGAGGACGGGATAGCCAATGTCATCGGCAGCGTTTTTGAGCACATCCGGATTTTGGTCAGCGCCATGATACCCCGGCACCACGGGCACGCCCGCCTCAGCCATCAAACGCTTAGCGCCATCCTTCAGCCCCATGGCTTCAATGGCGCTAGCTGGCGGGCCAACGAAGGTGATGCCAGCTGTATCGCACGCCTGGCTGAAGTCGGTATTCTCTGAGAGAAAGCCGTAACCAGGGTGGATGAGCGTTGCGCCGCTTTGCTGGGCCGCCGCGATAATCCGGTCGATGACCAGATAGCTTTCGGCGGCGGGCGATGGGCCGATGTGAAGTGCCTCATCCGTCTCGCGCATATGCGGCATGCCGCGGTCCGCATCGGAATAAACAGCGACAGTGCGCATGCCCATGGCATGGGCCGTGCGGTTGATGCGCCGAGCGATTTCGCCGCGGTTGGCGATGAGGAGGGTCGTCGTCATCCAACACTCCCTCTCGTCATTGCCCTACTTGATCGGGCAATCCATGGATCAACCTGTCGCCAGGCGGACAGATAGGTCCCCCGGTCAAGCCGGAGGACGACGTCTTTCGTATTCATGCGTCCCTCCAAGCCGGGGACCGCTTTTCTAAAAACGCCGCAATCCCTTCCCGGCCTTCTTCGCTGGCGCGGCGCGCGGCGATACGCTCAGCTGTCTCGTCTCGCAGCGCATCATCAACTGGCATACCAGCGAAATCGCGTACCAAGGCCTTGGCGGCCTGGACAGCTTCAGGCCCATTGGCGGCGATGGCTTTGGCAACGCCATCGACATCTTCGTCGACGCCTTGGAGAAGGCCGCAGCGCAGCGCAAGGTCAGGGCCAAAGGCTTCCGCTGAGACGAAATAGCGCATGGCGACACGCTCGCCCATCGCCCGCAAGACGAAGGGAGAAATGGTGGCTGGCGTCAGGCCTAAGCGCACCTCGGACAGCATGAATTTTGTGCCGGTCTTCGCAATGGCGATATCCGCGCAGGCTGTCAGACCAACCCCGCCGCCATAGGCTGCGCCATGGACATCGGCAATAACCGGCACAGGGCACTGGTAAATCGCGTTCAGCATGGCCGACAAACGCTGCGCATCAGCCACATTTTCTTCATGGGAATATCCCGATGCTTCCTTCATCCATGTCAGGTCAGCCCCGGCACAGAAGGACTTGCCTTCACCGCGCAAGATGATAGCCCGCACATCGGCGGGCACCTCAGAAAAAGCCCCATGCAGCGCTGCAATCAACGCAGCGTTAAAGGCGTTATGCACCTCTGGCCGATTGAGCGTGAGCGTAAGGACGGCGCCGTCTTGATGTGAGAGAAGAACCGACACCGGCTACATCCTGAAGACGCCAAAATGCGTCCTGCGGATAGGCGCGTTGAGCGCCACGGACAGCGACAGGCCCAGCACATCGCGGGTCTGCGCCGGGTCAATCACGCCATCATCCCACAGCCGGGCAGAGGCATAATACGGATGGCCCTGGGCTTCATATTGCGCGCGGATGGGCGCTTTAAACGTTTCTTCTTCCGCCTCGCTCCAAGCCTCGCCTTTCGCGTCCAGATTATCACGCTTTACCATGGCAAGCACATTGGCCGCCTGCTCGCCGCCCATGACGGAGACGCGGCTGTTCGGCCAGGTCCACAGAAAGCGCGGCGCATAGGCACGCCCGCACATGCCGTAATTGCCTGCGCCATAGCTGCCGCCGATAATCACCGTCAGCTTCGGCACCTGCGCACAGGCGACAGCCGTCACCAGCTTCGCACCATTTTTAGCAATGCCTTCATTCTCGTATTTCTGACCAACCATGAAGCCGGTGATGTTTTGCAGGAAGATGAGCGGGATTTTGCGCTGGCAACACAGCTCAATGAAGTGTGCGCCTTTCAGCGCACTTTCTGAAAATAGCACGCCATTGTTAGCGATGATGCCCACCTTTTGGCCCCAGATAGCGGCAAAGCCCGTCACCAAGGTTGTGGCATAGTCGGGCTTGAAGGCATCGAAGTCTGAACCATCAACGATGCGGGCGATAACCTCATGCACATCAAAGGGCTGGCGGGCATCACTGGGGATGATGGCGTGTAAATCTTCAGCGGGAAACAGTGGCGCCTCCCCGCCTGGCATGGCCCAACGGCTTTCCGGCAGCGTCGCCACAATCCGGCGCACCTGCTGAAGCGCTTCCACATCATTGTCAGCCAGATGGTCGACAACGCCGGAGGTGCGCGCATGCACATCCCCGCCGCCGAGGTCTTCAGCGCTGACCACCTCCCCGGTGGCTGCCTTTACGAGCGGCGGACCACCCAGAAAGATCGTGCCTTGATTGCGCACGATGATGGATTGGTCGGACATGGCGGGCATATAGGCGCCCCCTGCCGTGCAACTCCCCATCACCGCAGCAATTTGCGGGATGGCTTTTGACGACATCTTCGCTTGATTGAAAAAGATGCGGCCGAAATCGTCTTCGTCCGGAAAGACTTCATCCTGATTGGGCAAATTCGCGCCGCCAGAGTCCACCAGATAGATGCACGGCAGCCGGTTCTCCAGCGCAATGCGCTGCGCCCGCAGGTGCTTCTTGACCGTCATGGGATAATAGGTGCCGCCCTTCACCGTGGCGTCGTTACACACCACCATGACCATGCGGCCTTCCACCTGGCCAACGCCGGTGATGAGGCCTGCCCCTGGGATATCCCCACCATACATATCATGGGCTGCAAGCTGGCCGACTTCTAAAAACGGCGTCCCCGGGTCTAGAAGGCGCTCGACGCGGTCTCTGGGGAGCAGCTTGCCGCGCCCGAGATGGCGCGCCCGTGAGGCCTCTGACCCACCTTGGCGCTTATGGGCAACGAGTGTGCGCAGGTCTTCGACCAATGGCGCCATAAAGCCCCGCGCGTCCGGCACCGTCGCCTCAAATGTTCCGATCTTCCCCATAGCGATCGCAGTGCCACAGCCAGCACCATAGATCAAATTGAAGTTATAAGCAGTCTAGTATAGATACTGTCTATGATTGATGCCTATCTCCTTCGTTATTTTCTCGCCGTCGTGGAAGAAGGCGGCTTTAGCCGTGCCGCCGAACGCTGCAACGTGACCCAGCCAACCCTGTCCGCTGGCATTCGCAAATTGGAAGAACATCTGGGTGCCAGCCTGTTCCACAGATCCGCACGACGGGTGGAATTGACGCCAGCGGGTTCACGCTTCCTGGGCCGCGCCCAAACAATCATCCGCGAATACAATCATGCCCTGCGGGATTTGGAAGGCATAGAAGAAGGCGGGCCAAAAAAACCGCTACGACTGGGCCTCAGTCACACCATCGCTGGCTGGATGGCGGCTGCCATTACCAGGGCCGTGCAGAGCGCCCGGCCCGACCAGCGCGTCGAAATCAGCGAAGGCACGCGCCAAGAGCTCGGCAACAAGCTCTCCCAAGACCGCTTGGATATAGCGGTGCAAATCAGTACCGGAAATGAGCCGGAAGGCGACGTGATCTTCACCGAAGGCTATGGGCTGGCCATCCCATCAAGCCATCCGCTTGCAGGACGCTCAATGATTGCTGCGGAAGACTTAGCCCAGGACACGATGATCGCCCGCCGCCGGTGCGAAGTCTTGCAAGCCACCAGCCTCCACTTCACCAGCCGCAATGTCCGCCCACCCATCGGGCTGAGGACAACGCAATGCGACCGTGCCATGGCTTTCGTCGGCGCAGGCTTCGGCGTAACCGTCGCACCCATGTCCTTCAGAGCGGAAAACGTTGAGCGTGTGCCTCTCAAGGACTTTTCTCCCAAACGCAGTATTGGCCTCCATGGCGGAAACGTAGACATCGCCAATACCCTTGCCGAGACGCTGGCATCGATTGAATAAGGACTATGGCGCGCGGCTTTGACGGCCGGCATTACACCCCACCACGGCCTGGGATGTGTCCTGAACTGTTTCAGCAGAATCAAAAGCCATGAAATGGAGGTCGCTCGACAGCACGTCGAGCGCGCCCTCAGCCAGCCGAACAAACGGCGCCGCATCGCCGGACGCGGCAACCTGCCTATCAAGGTACCAAAGTGAGCCCCAGGCTGCACTGATGCCCTGCGCGTTCAGCGCCCGCCAAAGCGCCTCACGCTCTGTTTCCAGGCCAGTCCAGGCCATGAGCTGTTCTTTTGGCAAACCAGCCGCGACCAAAACATCCAACGTCTGCATATCCATGATTTGCGCTGATACCGTTAGCTGCGGATCAACTGCAGCTGCCTTAATGGCATCTTCGGCGGTGTAGGCAATGATAGCAGCATAGCCTTGCGCGTCCGCCTGGCTGACAAAGGCCGAAACTTCGTCGATTGGCGCGCCACGCTTTACGTCCAGTTGCAGAATTGTCCGCCCTTTTGCCCATTCGAGCGCCTCCGCTAAGGTGGGAACACGGAATGCCGTCACCGTGCCTTCATCGTCAACCAGGCGCAGGGTTTTGATTTCGCCGAGCGTGGCATCTTCCACATAGCCAAAGCCAGTCGTCGTTCGGTCCAATATGTCATCATGCATAAGGATAAACACGCCATCTTTGGTCATGCGCACATCGACTTCCAACAGCATCGGCCCGTAAGCAAGGGTATTGGCAAAGGTTTCAAGCGCGTTTTCCGGATAGCCTGGTACTGGTCCGCCCCGATGGCCGGTAATCATCATAATGTCCGCAGCGCGCAGACAGCTGAGATAATCGGCAACGCTTTCGCCGGGATTATCGATGGGCGTGGCTGGCGTGGGCAAAAAAGCCCATGCATTGCCAGCTGGAGATGGCGCCGGATCGCCGGTCTTTAGATAGAGCGCCGTTACAGCCAGCAGCAAAGCGCCAATGGCAATCCCATATTTCATTTGCCAATGACACGCCCGGCCGGTGGCTGGCGCGTGATGAAATGTCCCTTTACGCCTTCCGGCCATTTTCCGTAGGGCACGACGCCGTCTTTGCTGGCGAGATAGTGCTCGAAATAGTCTAGCAGGGCCTCTGCATCGGCTTCGGTCGCACGAAAATCACCGAGGACGTAGGAAATCTTGCCTTCATCACGGATATGGACCGTGCAATAGCGCGAGCAGGCGAAGAAGCAGGCGGTTTCCTCGATATGGATATCGCTGTTGCCGCGCCGCGCTGCAGCCTCACGGACAGCCTCCGCAAAGAGCGCACCGCCGCGTTTGCCCGTCTCATCCTCGCGGGCCTCGTCATTCAGTCGGCATGTGGAGCAGACGACGATGGATGCGGCGGTGTCAGTCTTCGTCAACATGGCATTGTCCTTGATCTAAGAGTGGGGGTTCGTGTGCGCAGGCATGCGTGCCCAGGGCAGCACAAAAGACTGTTCTTCATGCTGCCCCCGCAGCGGACGAACAGAAAAAGCGTGATTGAGATTGTCTTCGCTAAGCACTTCCTCCGTTGGTCCCTGCGCCAATAGTCCGCCGTCTCGCATCAATATCAAGTGATCGCAAAACCGAGCTGCCAAGGACAGATCATGCAAGACACACACGACCAGGCGACCATCCCGCGCGAGACCTTTCAAGAGTTCCATGACATGAAGCTGGTGATAGGGGTCAAGCGAGGCGACAGGCTCATCAACCAGCAGGACTTCTGTCTCGCTGGCCAGCGCGCGTGCCAGCATCACCCGCGCGCGCTCGCCCCCTGACAGGGTATCAGCGGTGCGTCGGCGTAAGGCCTCAACTTCAGTGCGCGCCATTACCTTGTCGATTACGGCCTGATCATCAGGACCAGCGGATTGCATCGGCCCCAAATGCGGCAGCCGCCCAAGCGCCACAAGCCGCTCTACTTCCAGCGGCCAATGCATGATGTGGCCTTGCGGAAGGTAACTGAGCCGCCGCGCTAAATCCTTGCGCCGATAGCTGCTCACAGCTTTTCCGTCTAAGTGGACTGAGCCACTGATGGGTTTCAGTAGGTTACAGAGGGTCCGGATTAGGGTGGATTTCCCTGCGCCATTGGGGCCAATAAGACCGGTAAGCTGACCGGACACAAATTCCGTGGAAACATTGGAGAGGATCCGCGTTTTGGCGATATCGACCGTTAAATCCTGTGCTTGAAGCCGGGTCATTGGAACCGGCCCTGCATCTTGAAGATGAGATAGAGGAAAAACGGCGCGCCGAGCAGCGACGTGACGACGCCCAATTGTAGTTCGGTGCCAACATCAAACCAGCGAATGAAGATGTCTGCGGCTAGCAATAAGGCTGCGCCCGCCAAAGCACTTGGGAGCAGCAACCGGCTTGGCATATGACCAATGAACGGGCGCAGAAGATGCGGAACGACAAGACCGATAAAACTGATGCCGCCCGCGACTGCCACACTGGCCCCGACGGCGAGGCTCGTTCCAACGATCGCCATTATGCGGACGCGGACCAAATCAAAGCCTAAGTTTTGGGCGGCATCTTCCCCTAGCGACAAGGCATCCAAAGCCCGTCCAGCGAGCAAAAGGACAGAGCAACCGCCACCTATGAATGGCCCTGCCAGCGCGATGTCCGTGAAGTTGCGATCTTTGACAGAGCCTAAGAGCCAGAAAATCATTTCGTTCACAGCCCAGGGGTTGGGCGAGAGGTTCATGGCAAGCGACTGCAGCGAAATACACAGGCCAGAGATAGCAACCCCCGCAAGTATCAGCGTCAGACCGGAACTGCCGCGCGAAACAATGGCATAAAGCGTTCCGGTGACAATGCCTGCGCCCGCCATCGCGCAGAGCGGAAGCGCATAGGGGAAAAGCCGTGCAAGGCCGAAATAAATGGCTATCACGGCACCTAACCCCGCCGCAGATGTGATCCCAAGAACTTGCGGTTCAGCCAAAGGATTGCGCAACAGCCCCTGCAAAACAGCGCCGGACATACCCATAGCCGCGCCAATCAAAAGAGCCAAAAGTGTTCGCGGCAAACGCAGCTCCTGGACAATCGTGACAAGCTTTGCATCGCCAACACCAAAGGCAGCCCCAATCACATCAAGCGCTGGGAAGCCGACATATCCAATTTGAAGAGATGCGGCCGCCAGAAGGAGGATGAGCAGCGCCAGCCAGCCCATCACCCCACCGACGCTGAGGGCGCTAAAGCGGCGCGTACCGGCAGGGGACGCTGCGACAGACGCGCCGCCCGTCACTGAACATCCTTTTTGTGCGGAAATCCTGCTTGGCGCGCTTGCACCAAAGTATCAACGGCATCAATGAGCATAGGGCCTGAGCAAGGCCAGTATTTCCCAGCCACGGCAAACAAAGCCTCTTCCCGAGACAATTTGCGATAGAAGGGGTGAGCGCTGCACCGGCTGCGCGCACTATCAGAGCTTGT
>ERZ1740067.826-NODE-826-length-23252-cov-4.905807_pt1 | contig 23252 bp, 21 predicted proteins | sample MGYA00581736_ERZ1740067 | MGnify/ENA primary metagenome ERZ1740067 (study PRJEB43018, sample SAMN04849236) | marine metagenome | isolation source: floating plastic debris | place: Pacific Ocean | collected 2008-08-27 | study: EMG produced TPA metagenomics assembly... | reverse complement strand
AAACTGGGCGGCTGTTGAGGTGTCCGTCTGAATAGCCCCTAGTTTTCTAACCGGCGATGCGTCTAGAAAACTAGGGGCTATTCACTCCGACATTCCTCAGGGGTGGAGGAAAACGGACAGACATCATCACCGCGAGTTGGACGACTTTAGCGGACGTCTTGAAATACCGAAACGGGTTCTTGTTCATCCGGAAAAGCTGAATTGAGCGGCAAATCGATTCAAGCGGAGTTTGCTTTGACAAATCCCCTTCAAGCTCCAGTTCCTTTGACGTGACCTTCTCGCGACGCGACGATGAAGATGATCGTCCCGATCAATGCTGCGAGACCGGAAGCGGCCAGAGTGCTGACTTTTGCAGAGGCCAACTGGTCCCCATCGAAGGCTTCGCTCGCAATGAAAAGCGACATTGTAAACCCTACACCACAAATCGCAGTTGCGCCCAAAAGCTGCATCCACGATATGTCTTCTGAAAGTTGCGTTTTCTTTGTCTGCACCGCAAGCCATACGGCCAGTGTTATTCCAAGCGGCTTTCCGATGACCAAACCAGCAATGATACCAAGACTGGTGGGGTGGGACAGCGAAAAACCGTCGCCCGACAGCGAAACACCAGTATTTGCGAATGCAAACAAAGGCAAAATGAGAAAGCTGGACCAATTTTCCAGTGCATGTTGCAAATGGAATCCAGGCTCGCGTAACCGATCTACGGCATGCTTTAACCGCTGCATGACGCTGACACCGAGTTCTTGTCGATCATGGACAATATCGGCATCCATCACTTGTCGGACGTGGAGCGCAAAACCTCGCGCATTTGTTGGTGGTCGTGCCGGAATCATTAAAGCAACGATTACGCCAGCTAACGTTGCATGCACGCCACTTTGAAGAACGAAGTACCAAAGCACAAGCCCAACCAATAAGTAAGGCGTTATCGCGTAAACCCGTGACCGATTAAGCATTGCGAGAATGGCAAAAGTGATCGCCGCATACAGCAAAGGACCCGAAGCGATGCCATGCGAATAGAACAGTGCGATCACCATGATTGCGCCTAGTTCGTCAGCTATCGCCAGCGCTTAAATAATAACCTTTAGTGAGGCAGGCACACGAGAGCCCAAAAGCGCCAGAATACCTAGCGTAAAAGCGATATCCGTCGCCATTGGAGCACCCCAACCGTGCGCTGTATCTGTACCCAAGTTGAAAAACAGATAGAGCAGCGCCGGCGCAACCATCCCGCCAATCGCTCCGACAATTGGCAAGGCAGCTTTTTCGATACTATTGAGCTCCCCGCTCACGAACTCACGTTTGATCTCTATGCCGACGAGCAGGAAGAATATGGCCATCAGCCCATCATTAATCCAATGCTCAAAGCTGAGTTGAAGTGACCAATCTTCCCAGTTCAGCCCAAGTTTCGATAGAATGATATGGTCGTACTGCTCTGAAAATCCGGCGTTATAAATGAAGATGCTGGCCAACGTCGTCAAGATCAGCACAAGTCCTGCTGATGCCGCCCAGTCGGTGAATTCTTTGGTTGCCTGGGTTAATTGCATTCCAATGGGGCGATGGATTGCCTCACGTCGGCTACGCGCGTCCCATGCTGCATCATAAGCTCGATTGTTGATGAAGATGGCAGGGGTCTGCGCGATCGAGGAAGCATCAAAAGACGCTGCGTAATTAATAAGGGCTTCCTCGGTCCTATGAGAGTACATATCGCTTTGAAAACGCTCTAGATCGAGGCCTAAATCCTGAGCCAATTGCGCGAGACCCTCGGATGAAAAATGCATTGGCTGCAAGATCAAAACATCATGCATATCCGCAAATTTGCCCTGCATATGGGCAGCAATTGCTGCTCTACTCGCCAGCGCACCAGACTGGCTCGTTGAGATCAATCGTACTGCGAGTAAGGCGTCTTGTTCTACCAGGCGGTCTGAGAAATTTGCAATGACGTCGCCAACTTTGCGTGTCGTCTCGTCAGCGTAATCAACAAACCAGATGATCTGTGTTTTGCCATCCTTGTTGTGCAAAACTATATCAGAACTCGAATCAAAGGCCTTGTCTAGGTCGTATGCCATGCCCGCCTCAATATCGATTTCGGTGCTTGCAATATGCAGACTTTGATTTCATACGGATCCTCAAGCATTCGTCATTATCCAATTTGCCTCGTGTAGCGAACGGCCCTGATTTCCAAGCAGAGATGGGGCTTTTTGGTATTCCCTCCTGCACAAAGTCTTTGACCCTGCGCCCCTAAAAGCGCGCTGATGGCACTCGATTTTGGCTACCCGTCGTTTGCCAATATCGGCAGTTATGTGCTGCTAATGGCATTTCAGAGTGAGCGTGTGTTTCAATACCTACCAAATTCAAGCGCGGCCAAATATACCGGTTCCGCGCTGTGAAATGATGGAGCCACAAATCAACAATAGGATTAGAGCCGGTATTCCTGCTGTGAGCGGTGGAAAGGTTACATGATAGTAAATCGCCCCAACCATGATCACGGATATCCCGAGTGCGGCCCACAACGACGTACGCCGAATCCAAATCCCGATCGCTCCGGCGAGCTCTGCAATCCCTATAAACGTCCCAAACCACCCGGGCAGACCCAGTTTGAAAAAGCTCTCCAACACGCTTTCTTGGCCGGCTAGCTTCGCGGCGCCACCCATCAGCATAACCAAACTCACGATCGCCATTCCAAACCACATCAAATACTTCATGAAAGTCCTCCTTTTCAATCAATTGACCGCAGTGTTTCCTAGATTGGAACACAGACGCCCTAAACGTCAAACAGGCAGTGACGCGCAGGAAGCCAAATGCCAGGCTGAAGTGTTTCGGTGGATTCCTGAGCGCCTGGAAGTGCAAAGCGCCGGCTCACTTTTTCAAAATTCAGGGCCCTGTCGGCCATTTGCATCAATCCGAGTGACAATGCGCAACGGCGAACCAACGCCCAACAATACAGCGTGGATGTCATGTTCGATACTCAATGACGGCTTTAGAAAACGCTGGACCTTCAATCAGCTTCAAGCCAAGCGCTGCAAAATCCGGCGCTCGTGACATATCGACCCTGCATTGCATTAGCCTGTAATAGTTCACGGACCAACTTATATCCGCAATCCCGTACCGCGAGCCCGTAAGCCATGCTTTAGTCTGGTTAATTCGTTCATTTAGTTGAACAAGACGTCGCGTGACGTCCTCATGGGCTTTTATAACTCGCAACTCCCACGCCCTACCGTCGTCAACAAAGTCACGCAGGAATGAGACCAGGCCTGAATTCGCGCCCGCAGCCTTCATCTGCGCGCTTTCAGCAAGACTTGTTTGCTGTCCTCGGCCATGAAACATATATTCATGGCTGAGTGTTTTTATGGAGTCTTGCACGTCACTTGATGCTTCGAGCAAGGCGTTTACCGCGCCGCGATCTCTCACATCATCAGGCCAAAACCGGCTGCCTGGAAAACCCTGATCTATATAATCAACGATATCATTGGACTCGATCACCACACGGCCGTTGTGGACGAGCGTCGGCACCACGGCATTGGGATTGATTTCGATATAGTCCGGCGTCAGATGCTCTTTTGCCGCCAGATTCAAATGATGCGAATGCCATGGAATACCTTTGATCTCTAACGCCAATCGGCACCGTTGGGAACAATTGGATAGTGCGTAGTGATAAAGGTGTACGCCCTTAAGCTGTCGTGCGACTTTACTTTTTGTGGGTATGACTGGCACAGAAATCCTATCTACATAGCCGCTACAAAGCGCGTTCCGCTGCTCATGAGGCGCAGCAGATTTAGACAAGCCCTCTACGGAAACAAAATATTGAGCTAAATCTGCAGCTGCCAGTCGTTGCCTTTTGCCTGCTGCTCGATAAGATCGTAAGGTCCGAGATTAATAGGCTTCGAATAGCCGGAAGACGTCAAAAAGGTCTTTCCGACTGTTGCGCCGAGCGGGACTTGCCATGGTTCATCGTCGGCCGACCAGTCGTAGATGATTTCTGAGTTATAGCCGATAAACCAAGCGCCAATGGGGGATTCTTTGACGTTGTAATACACGATTGGTTGAACCGTCGTCTGGCTGAAATCGTCTTGCCCCCAAAGATGATTGATGATCCCACCAATTGAAAGTGGGCCTACAAACCCAAAGCCGCCGCCTGCTATACCACCGCCCCAGCCGGCAGCCTGTGATTCATCCTTTGTATGTGTCGCAAAGGATATTTGCGGCCCAATGCCGAATTTAAATCCAATATCGAGCTTAGGAATATAGAAGGCTTGCAGAATGGTGTCGCTGAGCCCAAACTCAGTATCAAGTTCACCGCCGCTAGCCGGCGTCGGCACGCCGAGAACCGGAATAATGCCACGCAGCACAACATCGCCCCAGTCTTCTTGCAAAGCTGTCGCAATGGGCTGTACTTGAAGATTGTAGGACGTGTTGTCGGTGCTCGGCCCAAAGCCGAACGTGTTGTCAAAAAATACGCCATTAACGGCCGCAGTCGGATCTTGCGCATTGCGCGTTGCTTGGCATGTGTCGTCACACTCGGGGACATCGTCTGGCTGCGCGTGCGCATTGCCTATCGCCAATATAATGCCGCTAACTGTGATGATACCTCGCAGAGCCATATGATTTTGCACGATTTTTCCCTCATAAAGTTGACTGTCGTCGGTCACTGCATTGCTCATCGTCGGCCTGCACAGGTGCGCGCACAAACGCTAGACTTTAGTGACTAAGAGGATCGACGGGGTCTGTCCCCAGTTTGAGTTCAGTAGGATCATCGCGACCGTCCCCGTCGGAATCGGCCTTATATGGAAAGGTCCCGAGCGCGACTTCCCGATCGTTGGGGATACCGTCACCATCAATATCGAGATCGTCCTTGTCCTCAATGCCATCCCGGTCGGTGTCCTCCCAGCGTTTTGCATCATTCGGATATCCGTCAAATGCGTCCTCTACGCCGTCACCATCACTGTCCACGGCCAATGGAACATCTGCGCCGACCCATTCCGACGCCCAGTCAAATGTTATCCCGCTCAACATGTTAGCGGCATAGGCACCGGTGTATTGCGTCATGTGAAAAGGGCGTTGTTCATTCGGCGTGCCAAGGTGCGGTCCGGGGTTCCAGCCCTTCACAGTCAAAACCCGCTGCGCAAACGACATGCTCAATCTGTCTGTTACTGTCGCTTGCGCTTGCATGGTGGGCGATAGCCAGGCACAGGCCATGATTGCCGACTGAATTTCGTGGATTTCACGGTCGGTAAAATAGCGTCTCAATTCCGCAATATGCGCTGCGGTGACCCGGCCCGGCAACGTCCCCGCATCACGGGCAAGACGGAACGCTGCCTTTTCGGCCTTTGAGAATAAATCTGAACGCTCAAAGTCCATCAGTCCATGAATCCGCTCTATCACCGGACCACGCTCGTCAACGGGGATGACGCCTTGCAGATATTCTTCTTCAGCGGTGTAGTAGACGCCATAAGCACCATGCACCTGGCAGTGGGTACACCCGCTCGAAAGCATGAATATAAAGAACAGGTCCATTTGGAAGTTCACGTCAAATGCGCGATCCTTACCGGAGTAGGAGCGCTCTAAATAGGACGTGCCAATAGACGTAGCGCGCAGCCATTCGGTATCGAGCTTATGGCGGTCACTGTAGGGATAGCGCGTCTTGGCGACGACTGCTGGCTGAAAATACGCGTAGTCATACGCCGCGACATTGAATTTCGGCGTCTTGCGCGGCGGCTTGTTCGCCTTATTCGAACCTGGTTTGCGCCAGCGCGAATAATCTTCCGGATAATGATCAAACGGATCTTCGATGCCATCCGTATCAGTGTCAAACGTGACCGGCGATATGTCATAGCCAGTAATATAGTTGATCCAGTCGGTCTTAAACTCGGGATTGACGGCGCGGAGGTTTTCCGGTTGCCATTGAGAAAGGATTTCCTGCGCGGCCTGCTTGATTGCCTCGCCGACAAACGGGCGCGCGCGCTGTTCGTCCTCACTGCTGGCAGCGTTTTTGCCTAACGTCCAGGCGACAGGCGACAGGTTGGCTGCCGCCCAGTCTATCGTTTCTTGGTCCGTGGGGATTGGCGTTACGGTATCATGAACCGCATTGATCGTGTTTACGACGGTTAGCTGTATTAATTCCACGATCTGGCGGTCGATAAAATGCATACGCAGCATGGCATGCGTATCTGCATTTACTTGAGAAGGAAGCTGGGCGTTTTGGCGCACGAATTCAAACGCTGCGCGGATACGTGGGTCCTTGATGCCTGCAACATAATCAGGGCGCCAAATCGCCAGAATATCAGCCATCGGTACGCCCATTAAGGAAAGCTGATAGGCTGCACGCGCCTGGAAATGATTGCTTTTATTCAATATGTTCTGAAACAGCGTCATCTTCCATTTGAGTTCGGAAGGAAACATCATGTCGGTGTGAATGACAGCGTCTGCAATCAAAACGCCGTCATACATGTCGCGCGTATTGCTGATGTCAATCTTGTGGCGGTCGGTGAATGGCATCGCGAGGTCAGCGGCCGGCGGAGGAGGCGCGACCTGTGCGGCAGCTACGCTGACAACACATGAGGCTATGGCCAACATAGCGCTGGCTAGAATGCTATTTTGTGTCATCTTCCTACTCCTCGCCATACAGCTTTAAAAACATTGTGTTGGGATTTGCGGAGTGCGTCGGGACGGTTTGAAGCGTGTCCCAATGCTCAACAATTTTGCCTTCTTTGCCCCAGTAGTACATGTCAACTGCTGCTACACCGAGGTCCGCAGGATCTTCCGTGGCCAAGTTTCGGAAATTGACATGGGCCATCCCAAAGTCGCCCACGATGGCGATTTTGTGCACGTCGATGGCGACCGGATATTGCTTGGCTGAACTGGAAAACAGCATGGCCAAGGGCTGCGGTCCATCGGGGAGCATTGTGCTGTGTTGGATATAGTCGTCAGACACGTATTTGCGGACTTTTTCGATGGTAGGCGCTGATTCTAATATTTTGTAGATTTCGATCAGCTGCTGCGCACGCTGTGCTCCTTCCTCATCTCCAACGAAAATATCCGTTCTGACATTGCTCGGGACGCGCTGCAGATAGGTTAATTGTTGATCACGGGACTTTGTTGGCGGCGTCCGTTTTGAGCGTTCTTCGCCGTCGCTTTGCATAGCAATCGCCGCTATAGCGAATACAAAATTTGCTACGAGCAGTGCGATCGCAGTATGAGCACCGATGCGAAATGGTAGTCGTTTGATCATAATTTTCCCCCAACAGCACTGCAAAGGGAGACAAAAAACTCGAGCGCTGTAATGCAGGCATTTTTAAATGCAGTCGGGGATTTGCTACGCTTTCAAATGTGGGGCTATCAAGGCCGACGCTCGCACATCCGGTGCGCATTGCGCAGGCGCAAACGCCCTCGACGGCCCGATATGCCAACGTACACGCTGGTCTTTAGGAATGCGCCCACACCCTACACTGGGCCGCAATGAATTGCCTCAAAGGCATGACATGGGCAAGAAAGTAAAGGATAAAAAGCAGGGTGCTTTTACCGTAACGACCAATGCAGCCATATTGGCGAGGGATTGGGATCAGACCGCGGTTTATTAGGCTCAGTAGCTGACTGCTCTAGCCTAAGTTCGGAACACCATAAGAGGCAATAACGTTGTGAGAGAGAGCGCTTTTCGGCATAGCGCTGGGGAGTTTCAGTCCGGCGCGCGCAAAGAGTCGAAACCGCGCTAACTAAACCGCGACCAGTAGCTTTCTTTTCTCAACCTGGTCATGTGCGGTTCTGCCGACTTCCTTTAATACCCCTAAAAAACTCTGCGTCTTTTTCGACCTATGCGTATCCATATGCGTCACCGCCCAAACCGGAACCGGCGGGATCGGTAGGTCGGACATGACTTGCACGACACCTGGTGTTGACCGGGCAATATGGTCCGGCAGTAAGCCTATTCCAGAGCCGTTGATGACAGCTCTAAAAACACTAGACCGGCAATTACTTTGAAAAACTATATTTGGAGTACCGGCACCTAGGTTTGCCAGATGCCGCAATAGCCATTCCGTTGGCTCGGACCGTGCGGATTTTGAAAAGCAGACAAAATTGTGCCGCACCAGTTCGGCATCATTTTGCGGCAGGCCATGCTTCTCTGCATATTCCGCACTCGCATAAAGGTGCGTGCTAAACTCCGTGATCGGCACCACAACATAATCGCCTACATCGGGCTGCTCACCCGCCCACAAAACCATGTGTGTTTCAGCCAGCTCAAGGCCCGGGAACTCTTCCGTCGCGCTGAAATCAACGCTGCAATTAGGAAACCTTTCTTGAAATAGCTGAGCCGCGAGAATGATGAATGGCGAGAGTGGCGCTGACGCTGTCACACTCACTTCTCCCGACACCTCAAAAGCTTGGTTTCGTATTTTACCAAGCAGGCAATTATAATGACCTTCGATAGATGTTGCCGCATTGACAAACTCTGTACCCGCTTCAGTCGGCGTATATCCGGAACGGTGACGATGAAAGAGTTTGACGCTAAGCGATGCCTCCAGCGTATCGATATGTCGGATTATTGTTGCGCGATGCACACCACAGGCAGCGGATGCGGCAGACACAGTGCCCAGCCTCCCGACGAGATACGCTGCTCTAAATTCAGGCCAATGCTCCAAAGTTTTTGCTCCAGAGTGTTACCAGATACGTTTTGACAGTTTAGAACTCTTTTTAAAATTCGGCATACTCTAAATTTTGATTGGATTTACGTTATTTTACGCTCTGCGGATTAATCGGAACGGCAAACGTTGAATAGAGACCGCTCCCCGTCGTGGTTCGGCATTGTATCAGAATCATTTTTTTGTCCGCCGCTTTAGAAATTGATCTGTCCAACAAATTGGACCCTAACACCGCTCCCCTCATCTCCACTAACATCATCGCGCGTTATGTAAATAACCTCAGCACCGAGATTAAGTTTCGTAACGGGTGACCAAAACACGTTGCCCCCAGCCTTAAAGCTATAGGAAAGGCTCGAAGGGTCGGCGAGAATACCCTGGTCAAAGTCAAAAATGCTCGCATAAGCCGTAGAACGCCAGCGGGTCTTCCACCAATGCTGATAGGCGATGTAGCCTGCTAAAATTTCGGTCGCATCAAGATTGCCTTGGTCATCGACAATGCCCTCAAGACCAACCCCGCCAAAACCAGCGTATTGCTTCGCAAAGCCGGCGCCGACTTGGCCGCCGAATAAAAACACGTCGCGGTTATGCAAAAAAGGTACATTTATGCGACCAGTGAGACTCCCGCCGCCAGTAAATTTCTTATCCGTCGATGATCTTAGCTCTAAACCAATGCCGCTTAAACGTACCTCCCCCCAATCTCCAGTACGTTCAATATAACCGAGCACATTTGGTACGGATTCTGAGGCAAATTGCGATGCGTCGCCAGATAGGTCGCCGGCTGGGTCTTCAAGCCCGATAGCCCAATTCCAATGGTCGCCGATTTTATCATACCAACGAATACCAGGCGTCCTGAAGACCGGCGCGCCATGCGGGCCAAGCAATTCCACAACTTCTGGAATAGAATCTAGATGGGTGAATAAGGACCAAAATTGCCCAAATTGAAATCTGCCGATCCCAATCGCTGCATGGCGTATCCTAACGCCATAGTCGTTATTAAACTCATCGCCTTCGCCAAAAAAATCGAATTCAACGAACGCACGCAAAAGCCCCAGTTCCGAATTGCGGCGGTAGTCAAAATTGATTTGCGTGTCACGAATTGTAAAGCCGAGTTGTTCCGTTCCGTCTTCAAGCGATCCATCGAGAGGGATGGTATATGGGACTGCATTCCCTTGGGTGCCGATGCTGTCAAAATCATAATCAAGCTGGGCGCGGACAAATCCACCAATTCGAAAAGATCCGTCCACTCCGGGAATTGTAATCGAGCCTTCAAAGTCTCCTGGTCGTACAATCGCCGTATCGGGGAACCGCCCGATGCGATATTCATCGATGCTTTTTTCCGTCGGAACCGTCTGGGTTGCCTTGCCCGGATCAACGTCCTGCGCAGCGTCTTGCTGCATCGTGTCGGCTATCACTTGGTCAAGCAACGGCTCCGAAACAGGGCCAACGTCGTTATCTTTTGCGACACCTACGATGCTTGGTGACCGCGCACTGCCCGCAGCTTGCCTCTGGCTTTCCAACGCTTCAATTTTTTTGGCCTGTTGCTCAATCTGCACGGCTTGTTTATCGACGATATTCGACAGCCGTTCTAGCTTCTCTATGAGGTCCTGGTAGACCGTTTGATCAGACGTGCTTTGGGCGTGTGAAGACAGCGGACTTAGAGACGTTATCAGCACGCTCGCGGGGATTGCAATGCGCGTGGCATGAGCCATGCGTTGTATGATATCGCCTCGACACGGCCGGGGGCTTTTTATCGTTTTACCCGCATCTAAGCCTTGACTAATGAAAGCCACAGATAGTACCCCCCGGTGTACTGATCGCGCGGAATGGATGAATTCCCTTGCCGCCTATTTGTCTTGCCGGTTAGATGCCCCGGAATGCCGATGAGTGTCTCCTTTGCACACACTTTCGACTAGCGGCGCCTCTAATAACGGCGATCAAGGTGTTTCCGCTGCATTATTTTCTCAAGCCTGAGCGGTGCACATCAGATGCGCACTGCTCCGACTTAAATTTCCTCTCGCTTTCGCCCAACATGAAGCAGTGAAGCTCAGGACCATTCCAGCATGTGCTAAACGGCGCTTTGTCGGATTTTTTACAGCTGTAAATTTGACATCTCGCCACGATCGCGGACGGTGACCAAGTTAAAGGGGGGAACAGATTTTCGACTATGATAGGTCTATTTTTACGTCACATTTGCAATTCGTCTGCTGCAAGCGCCGTAGCGATAAGCCTGTTTTTGTTTGCTCCATTCGCGGTGAGAGATGTCGTCGCGCAGCGGCCAACCAAATCCCAAGATCAGGATATCACGCAGCGCAACACAATTCCGAAGGATGTTGAACCGCTTATCGTTGCTTCAACAGACACTGATCGGGCGCGTGCCAAAGCGATCATAGAAGTTTATGAAATACTCTCGTCCGATCCAAGCGCTGAAAAACTGAGCCGCTACTTAGCAGACGGCTACATTCAGCACAGCACAATGGTTCCAGACGGCTTCATCGGTCTCTCAATGGTCTTTTCATCTTCGGTCGATCAATATCCTGTCGAGATTGACGTCCACCGCATCTTTGTTGCGGGAGACTGGGCGATGGCGCATGTCAACTTCAGAAATCTAGATACAAATGCGCCTGATGATCTTGGGACAGCCGCTGTGGACATCTACCTGTTCGACCCGGACGGAAAGATCATAGAGCATTGGGACGTGTTGCAAACCGTGCCGACCCATTCGGTCAATGCAAACGGTATGTTCCTGCAAGTTTTCGAGGGACGCCAGAGATGAAAACACTAGCCAAAGTCGTTGCAGCAAACCTCATTTCATCCGTTACTTTTGCGACAATTTCCTATGCGCAAGACATACCCAAGAAGGATAAGTCCACCCGTTATTATGATCGGCAGAAGATAGACGTCAGCAATCTGCGTGACTTTTATGATGGGCTGTTGATGGGCGACGCCATTATCCATGCCGACGCCATGTTCGATAGTACAACCAAATGGAAACTGACACTGCGCCAAACCATACGCATGGGCAGCAATCACCACGCCGCCCGCAGCGCGCGCCAACTTGCGTTAATGGGTGTGCCGCTGGATGAAATTTTGGCAATTTGGTCGCCGCAATATCCTGAGGCAGTCGAAAACATCCGGCTTCGCGCAGCCCTTCATTATATCGACGCCATTTCCTACCGTCCAGGGCGCGTAACGGCCGATACGCATGCGGAACTCAGGTCTCATTACGTGGACAGACAAATCGCTGAGCTTTTCGAGCTTGCTGGTATTAACGCGATGAATGTGATGCACGACACGATTCTACCTATTGCCACTGACCAAGAGACGCTGGAATGGGCAACAAAGAACCTCGCTTCGGTCAGCTGGAGGCCGGGTCTGAACGCGGCATCACATCCAGACGAACAACGCGACAACGCCTTTATCGGTGATGCAATTGCCGCTGCCTATGAAGAAGTACGCGCCGCCTGGCAACCCAATGACTTGGCCGCTGTCGACCCCGAATTCTCTTCAGACTGGGTCAACTTTGTCACCGGATACAACATTTCACCAATCACCTTCGACAATGATAAAGACGGGATTGAAGACCCTTTTGATTTCTATCCGGATGAATATCTCAAATGGGAAGACCCGGCGGCAAACGCAGCCAATCAACCGCCAAAAGGGACCCCGAAATTCGACGTAAAAGCCTATGATTTTGAGTATTATCAGCCTTCGGTCCTCGCTGAGACCAAATACCCGCTCAGCGACCGCAACAAGTTTGATACTGAATGGACCCGCTTTGCTTCGATCGGAACATCTAAGATAGAGGCCTATTTCTCCTACAACGACCGCGCCTTGGATATGATCGAGAAGTGGCCGCTGTTTTTTGTGTTTCAATTGTCTAGTGGCTGTGGTCATTGCCAGGTACATGGCGCATTTGGCTACTTTGACGCCGTAGAAGATGACTATCCCTATGACATAATGCCAGCGAATGTCTTTAAGACAGTGCTGGCGCGCCTTGAGGGCCTATTTGATTTTGCGCGCTCGCGCCTCTTCACCGATGCAGAAAAAGCCGCGTTGCGATTCGTCCGCGACGCTGCCAAAATCCCTTCGCGAACAACGGCAGCCCATATTGAAGAGCTGCGCCGGCATTATACGGATCGCGAAATTCAGGAAATCATGACCGTCGTCATCGCTGGGGCATGGCTGGCCTCAGACATGCAGTCTCAACTCACCGTCACTGATCAACTAAGCATGTCTTGGGCGCTTAAGCACCTCACGCAATTTGGCTGGAAACCTGGGTCACATCTTGGTTTGCCCAATGAACAGCGCGCCTATCATATGACCGAGATGGCTGATTTCGCCTTTGCCAAAATGAGCACTGGGCAAGTGATCGACGGCGTTTCAGAATGGCTTGCTTCCGACGTGCCACTAGGAACTGACGCCGATGGGGACGGGGTTGAGGACGGCTATGACGGTTTCCCAAGTGACCCGAAACGATGGGCTGACTCAGACGGCGACGGCCGCGAAGATTCAAAAGATAAGGATATCGATGGCGATGGTCTGTCGAACGCGAAAGAACGCCGCATAGGTACCTTTGCCTACAAGGCGGATTCCGATGGCGATGGGGTGATCGACCCTGTCGAAATAAAACGGGGCACTGATCCTGTCGATCCGCGCAATTTTTAAGATTCTGTTAACTACGTGGCGCAGCACCTTCAGTTGCGCGTCGAAACGAGGTAAGTCATGTTAAATTCGCATTCCCTTGCTCTAAAGGTGTCCGCCGTCCTCTGGGTGATTTGGGGTCTGGTGCATTTGCTTGCCGGCATCGTAACCATGAGTGTTGACACAACATCAGCGTTTCAAGGTATTGCCGCGGCAGTGGAGCCAAGCCTGCTGGTGGCAGACTATCATCCCGCAGTCGGGGCGATATTGAACCAGCACGGCTGGAATCTGGCTTGGGCAGGCGCCGTCACCATCGTCGGCGCCGTCTTTATCTGGAGAAAGAGTGGTACCTCCATCTGGGTGACAGGTCTCGTCGGCGGGCTTTTTGATATTGGTTACTTCGTGTTCGTCGATCTCGGCGGCTTCGGTACCTTCTTCCCAGGCACGTCAATGACTTTCGTCTCTGCAAGCGCAATCGTTTTATCGTTCTGGGTTGGGTTAACAGCGCTCAGACCACAGCAGGCCGGTCCAGTTTGAACTGATCGAGTCCTAGGGCAAACAGCAAGAAAGATAGCAAGTTGTACACTCCTACAATTTCACATTTCTCAGGTATTTCGGCCGATAAGGTTACCTCGATGGACAGCTCTATTATGGGTTTTTTTGTCGGCGCGGCAATGGCCGGGGCTTATATCGGGATCGCTATGATTCTTGCCTTAAGCGTGGGTGTAGGCGTTGATGCAGGGGTGCGTCCATTGGTAATGGGAGCTGTCTTTGGGATTGGTCTGATCCTTACAATTTTTGCCGGGTCTGAGCTTTTTACGGGCTACGTGCTTTACATGGGAACAGGGCTCGCAACTAAAAAAGTGAGTTGGCTTGATGCTGGGCGTATCATGACGCTCGTTTGGTTTGGCAACCTCGCCGGCGCAGCACTTTTATCTATTATATTCGCGATTGGTGGCGGTGGCTGGATATTTGCCAACGATGGCGAGGTATTTTTAGACTATGCCACCCGAAAAATGGAAGCAGATGCAGTCGCACTTCTTGCAAAGGGCGTTTTGTGCAATTGGCTGGTTTGCTTGGCGATCTGGACAGCAGCGCGGGTCGAAGGAGACGCTGCCAAATGCATTGTAGTCTCTTGGATTTTAATGGCTTTTGTTGCAGCGGGGTTCGAACACTCCGTCGCGAATATGACGGTCGTTTCGCTTGGATTGCTTGCGCCTGGCACCACACTAGGAATAACTGGCGCAGGACATAATCTTTTCTGGGTCACTATCGGAAACTTGATTGGTGGCGGCATTTTCGTTGTTGGTGGGTATCTGGCAGCTACTCGGACCGATCCGTCTGGGCAACCTCGCCACGATTGCGGTAAGCTGCCAGAAATGCCGGCGGCCGGAGGTGAGGCAGTTTCAGGTTCGGTCAGATGAGTTCGGTTCGAACAACATTCGAAGCGGATCGGCAACTTAATGCCGTATCAGTTTCTCATCACGGCCATGGTGACAGAACATTTGTGGTCCCTGAAGAAGTGCCTGTGGAACTTCGCGTGAATGGCTTGCCATTTGTTGTGATGATGGTCACTCCTCGCGACATAAGGGATTTTGCCACAGGCTTTTGTGTGTCTGAAGGATTAGCTGCAGGAGCTTCGGCGGTCCTCTCCATTCAAATCGACGACGCACCGTTGGGCATCGTCGCCAGCGTGCGAATTGCTCGGGATGGCCTGATCAAACGAGCGCGACAACGCGGTATAGAAGGGCGCTCTGGCTGCGGAGTTTGCGGGGTAAAGACACTGACGGATGCCAGCAGTGATCCGCCACCTGTTCCTTTCGCGAAAGCCCCTCGCTATGCTGCGGTGCAGCGCGCTTATCATGAACTTGGTAGGCTACAGCCCCTTAACGCTGCGACCAGAGCCGTTCATGCAGCTGCTTGGTGCGACGACCAAGGCAATGTGGTGGCACTTCGTGAAGACGTGGGGCGGCACAATGCTCTTGATAAATTGATTGGTTGGCGCGCGCGAAATGCGCTTACTGACTCAGGGTTTTGCGTCATTACCAGCCGCTGCAGCTTTGAAATGGTAACGAAAGCTGCCCATGCTGGGGTATCGTCACTTGTTGCCGTCTCTTCACCAACTGGCCTGGCGGTCGATATTGCAAAAAAGGTTGGAATGACCTTGATCGCCAGGGCGCGAGCAGACGGTTTCTTGACCTTCGCAACAACCAAACAAGCCGAAGGTTAGGCTTATGTCTGAGGAAGAAGGCGAAACGCAGATACCTAAACCTGCTGCTTATGATGGCGCGGCTGGGGGCTGGGCGGCGCTAAGGGAAGTTGTTCGGCATCTGCGGCAACAAGAAGTCTTGTTAAAAGGGAGTAAGACGCTCAAAAGTGCCAATCAACCGACGGGCTTTGATTGCCCCGGATGCGCCTGGCCAGACCCAGAGCATACCTCTTCGTTTGAATATTGTGAAAACGGCGCGAAAGCTGTAGCATGGGAGGAGACAGACAAAAGAGCCGGAGCTGACCTATTCGCCCAGATCAGCGTTTCAGAATTAGCCGCGCAAGAGGGCGATTATTGGCTTGAGGCGCATGGTCGCCTGACGCATCCGATGCAATATGACCCTGCTCAGGATTGTTATGTTCCGATCAGTTGGGACGATGCCTTTTCGATAATCGCTCGCCATTTGCGTGGTCTTGATGATCCTAACCAAGCGGAATTCTACACCTCCGGTAGGACATCGAATGAGGCGGCTTTTCTCTACCAGTTATTTGTGCGCGAATATGGAACCAATAATTTCCCAGACTGCTCAAACATGTGCCATGAGCCAACGTCTATTGGGTTGCCGAAGTCTATCGGTGTCGGCAAAGGGACGGTAACGCTAGCGGATTTTGACGAGGCGGACCTGATCATGTCCATAGGCCACAATCCGGCGACCAATCATCCACGTATGCTTGGGACGCTGCGCGACGTGGCAAAACGCGGCATTCCGATCGTTGTTTTAAATCCACTTCGCGAACGTGGGTTAGAGCGGTATGCCAACCCGCAATCGCCCTTTGAGATGGCGACATTGTCAGCAACCGATATCGCAAGCCACTATTTTCAAGTCCGACCCGGTGGCGATGCTGCCGCGCTGAAAGGGATTATGAAAGCGCTATTCGCGATGGACGCTGTAGAGGGACAGGTGCTCGACCACATATTCATTGCCGAGCATACCAATGGATTTGATGCTCTAAAAGCCGATATCGACGCCACCACATGGCCGGATATCGAGCAGATTAGCGGTCTTACGCGGCAACAGTTGGAAGAAATTGCTAAAGTTTACGCTAGCGCAGATTCAGCAATCGTCTGCTACGGCATGGGGATCACACAGCATCATTCAGGTACTGACAATGTACGCCAGCTTGCAAATCTGCTTTTGTTAAGGGGCAACATTGGACGCCCGGGAGCCGGCATTTGCCCATTGCGTGGGCATTCTAACGTCCAGGGTGACCGGACCGTGGGTATTTCGGAACGCCCACCGAAGGTCTTGTTGGATAATATTCAGCGGGTCTGCGGTTTCACGCCGCCGCGCAACGACGGGCACACGGTGACCGAAGCGCTCGAAGCAATGGAAGACGGTCGGTCAAAGGTGTTTGTTGCCATTGGCGGAAATGTTGCCCGTGCGGCATCCGATCTCGCTCAGGCTGAGCGGGCATTTCGCAATTGCGACTTAACAGTTTTTGTACTGACGAAACCCAATCGAGGCATTCTTGTCCATGGTCGAGAGTCGCTTGTGTTACCAACAATCGGGCGGACCGAGCAGGATATTCAGGGTGGTAAAGCGCAGTCCATCACCGTCGAAGACTCCATGTCGATGGTCCATGTGTCGACTGGGATGAATGAACCACCCTCTGAACACTGTAGGTCAGAGACGTGGATTGTCGGTGAGATGGCAAAAAAAACCTTACCAGCCAGTGTGATCGACTGGGACCGCCTAGTCGCCGACAATTCCGAGATCCGCGACCTCATAGCTGAGATTGTACCCGGTTTCCAGAATTTCAATGAGCGTGTTGCTCAACCCGGTGGGTTTTACCTCGGCAACCCTGCCCGCAATCGCGTTTGGAACACACCCTCTGGAAGGGCCGAGTTTCATGTTTTTGATGGTTTGCTGGAGGACCCCGCCTGTCCAAAAGATGGCCAATTGACACTAACGACCTGTCGGTCGCACGACCAATATAATACGACCATTTACGGCATGGATGACCGATATCGGGGAATAACGGGCCGACGTGATGTCGTGTTCTTGAATGTTGAAGACATGGCGCAACGTGGTTTATCGACAGGCCAGCGGATCGATATCGAGACCGTCTGCGAAGACAGCGGTGACTATGCTCTGCGTAACATGGAGGCCGTTGGATTTAATCTGCCCAGAGGGACGGCAATGGCTTATTTCCCTGAAGCAAATGCTCTTATCCCGCGCTCCCATTATGATCGGCAAAGCTTCACACCCGCTTACAAGTCCATCCCGATCATAGTTAAGGCGACTAGCTAAAGTTCGGCGCTGGACGGCCGGCCTGTCACAGCTTTGTGCAATAGTGTTTCTCCATGAAGGCAAAATACCAAGTCATAATAGGACCGGCGCGAGACCGAAAAAGGTCCGGATTGGCGGCGGTCGTCTGGGTGCACTACCTAACAAGCAGGTCAGGCGGACGAAACACAAGGGCTGACGCCCGTTGCGGCTCGCTCTTGATGGCCAAAACCGAATATTCGGGCGCTGAACGGGTTCGCACATGGCTTCAGCATCAACCGCATCGCTTGGTGAACGGCTTAACATAGGCAGGCAGGATTAAGCGAACACCGTGGCCCAGCTTGATAAGGTCGTAGGCCCATGGTGCGCACTAACGCTTGCCTCAAGCAGGGCAAGACAAGCGCGCTGCTTCGCAAAGAAAGTCAGGCCCTCGCCGCGCGCGAGTCCCGCATGGCAAAAGCCTTTCTCCCACAAAGATCAACCCAGGAGGAGTATCATGGGCGCCTGAAACCCATTTTTCGCAATATGCAATCCTATGATGCAAACGCCTGACACGGACGCGCCTCCTATTCGTAGATGTTTTAACACACCGACGTTGGCACATCGATGCCGTCAGCGGGGTGTCCACCCATATCATCACGGCACGCTGGACGGTTCCGGGCGACGTTTTGAGGCAGCAAACGGGGCTCTTTTTTATCCCTCAACGTTAATTCGAGGGGTAGGCGTCTTTGACTGGCTTTTGTTCTAAAGAAGACTGCTAGAATACCAGCTGCAAGCATAAGCTGATTGATTGAAAGGATCCTAAGCTGGGCTTTGACAGCTGCAGTAATAGAGTGGAATTTCGGCCATCAGCTACGGCGTTATTTCTCAATGTCTTCTAATGTACTTCAGATGTGCATTAGAAGACATTGCGTCCGTTGGGAAACCTGTTACGCAAAAGAAACGAGTAACTTGAGACACCTCAGTAGTGAGTAGCAGGAGGACACGTGATGTCGGTAGTAATTGATGGTATCACCTTTACTGGTGACAACAGTAACGACGTAGAAGTTGGCACTGACAATAACGATTTTCTAGATGGCAGAAACGGGAGCGATACGCTCAGCGGTCGCGGCGGCGATGACGTATTACAAGGTGGCAACAACGGAGATACGCTGGACGGCGATAACGGCAACGATAGACTGTTTGGCGAAAATGGAAACGACAAGCTGCTAGGCGGTAACGATGCCGACACGCTGTTTGGCGGCAGAGGCGATGACGAGCTCTTCGGCGAAAATGGCGCCGACACTCTCGATGGTGGCCCCGGCAATGACATCATGACCGGCGGCAACCGCGAGGATGTGTTCGTTGCTGGAAACAGAAACGACATCATTACAGATTTTGATTTCGACCAAGGCGATAGCATTGAAATTGCAGATGAAGTCCTCGACATTGTAGTCGCAGAAGCAGCGGGAGACAGAGTCCTCGAGCTTGGCAAAGTTGTGATTGAAACCGAAGCCGGCCCTGACGGCCTCAAGGCGCTTATCGTTGATCTTGCCAATGATGGTGTTCCAAAAACGACAGCCTTTGCTCAAGACGGCGGCATCAAGATCGTTCTTGGCGACAATGCGAGCGGCAGTCACACAAATTCCATCACGCTAGAAGATTTCGAGCTGAGCGATGCAGTGCCCAGTGGCTTTAAATTCATTGAAAGCGATTTTGCTGACTTCGTGAGCGGCGGCAACGATACGGTCCAAGGCACGGAGTTTAGCGACCGGATCAAAGGCGGCAATGGGAGTGATTTCATTGACGGCAACGGCGGCAACGATACACTTCGAGGCGGCAATAATGGCGATCACCTCAAAGGCGGCAATGGGAACGACACGCTGTTTGGCGACAACGGATCGGATAAGCTCCTCGGCGGCAATGATGGCGATATGCTGTTTGGTGGCCGCGGCGATGACGAATTGTTTGGCGAGAACGGTTCTGATCGCCTAGATGGCGGCACCGGGAGCGACACGCTTACAGGTGGCCTTAGCGCAGACACCTTTGTGTTCTCCGGCGGGACAGGCAGCAATATTGATACGATAACAGATTTCCAGGATAGTATCGATAAAATCGAGATTGAAGCCGCGCTCATATATGATCAGAAACAAGTGGGCAGCGACGTTGTCATTACACTCACAACGGATGATAAAATCGTTGTGGAAAATATCACAGACGCTCAGCTAGACGACAGCGATTTCGTCTTCGTCTGACTGCCGTGTCGTGTTGGTGTTGTCGTTCTCTATCGGCAACGCCACGCTTAAAGATAATCCTTAGTGGATACGATATTGGCGATGCGACTTCTCCGCATCGCCAATAACCTGGTGCGTTTGATGCGGCAATGCAGCCCATCAAGGGCTAGAGCCAAGGTGACCATCTATGTGTCGTGAATGTTTCCAATGCCAAAGTTAATCACTCCATCATGTGATGTGATCAAGGCGCGAAGGCGCGGTTCTCATGCCGCCGCAGCGCCGCTGGCGGGCGCGCGCAAAAGCCGAGGGCATCAAAAGTGCAAAATCCCATAACCGAGTGAACGTGCTTGTTGAAGCAAAGCGGCGGTGCCGCGGTGGCATCATGGTGGTCGTGGTGTTCAGCCTGGCTATCAATCTGCTGCTGCTCGCGGCGCCGATCTATATGCTACAGGTGTTTGATCGCGTGCTTACAAGCCGAAGTGTCGATACACTGCTATATTTAAGTCTTGCCGCTGGCCTGGCCTTCATCTGCTTCTGGGCGCTCGAGATTGTCCGCGGTTGGATTATGGTTTCGCTGGGCAAATGGCTCGATAGTCGGCTGAGCGGAGACGTACTCGCCGCATCATTACGTACGGGTCTGGCCAAACAAGGATCATCAATCCAGCCGATCCGGGATGTTGCAACCGTTCGCGATTTTTTGTCAGGCCCGAACATATTTCCTATTCTTGATGCCCCATGGACTCCCGTTTTCATTGCAATCGTGTTCCTGTTGCACCCCATTTTAGGGTGGATCGGACTGGGCGGCGCCTTCCTGCTTTTCGTCTTCGCCCTTGCAAATGATCTTTTAACGCGCGCCTCATCGCGCCGCGCCAGTCAGATCAGCGGGCATGCCCTGGAAGAAGCCCAGAGCGCCACGGCAAACATCGATGCTATACAAGCCATGGGCATGATGCCCCAGATCATCTGGCGATGGTCAAAAATGATGGACAAATCCCGAAATGCGCTGGCAAAGGCAAGCCGCGTGAGCGGGATCGTCGGCGCGTCTTCTCGTTTCGTGCGGCAGATCCTTCAGATCGGCATTCTCGGGACCGGCGCATGGCTCGTCCTTGGCAACGAACTCACACCTGGCGGAATGATTGCGTCGTCAATCTTCATGGGCCGTGCTCTAGCGCCTTTGGAAAAGGCGATCGTGTCGTGGCGGACAACGATTGCCGCGCGGGCGGCCTATAAACGTCTGATGCAACTCTTGGACGTCGTTCCATATGCAGCAACAGCGGAGCCATTGCCGCGCCCTACAGGCCGAGTTTGGGTGAATAAGGTAACCTTTGCGCATCCGGGCGCGACAGAGCCTCTCCTGCGCAATATCACGTTCAGATTAAGCCCTGGGGATAGCCTCGGCCTAATTGGGCCAACGGCATCGGGGAAGTCGACCCTCGCCAGAGCGCTTGTTGGCCTTATCAGCCCGCAAATCGGTCATGCGCGGCTTGATGGCGCCGATATGGCCAAATGGGACCCGCAGGACCGAGGACAATATGTCGGGTATCTTCCGCAAGATGTCCAACTCTTCAGCGGTACCGTGCGAGAGAATATTGCTCGGCTGACGCAGAGCGTGCCCGAGCAGGTTTATGAAGCGGCGAAGCTGGCTGGCATCCATGAGAACATACTGGCCCTCCCACTTGGCTACGAAACGCAGATCGGCACTGGTGGCATGGCGCTTTCAGGTGGGCAGCGCCAACGTCTTGGTCTCGCTCGCGCCGTTTTTGGAAACCCAAAACTCATTGTACTCGATGAGCCCAATGCGAACTTAGACATGGCGGGCGAAAATGCCCTCGTCGAAACACTTGCTGCGCTTAAGCAACGCAGAATAACGGTTGTGATCATTGCGCATCGACCAAGCATCTTGCGGAACATCGATAAGATCCTGGTTTTGCGCAACGGCTCGATCGAAATGATGGGATCCCGTGACGAAGTTTTTGCCCAGGTCACCGATTCCACTCCCAAGAGCGGTCAAGCGGTGAGCTTAGAGACGAAGCAAGCCGCAGGGGTACATAGGCTATGACACTGACAACTACACCAAACAGGCCACCAATAGGGGGGGCCGTTTTAATTGGTTTTCTGGTTCTCTTGATGTTCTTCGGCGGCTTTATTGCTTGGGCTGGTCGGGCGCCCTTGCAAAGCGCGGCGGTTGCTACAGGGTCGGTGAATCTCGATACATATCGCAAGACGGTGCAGCACTATGAAGGAGGAATAATCAAAGATATCCTGATCCGTGAGGGTCAGGACGTCGACAAGGACCAGGTCCTCATCGTTCTCGACGAAACCCAGGCGCGATCGAAAATCGAGCTTCTGAAGGCGCAAATATCTGCTGAAAAGCAGAGGCTGTCCTTCATAAACGAAAGAATTGAGGCTGTCGCGGTATTGCTAGAGAAGGGCCATGCGAATAAACCGCAAATCCTGGAGCTGTATGGCAAACGCGCCGAAATGGAAGGCAACACGACCGTTCCTGCCGCCCACCTGCGCGCTGCCGAGCATGTGGTCGCCCGCGCCAAAATCCGCGCACCAATTTCCGGAACAGTGGTTGGGCTTCAGGTCCATACATCGGGTGGCGTGATCAAGGCCGGCGAATCGCTGCTCTCCATTGTTCCAAGAGATGAACCGCTCGTCGTAGAGGCGAGGGTCGACCCGAACGACATTGACGTTGTTCATAAAGGCCTTCCGGCTCAGGTTCGACTGACCCCCTTCAATACACGCATGATCCCTCCCGTCCCCGCCAGCGTCGTTTGGATTTCGGCGGATAGCATGAACGATCCCAATACAGGGGCCAGTTACTACCTTGCACGCGTCAGGCTTGCCAACCAGAGCCCGGAATTGCCAGCGGATCTCCAACTTTATCCTGGCATGCCGGCAGAGGTGATGGTCGTTACTGGAGAACGCACACTTCTGAATTATCTTGCCGCGCCCTTGATGCGCAGCTTCAGGCGAGCATTCCTAGAGCAATAGACCGAGTGACGTCAGTCAAACGCGAAATCGTCTCAGTTTCCCCAAGATGCGGGATTTGTCAGCCAGCCGCTTGCGCAAGGTTGCGCCACTCCAAAAGCGCTTCGGATCGGTAAGCTTTGAAATTCTGGCGGCTGTTGAGGTGTTTGTCTCCGTTGAAATGATTGTAAACTGAGGCGTGCATAGACGCGAATCTTTGAAGGTTGCGCATCCGCCTAAATCGCTGCATCGCCCGCTCTCGTCGTCGGAATGGCAAGTGACTATTTTCTGCACTATTGTTG
>ERZ1740067.825-NODE-825-length-23260-cov-7.651067_pt1 | contig 23260 bp, 28 predicted proteins | sample MGYA00581736_ERZ1740067 | MGnify/ENA primary metagenome ERZ1740067 (study PRJEB43018, sample SAMN04849236) | marine metagenome | isolation source: floating plastic debris | place: Pacific Ocean | collected 2008-08-27 | study: EMG produced TPA metagenomics assembly... | reverse complement strand
ACCAGTTGTTGACCGCGCTGGACGTCACGCCGGATGCCATGCCAGGCGTCGACGCGCTGGAGACCGAAGTGGGGCGCCTCAAACGCCAGCGGGATGCGTTGGGGGCCGTGAACCTGCGCGCCGAAGAAGACGCCAAGGACGTGCAGGAAGAGCATGATGTGCTGGTGTCGGAAAAGGCTGATCTGGAAGAGGCGATCAAGACCCTGCGCAGCGGCATCGCGAGCCTGAACCGCGAGGGGCGCGAGCGCCTGCTGACGGCGTTCGAACAGGTGAACTCGAATTTCTCGATGCTGTTCAAGCACTTGTTCGGCGGTGGCGAAGCCAATCTGGTGATGGTGGAAAGCGATGATCCGCTCGAGGCGGGCCTCGAGATCATGTGCCAGCCGCCGGGCAAGAAGCTCTCGACCCTGTCACTGCTGTCAGGCGGAGAACAGACGCTGACCGCACTGGCACTGATCTTTGCGGTGTTTCTGGCCAATCCTGCGCCGATCTGCGTGCTGGATGAGGTGGACGCACCGCTGGACGATGCAAATGTCACCCGGTTTTGCGACCTGCTGGACGAGATGTGCCGCCGCACCGACACGCGGTTTCTGATCATCACGCACCACGCGGTGACGATGGCGCGGATGGACCGGCTGTTCGGTGTGACCATGGCCGAACAGGGGGTGAGCCAACTGGTGTCGGTGGACTTGAAAAAAGCGGAAACGATGGTGGCGTGATCGTGATCCGCGCGCGGCGCGGACCCGTGCTACGGTCGCGTATGCGATGGCTTTTCATGATGTTGATCACGTGCAGCGGTGCCGCGGCACAGGACTGGAACCTGCGCGGCTCGGACCGCGCCCTGCCACGGACCGAGGTGTTGGCCCTGATCGAGGGGCGCACGCTGGTGTTCTTTGACGATGGGCAATCCAAGTTTTCGGTCGGCGGGGCGTATTCCTATACTTACGCCAATGGTGGCGGGTCGGCCTTTGGCCGCTATGAGGTGGCAGAGGATGGCACCGTGTGCATCGCCTTTCGCAACGGGTTTGACCGCTGTGATCGCTACGTGGAAAATGCCGCGCGGATCGTGATGCTGACCCAAAAGGGCGAGCGTTTTCCCGTACGGCCCTAAAGCCGGTTTAGCAGCGTCGGCGTTGGCCATGCATCTGCGGGTAGGCCCAGGCGCTTCTGTTCGCTTTGCACGGCGCTGCGGGTGCCTGCACCCAGGATACCGTCGATCTGGCCCACATCATATCCGCGCGCACGCAGCTTTTGCTGAAGCGTTTTCATCTGTGCGGCGTTCAGCCCCGGGTCCGGGTTGCCTGCGTCATAGACAGGTGCACCGGCGAGGCGGGTGGCAAAATAAGCGGCGGTCAGCACGTAGGTAAACGACTGGTTCCACTCGAAATATACATCGAAATTCGGGTAGGTGAGAAAGGCTGGCCCCTTGTGCCCCTGCGGCAGGATGAGTGATGCGGGCAGGTCGGCAAGGCGGCCGTTGCGTGGGATCACACCCAGCGATTGCCACTGCGACGCGGGCAGCTTGGTTGCGATGCCGCTCAGGCTCCAGTCCATCTGTGCGGGCACGGTGACCTCTTGCAGCCACGGTTCACCGGCGCGCCAGCCAAGATGTTCCAACATCTTGCCCCCCGACATCAGCGCATCGGGCGCGGATGACTTGAGCCGGACGACGCCGTCGCCGTCGCCGTCCACACCGTTTTCTAGGATATCGCGCGGCAGCATCTGAACCATGCCGATCTCACCGGCCCACGCGCCGGTCGTGCGGTCGGGGTCAAACGCCCCATTGGCGAACAGCTCCATGGCCGCAAAGACTTGCGGGCGGAATAGGTCGGGCCGACGGCAATCATGCGCCAGGGTGACAAGCGCGTTGGCCGTGTTGAAGCTGCCCTGGAACGCGCCGTAATCCGTCTCGAACGCCCAGAAGGCCAGCAGCACGTGGCGGTCAAGGCCATATGTCCGCTCGATCCGGTCAAAGGTGTCTTGGAACTGGCGGGCCTTCTGGCGGCCCGTGTTGATCCGGTTTTGCGAGATCAAGCGGCGGGAAAAATCGATGAAGGGCCGCTGGAACACGCCCTGCGCGCGGTCGGCCTTGAGAACGGCGGGATCCCGGCGAACGCCCGACAGGAACCGGTCCGCAGTGGCAGGCGCGATGCCGTTTGCCGCCGCCTCGGACGCGAGGCCTGCCTTGAACGCAGCAAAGCCGCCACCGCATTGAGCGGCTGCAGCGATTGGGGCAAGCCCCGCCACCAGCGCCACAGTAAGATTTCTCAGATAAGCCATGCGAGGCCTCCTACGACGAAAAGCAGGGCGACACATGCACCCCAGGTTGTCCACACGAGCGCCACGCCTGCGTCAATGTCTGAAGGTTCCAGGTCACGCTTGCCGATGCCGTTGACCCAAGGAAAATCCTGGACCGCACCATCATAGCTGCGTGGACCTGCTAGTGCGAAATCGAGGCTGTGCGCCAGCGCGGCCTCGGGCCATCCGGCATTGGGTGAGCGGTGCAGGCGCGCATCGGCAGCGATGGCGCCGAGTGCACCCCACGTACAGCCAAGTGCCGCCAGGCTCAGGGCGCTGAGGCGCGCAGGCACCCAGTTGAGCAGGTCATCACAGCGCGCTGCGGCCCAGCCAAACGCGGCGTAGCGCGGCGTGCGGTAGCCGATCATGCTGTCTGCGGTATTGACCATCTTGTAGATCAGGATGCCCGGCAGCCCGCCGATCAGGAACCAGAACGCAGGCGCGATCACCCCGTCGCTGAAATTCTCCGCCAGGCTTTCCAGCCCGGCGCGCGCCACGTTTTCGGGTGCGGCGTCGCGCACGTCGCGGCTGACGATCATGGCCACTGCACGTCGCCCGGCGTGCGGCGACATGCGCAAACCATCCGCGACCGCCCGCACATGCTCTGTCAGCGATCGCTGGGCGAGCAAGATGGCTGCGACACAGATGGATACGATGTCACCCAGCAGGGACAGGGCCACGCCCACCGCGCCAGCGACGATCACCATCGCCGCGAGGGCCACGACACCTGCGAGCCATGCTGCGGGGGGGCGGTTCAACGCGCGGTCGAGCATATCGACACACCGTCCCATCAGGACGGCAGGGTGCGGCGCGCGGGACCAGAGCCATTTCGGCTCGCCCATCAGCGCGTCGAGGCACAGCGCCAAAGCCAGTTGCAAGGCGAGGCTCACAGGGCGGCCTCCAGTCGGGCCCAGCCATCGGCGTCGGGCAGACCAAGGCGGAGCCAGTGATCGGAGTAGGGAAAGATCCGGCTCCAAATATGATGTCGCGCGAGGGTGTCCTGCCACGCGGCGGCGTCGTCGACGTGATACAGACGAAAAAGCGTCGTGCCACCGTCAACCCGCGCGCCGGCCGCGCCGAGCATGGCGTCCAAGCGGGTGGCATCTGTGGCAAGACGGGTCCGGGTCGCGGCGGCCCAGCCCGCGTCTTCGAGAGCGGCACGCCCAATCGCCAGCGCCACACCCGACACCGGCCACGGACCGATCCAGTCCGCGAGCCGTGCAAGATGCGCGGCGTCACCGATCACAAAGCCAAGGCGCAGCCCAGCAAGCCCCCAGAACTTGCCAAAGCTCTTGAGCACGATCGTGTCTGCACCGGCGGCTGCGACGAGACTGCGCTCGGGCGCGATGTCGCAAAAGCTTTCGTCGATGATGTGCAGTCCTGGTCCGATATCATCCGCTGTCCAGAACTGTCCGGTCGGGTTGTTGGGATGGACGAGCACCTGCGCATCGGCGGCTTCGTCCGTGACGGCCCAGCCGTGCAGGCGAAACGCGGCGGCATGTTCATTATAGGTAGGCGCCGGGATACGGACAGTGCCCGCACCTCGCAGGCGTGGGATCTGCGCAATCGCCGCCGACGCGCCCGGCACGGCCAGCACATTGAGATGATCCGGCACGGCCCAAAAACGGCGCGCCGCCGCACATAACGCCATCTGCGCGCCAGCGTCGGGCAGCGCCGTCCATGCTGCGCGATCAGACAGCGTAAACGGATATGCGACCGGGTTAATCCCCGTGGACAGATCTATCCAGTCGTCCCGTACACCGCCATAGCGTTGCACAGCCGCATCCAGCCCGCCGCCATGATCACGCGATGCACCTGCTTGAATGGGTCCGTTCCGCACTTGGGATACCTTTTCAGCATTTCCTCCGCCCTAAGAGCGAAAATCCGCGCAAAACTCAATGCTGAGATGCGCCGTTAAGCTTTGTGATAAGCGGTTAACCCTTTGTTAATATATACAGGAAAAATAAGACCCAGGGGTCGAAGTTGGGTCGGCCCGGAGTTGTTATGAACGTATTGATCGTAGAAAGTCGACCAGAGCTTGGCACGATTTGGTCTCGGCACTTACAGCGCATGGGCATGGTCGTGCATCAGGTGCCTGACCAAAGCACGGCGGTTGCGCATCTCGAAGAACACGCGCCGGACATCATCTTGCTGGATCTGGTGTTGCGAGAGGGCAGCGCGTTGGCCGTAGCCGACTTTGCCAGCTATCGCCATCCGAATGCGCGGGTGATCTTTGTCACTGACACGAGCTTTTTCTCGGACGGGTCCATCTTTGCCCACGCGAGCAATGCCTGCGCATTCTTACCCGCCAGTACGCGGCCCGAGGATCTGGCCGTCATGGTCGAGCATTACGCGGTCACCTGATCGCGGTTATGCGAGGCATCGAAGTCGATCACGGGGTTGATCGGGATGATCCTGTGCGGATTGATGCTTTCGTGGCTGTAGTGATAATGGCGCACGACATGGTGCATGTTGACCGTGTCTGACACGCCTGGTGTCTGGTACAAATCGCGCGTATACGCCCAGAGGTTTGGGTAATCCATCAGCCGCTTTCGATAGCATTTGAAATGCAGGTGATAGACCGGATCGAACCGCACAAGCGTCGGAAACAGCCGCCAATCGGCTTCGGTCTGCTGTTCCCCCATGAGGTAGCGGCGCGTGCTCAGCCGCTCTTCGAGCCAGTCCATCGTGTCAAAGAGCGGATGTACCGCGGCATCGTAAGCCTCTTGCGTGGTTGCGAACCCGGATTTGTAGACACCGTTGTTGAACGTGTCGTAGATGCGATTGTTGATCGGCGCGATTTCGTCACGCAGTGTCTGGGGCCAGTAATCATCGGAATTGCCGGTCAGATCATTGAACGCGCTGTTGAACATGCGGATGATCTCTGAGCTTTCGTTGCTCACGATGGTGTTTTGCTGTCTGTCCCAAAGGATCGGCACGGTCACGCGACCGGAAAAGGTCGGGTCGGCCTTGGTATAGATGTCGCGCGCAAAGGCGAGACCATAGAGCGTGTCCCCCGTTGCGCCGTCGGCATCGGTGTCAAAGGTCCAGCCATCGGACAGCATGTCGGGATGCACGACAGAGATGCTGATATGCGCGCTCAGATCTTTGAGCGCACGAAAGATCAGCGTGCGGTGTGCCCAAGGGCAGGCATAAGAGACATAGAGGTGGTAACGCCCTGATTCGGCAGCAAAGCCGCCGATCCCAGATGGGCCCGCCGCGCCGTCCGCGGTGATCCAGTTTCGGAATTTTGCCTGGCTGCGCTGAAACTTACCGCCGGATGACTTGGTATCGTACCACGTGTCATGCCAGACACCGTCCACCAAAACACCCATATCGCGTCTCCCATCTTGTGATGGCATAGATGTAGCGGTTTGGGCAGGTCCAGAAACGCCGATGCGCGCGCACCAACCCTGCACGCGCGCACATCCGCGCAGAGTCACGAGAATATCACAGTCCTGTCGTGGGCTTTCGGGGCATTCATAATTAACTGGACCTTAAGACGGACCGCCGCACCTTGTTGCGCAGAAGAGGAAGTCTGCCATGTCCACATTCGTCCCCAAGGAAGTGCAAGCGGGTCTGGACCTCGCACGCCGCGAGGCGTTGCGGAGCGCGTCGCGGCTTCGGATCGTCACGGGTGACAAGACGTTCCCGGTGCTGCGGATGTGGAAGACCGGATTTTCCATGGATGCGGACAGGGCCCCGGCCTTGCGCGGCTTTGTCGACCTTTATGATGGCGCGATACATCTGTTTCAGTGCCTTGTCGTGGCGTCCGAAGAGGAAGCGGGCGAGATGCGGTTTGAATTCAAGCGTTTGACGGCGGTGTCCGATCGTGCGGCGCTTGATTTCGAACGGGCGAAGGATGCGCCGGTGGCACTGATCGAAGGCAAGCTTTGATCCGCCGTCCAGACACGTGCGCGTGAACGGGTCTGGCTCCCGCGCGTCGGCGTGATACACTGTCGTGCGCCTGTCGTGTTCCTGAGGATAACCCTGCCGATGCTGCGTAGTCTGATTGCCTGTTTCGCCCTTGTCCTTGTCGCGGCCTGTGACGAGGTTTCAGCCCCTGCGCCCGCGCCATCGACAGTGACGACGGCCGCGCCGAGCACGGCGGACGAATTGCGTACGCCGGATCAAGCGGCGCGCGCCTTTGCCCAGGTCGTACAGCGGGTCGAGCCGGTGGCCGAGCGTGAGTGTCGGCGCCGGACGCGGGATGTCGATTGCGATTTCCGTATCCTCGTGGATGACCGCCCGCGCCTACCGGCCAACGCCTACCAGACGCTGGACGACAATGGCCGCCCGATCATCGCCTTCACGCTCGCCCTGATCGCGGATGCGCGCAACGCGGATGAATTGGCCTTTGTCATGAGCCACGAGGCCGCACACCACATCCGTGGCCACATCGCACGGCAGCAGGCGAATGCCGCGGTCGGCGCCGAAATCTTTGCCGGGCTTGCCACCCTGACCGGGGGCGGCGCGAGCGCCGTGGAGGCCGCGCAGCGAATCGGCGCCAATGTGGGCGCGCGCACCTATTCCAAGGATTTTGAGCTTGAAGCGGACGAACTGGGGACGATCCTGACCGACCTCGCGGGATATGACCCTCTTAGGGGCGCGCAGTTCTTCAACCGCATTCCCGATCCCGGTGATCGGTTCCTGGGCACGCACCCGCCAAACGCGCAGCGGCTGGAAATTGTGCGGCAAACGGCCAGCCGCCTGTAATCCGCACGCCCAATTTGATCTTGGTCAAAGTATGACGGCGGATCGTGCGCAATGCTCCGGCGCATCCTTTATGTGCCATCGGAGCCGCCCCATGACCACGAATGATCGCCTGAAACGACACGCCGCCCTAGTGGACAATATGGCCGATGCCCGCGGGGTCGACCTGCAGGATGCGGCCATGCGCGCCGGGCTGACGCCGGATGACCTGGCCGATATGGTCCAGCGCTGCGCAGGCTGCACGCAGCCGGACACCTGTACCGAATGGATGGCGGCGCAAGTGGGCACCGTGTCGAAAACGCCAGGGTTCTGTCGGAACGCCGAGATGTTTGACAGGCTCGCCCGCCTCGGCTCAGGCTGAAACGCCCAGGCTCACTGCCCCGAAAAAGCAGGTCGAGGCGGCCAGAACAAACCCGTGCCAGATCGCATTTTGAAAGCGCAGCGCCTTCATCGCGAAAAACACGGTGCCGACGGTGTACAGAAGCCCGCCCGTGGCAATCAGGGCCGTGGCCATGCCGGGCAGCGTTTGCCACATCGGCCAGATCAGCAACACGCTGACCCAGCCCAGCAGCAGGTAAAGGGCGAGCGACCCACGAGCGTCCGTCGCCCAAAAGCTCAGCTTGGCCACCGCGCCCAACAGCGCAATCGCCCAGACGATCCCCAACACCACATAGGCAAAGGCGGATCCGATCAGAACGACAAGCGGCGTATAGGTGCCCGCAATCTTGAGGTAGATTGCGGCGTGGTCGACCCGGTGAAACAGAGGGCGCGACCGTTCCCACGGCAACAGGTGATAGGCGGCTGACGCGGCCAGCGACAGGATCAACAGCCCCGCATAAACGCTGATTGCGGCAATCCGGGATGCGTCCTGCGTTTGCGCCACATACAAGATCAGCGCCGAACAGGCGGCGACCCCGCTCGAGATGCCCAAAGCGTGTACCGCTGCATCGGCCAGCGTTTCGCGACGTGAGTATGGATAGGGCATGCTCCGACGGTCCCGCATTGCGGGTCGTGCGTCTAGCCCCAATTCGGTCACAAAACTGTTTCGGATGCCCGGCGACGGCGTCGCAGATGCCAGCGATAGATCAGCGGCGCGAGCACGTAATCATACGCAGCACAGGCCAGCCCATGGACGCCGGGCAGCGACACGACCCGCGCCAACCACCGGTAGCGGGGCATGTCCTGCCACAGCAAGATAAAGGCGGGAATGCCCGAATGCACCTCACCGTCCTTGAGAACGTGCAGGCGGCGCGCCGCGGTGTCTGGGTCCATGTCCCAATCCGCCATCGCGTCCGTGTTCAGATCATCGAACCGGATCGCCAGCCCTTCACGGGCGCTGTAATCGGCGTAATGGCTGATCTCAAAATTACAGACCGGGCAGTCTGCGTTATACAGGACGCGCGTTTCTTTACTCATACATCGCAGATAGGGCGCGGCGCGACATCTGCAGGTCGACAAGGTGCCGCAGGTCAGCGCGGTTTGTTGCCGTCGATCCAGCGCGACATTAGCGTGCGGTCCTTGAAACACATCTGCGGGATCGGGCGCTGTTTCAGCTGTGCAATCCGTTCGGCGAATTGCACCTGCTTAGCACTGGGATATTGGGCAAAGCGCCCGGCCGGCCGGACCGGCTTTGTCTTGTCGATCCAGGCGGACAGCGCCGCACGGTCGCCCAGGAGCGCCTTTGGGAGCGCCGTGCCTGTCATCTCGGCCAATGTCCTGGCGTAGCTGATCTGCTTTTCCGTTGCAGGTTGTGGCGCAGCGATGGGCAGCGCGCTTTGCACGGGATCAAACAGGTCGGGTTGGGTCGAATGATAGCTCATGGCACAAATCCGTTCTCGTGTTGAGAACAAATATAGAACATTTGTGGCCAAATTTCAATATGCCTGCTGTGGCTCAGCTGATCCGGCAGCCCCACAGGTCGTAATCGCTGGCCTCATCAACCTCCACACGGACGATGTCGCCGGGCTGCAATCCCCCGAATCCCGCGTCGATGAACAGGTTTCCATCGATCTCTGGCGCATCGGCCTTGGTCCGGCAGGTGGCTGCGTCATCATCGACGCTGTCCACGATCACGTCGAGCGTGGTGCCGACCTTGGCTTGCAGCTTGGACTCGGAAATCGCTTGCGCCTTTTCCATGAAGCGGTCCCAGCGCTCTTGCTTGACCTCTGGGGCCACATGATCGGGCAACGTGTTCGAGCGTGCGCCGTCGACATTTTCGTACTGAAAACACCCCACACGGTCGAGCTGTGCCTCGTCCATCCAATCGAGCAGGGTCTGAAACTCAGCCTCAGTCTCGCCCGGATAGCCCACGATAAAGGTCGAGCGGAGCGTGATCTCGGGGCAAATCCCGCGCCATTCGGCGATCCGGTCCAGCGTGCGTTCGGCCGCGGCGGGCCGCGCCATGCGGCGCAGCGTTTCGGTATGGGCATGTTGGAAGGGGATGTCGAGATAGGGCAAGACCAACCCATCGGCCATCAACGGGATCAGCTCGCGCACATGCGGATACGGGTACACGTAGTGCAGCCGGACCCACGCCCCGAGCGCCCCCAGATCACGCGCCAGATCGGTGATATGCGCCCGGTGCCCGCGATCGGTCGCATGTTTGATATCGACGCCATAGGCTGAGGTGTCCTGACTGATCACAAGCAGCTCTTTCACACCTGCGTCGACCAGCTTTTCCGCCTCGCGCACAACCGCGTGGGCTGGGCGCGACTGCAGCCGCCCGCGCATATCGGGGATAATGCAGAACTTGCACTTGTGGTTGCAACCCTCTGAAATCTTGAGGTAGCTGAAATGCCGCGGCGTCAGGCTGACCCCGCTTGCGGGCAAAAGATCCACAAACGGGTCGGGGTCGGGCGGCACCGCCGCATGCACGGCATCCAACACCTGCTCGTACTGGTGCGGGCCGGTGACCGCCAGCACGCGCGGATGCGCGCCGGTGATATAGTCGGGCTCGGCCCCCAGACAGCCCGTGACGATGACGCGCCCGTTTTCGGTCAGCGCCTCGCCAATGACCTCGAGGCTTTCGGCCTTGGCACTGTCGAGGAACCCGCAGGTGTTCACGATCACCGCGTCGGCGCCCGCATAATCGGGCGAAATGCCGTAGCCTTCGGCGCGCAGGTGCGTCAGGATCCGCTCGCTGTCGACAAGCGCCTTGGGACAACCAAGGGACACCATACCGATGGTGGGCTGGCCGGGTCGGGCGCGGGTGTCCATCCGGGCGGCAGGTGCAAGGTCGGGGCGAAGGTCGGGCGGGTTTGTGCTCATCCCCGCCTCATAGGCGATCACATGACGCGCGAAAAGGGTGGGGTTGCAGCACCAGCCTTGCTAGGCTGAGCCTAACACGTCGTCAGAACGGAGCAGTCTCATGAAGTGGATCATACGCCTCATCTCATTTGTCGTCGTGCTGGTGCTTGTCGCCGGGGTGTCGCTGTTTTTCCTGCCCGCGGATCGGATAGCCAAGCTCGCCGCTGATCAGCTGCGGGTGGCGACGGGCCGCGATGTGACGATCTCGGGCGATGTGTCGATGACGCTCTGGCCCGTGCTGGGCGTGTCGCTGGGTGAGCTGGAGGTCGGCAATGCCGACTGGTCCGAGCAGGGGCCGATGCTGTCGGCGCAAAACGCAGCCATCGGCGTGGATCTGATGGCCTACATCACAAATCGCGAGATCCGCATCACCAACATCGAAGCAACGAGCCCCACCATCCGGCTGGAGGCCCGCGCGGATGGGCGTGCGTCCTGGGTGTTCACCGACGCCAGCGGCGCGGCGCAGATCGAGACGGAAACAGCGCCGGATCGCGCGCCTCAGGCGGTGTCCATCGAGCGCCTCGCGGTGACGGATGCGACGCTGATCTATGATGCAGAAGGGTCCGATCTGGTGCGCTATTCGGGGGTCGACTTGACGCTCGACTGGCCGGAACGGCTGGGCTCCGCGACGCTGGAGGCGACGCTGCGTCCGGCGGGCGGCGACGTGCAGGCGCGCGCGACTATCGGTGGCTTTGCCGGGTTCATCACCGGGCAGGTTCAGACGGTGGATGCGGTAATCACCGCCGGTGGTGGGCGTGCCGCGCTAGATGGCCGTGCGAGCACGGCGGGGGACGTGGCGGGGCGCTTGAGCCTCGACATTCCGGACACCGACGCATTCTTTGCCGCGCTGGCGCTGCCGCAACCGGGGCTGCCGGCAAAGCTGGGCCAGTCGATGAACGTCACGACTGACCTGACCCTGACCGCCGACAGGCGGCTGTCGCTGCGCGACCTGACGGCGGATCTGGGCGGCAACAGCCTGAGCGGGGCGGCGGATATTGACCTGAACGGTACGCCACAGGTCAATGCGCAGCTGAACGCCGGTGCGCTGGATGTGCGCAGCGTTACGGGCAGGGGTGATACGGGCGCCGCCGGCGCGGGCGCGCCAAGCGCGGGTTCGGGCTGGCCCACGGACCGGATCGATGCCAGCGGCCTGGCCGCCTTCAATGGTGAGATCGCGCTGACGGCCGCATCGATCGACCTGGGGCAATTCCAGCTGGGGCAAACGCGCACACTGCTGCGGAATGATCGCAGCCGCATGGTGTTCGAGCTGCGCGAGGTGCAGGCCTATCAGGGGACGCTGTCGGGCGAGTTCGTGATCAACAACCGCTCGGGTCTGAGTGTCGGCGGCAAGATGTTCGCCCGCAGCCTTGCGATGCAGGACCTGCTGCAGGACGCGGCGGGGATTGATCGGCTCACAGGGCAGGCGGACGCCGAAATGTCGTTTCTGGGCTCCGGCGGCTCGGTCGATGCGATCATGAAGTCGCTGTCGGGTGACGGTGCCATCAAGTTCGGCAAGGGCACGATCATCGGGATCGATCTGGACCGGCTGATGCGCTCGGGCGCTGTGGGCGGTGGGACGCCCGTGTTTGACAGCCTCGGGGCCACGTGGCGCATCGCGGGCGGGGTTCTGCAGAACGATGATCTGCTCTTGAGCCTTGCCAATTACGAGGCCCGCGGTGCGGGGCAGGTGGGGCTGGGAAACCAGACCATCGACTATACCTTTACCCCCGTCGCGCTGCGGGCCAATGAGGGGACGGGCATCGCGATCCCGGTCCGGATCAGGGGCCCCTGGGCCGCGCCCAGCATCCTACCGGACCTCGAGGCGGCCATCGATCTGAACTTTGAAAAGGAGGTCGAACAGGTCAAGGAACAGGCCCGCGAGGCGGTCCGCAACAAGGTCGCAGAAGAGCTGAACATCACAGATGAGGGGCAGGACCTGGAGGACGCGGCCAAGCAGAAAATCGAGGAGGAGATCGGGCGCGGGCTGCGGTCACTCTTTGACTGACGGGTCTCAGACAGGTCCATCGCCCATCCAGCGGAGACAGCCCATGCATGCCGATCACTTCATCGACCAGTTGCGCATCCTGGCCGCCCTGGACGACAGCCCCGCCACGGACCGGACCCTGGCCGCGTTCCGAGCGGTCGCGCGCGAGGATTTTGCCGGGCCGGGGCCGTGGAAGCTGCGCTCGGGCATGGCCGCCCTAAGCCTGCCGCCGCAGGTGACGCCGGACGCGGATCCCAAATGGCTGTATCACAGCGTTCTCGTGGTGCTGGATGAGGGCAAGGGCATCAACATCGGGGATCCGAGCCTGTGGGTGCGCCTGTTGGCCCGTGCGGATGTGCAGCTGGGCGCGCGTATTCTGCAAGTCGGCGCCGGCGTCGGATACTACACCGCGATCCTGAGCGCCCTAGCCGGACCCACCGGACGGGTCATCGCATACGAGGTCGAAGGTGCGCTGGCCGCACGAGCGGCCGAGAACCTCACCGCCTATGACACGGTCGAGATACGCCATGGCAACGCGGCCACGGACCTGACTGGGAACGACATGTTTGACCTGATCGTGGCCTTTGCCGGGGTCACGCACGTCCCCGACATGTGGGCAACCCGGCTGGCGCCCGGCGCGCGCCTGTTGCTGCCGCTCACCGGGGACAACGGGTGGGGTGCCATGATCCTCGCGCATCAGACAGAAGACGGGTTTGAGGCTGTTACCTTGGGCCCCTGCGGTTTTTACCCCTGCGCGGGCGCGCGACGGGACAATCTGGCCACAGACATCTCGGCCCTGTTTTCAGAGCACCAGCACATTCGGGATTGGCGTTTGCGGATCATCGGCACGGGCGACGCGGCGCGCATCGAGGCTGCGGAACCGGCGCGCAGGTGATCCACATCCGCCCGCTGCATGTCCCAACGCGCCCGTTCGAAACTCGGCGCGCCCCGAACGCTTAGCGGTAGACGCCAACCAGGTATTGCGGTGCAAAATGCACGTCGGCCCGTTGCTGCAGACGCACGGCCAGCGGGCAGGTGTCGCCTGCATTGGCGTTGGCATAGGCAAAGGTCCAGGTGTTGTCCTGCGCGAATTGAGCGGGTGCGTAGACGCAGCCGTTGTTCAGCGTCAGGTTCGTGTCCGTCCGTGTGACCAGTTCCAGCTCGGCCGTGGCCGAAGCGGCGGTGGCGGCCATGCAGAGGCCGGTGGCAATCATCAGTGCACGCATCCTACGTACTCCCATCCAAAAGTCGGTGCCCCCGCACTGACGATGGGGAATAACGTGTGAACACGCTGTTTTTTCGACGCCAATGTGTCCAGACAGCGGCGTATGCAAAAACATTAAGGCAGGCGGTTTCGCGTCCTAGCGAAAGACGCCGACCAGATAGTTCTGTGAGAGCACAATGCGCGGCCGGTCGCGGTAGACGGGGGCGTCTTGGGTCACCGTCTGGAGCGTTGTGGCATCCGCGGCGGCGGGAATGGCGGCGGTTTGTCCATAGATGGTGAGGGCGCATTCCACGGTCGTTCCGGCCTGCGTGTAGATCAGCGACCAGGCGTTGTCGGTGGTCTGCGCCCCTTGGGCGTAGACGCAGCCATTGGTCAGCGTGATGCGATCATCTGTGGTGTCTTGTGCCTGTGCCAAGGCAATGTTTCCGGCCAGTGAAAGGCCGACGGCGAACAGCGTTGCACGCATTTTGCGCACTCCCATCCCAGTGTCTGTCCCCCGAATGCGCGTGAAATCGCAGCCAAAAAAGGCGGGAAAGTGGCCAAAAATGTGGCAGAAATGTGGCGGGCGGAAAGCTGCCGATGACAGGCCCGCGGTCAGAACGTCTGGTCGTAGGCGCCCACGCCCGGTTCGGTGCGGATGACCGCGTCGATCTCGGCAAAGATGGCGCGCAATTCCGCCTCGCTCTCGGGGCTTTCGCAGACCACGACCAGATTCGGGGTGTTGGATGAGGCGCGGACAAGGCCCCAGGCCCCGTTGTCGAGGATGACGCGGGCACCGTTAACGGTGACAATGTCGGCAATGGCGCGCCCGGCGATGGTCTCGTGATCGCCGTGCATGGCGGTGAGGCGGTCAACGATACGGGCGAGAATGTCGTATTTTTCGGTATCCGCGGCGTAGGGTGACATCGTGGGGGTGGCGTATGTTGTCGGCAAGGCGCGGCGCAGGTCGGACATGGACATGTCCGGGTTGCGGTCCATCAGCTTGCAGATTTCCACCGCGACGCGCATCCCGCAGTCATAGCCGCGGCCTACAGGTTCAGCGAGGAAGTAGTGGCCGGATTTCTCGAACCCGGCAAGCGCGCCCAACTCCTTGACCCGCCGTTTCATGTGGCTATGGCCGGTTTTCCAATAGTCGGCCTTGGCCCCAAGCTTGCGCAGTTCCGGGTCGGAAGCGAAAAGGCCGGTGGACTTGACGTCGGCGACGAAGGTGGCGTTGGGGTGCAGCTTGGCCAGGTCGCGGGCCATGATCACGCCGACCTTGTCGGCAAAGATCTCTTCGCCCTCGTTATCCACGACGCCGCAGCGGTCGCCATCGCCATCGAATCCAAGGGCGAAGTCAGCACCGGTGGCGCGGACTGTATCGGCCATGTCGTGCAACATCTCGAGCGCTTCGGGATTGGGGTTGTAGTGGGGGAAGGTGTAGTCGAGCGTGGTGTGGCTTTCGATCACCTCGACGCCGATCCGGCGGAACAGTTCGGGCGCAAAGGCAGCGGCGGTGCCGTTGCCGGTGGCGCACACGACCCGCAGCTTGCGGGTCATCCTGAAGTCGCCGGTGAGGTCCTGAAGGTACGCCTCTTGCACGCTGTCCTCGAACGTGTAGGCGCCGCCCGGGCGGGCTTCGCCCTGGCCTTGCAGGACGATGTCGCGCAGTTCGGCCATTTCGTCCGGACCATGGGTAAGGGGGCGCTCAAAGCCCATCTTGACCCCGGTCCAGCCATTGGGGTTGTGCGAGGCGGTCACCATGGCAACGGCGGGTACGTCGAGGTGGAACTGGCTGAAATAGGCCATCGGGCTGAGGGCGGGGCCGATGTCGCGCACGTGGATGCCGGCCTGCATGAGGCCGAGGATCAGGGCGTTTTTGATGCTGAGCGAGTAGTCGCGGTAATCGTTTCCGACGGCGATTACCGGGTCGATCCCGTGGCGGTGCATCTGCGTGCCGAGGCCCAGGCCAAGCGCGGTGATGCCGGGCAGGTTGATCGCCTCGGGATATTGCCAGCGGGCGTCGTATTCGCGAAAGCCGGTCGGGGCGATCATCGGATCACGCAGAAAGGCCCAGGTGTTGGGCGTGACCTCGGGCAGCGGCTTGGTCATCAGATGGTCACCGGATTGGCCTTGGCCAGCGCGTCGAACTGCATGAGCGTGTCGATGAGTGCGGGCATCTGGTCGAGGTAGATCATGTTGGGCCCGTCCGACGGTGCTGTGTCGGGATCGGGGTGGGTTTCGATGAACACCGCCCCAACCCCAAGCGATACGGCGGCGCGGGCCATCACAGGCGCAAACTCGCGCTGACCACCGGACGAGCCGCCCTTGCCCCCGGGCTGCTGCACCGAATGGGTGGCATCCATCACCACCGGATAGCCGGTTTGGGCCATTTGCGGCAGGGACCGCATGTCAGCCACGAGCGTGTTGTAGCCAAAGGAGGTGCCGCGTTCGGTCAGGAGGATGCGGCTGTTGCCGGTGCTTTCGATCTTGGCAACGATGTTGGGCATCTCCCACGGGGCGAGGAACTGGCCCTTTTTGACGTTCACAACCGCGCCGGTCTGGCCCGCAGCCAGCAGCATGTCGGTCTGGCGGCAGAGAAAGGCGGGGATTTGCAGGATATCCGCGACCTGTGCGACGGGCGCGCATTGCGCCTCGCTGTGGACGTCCGTCAGGATGGGCACGCCTTGCGCGTCCTTGATGGATTGAAGCGCGGCGAGGCCTGCCTCCATCCCCAGGCCGCGGCCCCCGCTGAGCGAGGTGCGGTTGGCCTTGTCGTAGCTGGCCTTGAAGACGTATTGCGCGCCCGCCGCGTCACAGACCTCTTTCATCCGACCAGCGATGTCTTGGCCCAATTGCTCGCTTTCCAGCGCGCAGGGCCCGGCGATCACGGTCAGGGGCTGGTCATTGCCGATGGTGAGCGCGCCGACTTGCACGTGTTTGACCGCAACGGATGATGTCATGGGGTGGCCCGCCTTGCATTGGGTGTGGCGCGGCCTGGTCGGCTGCGCCCTGACAGGGCTGTGACTACGGGCAATCGCGCCGCCATTCAACCGCAAGACCACGGGCGCGGCGCGCCCGCCGGAGCGGACTTGCGCCAGATCGCGTGCCGTTAGCTTGTGACTTGTTCGCGCAGGATTGACGCGGTGAGCGAGATCATCAGATAGATGCCGGCAAAGACCAGAAAGGCCAGGATCGTGTTCTCGAACGCGCGGGGATAAGACGGCTCATCCGGCGCGATCGGGCGCACCGCGACCGTCAGATACAGGACCTGACGGTTCGCCTCGGCCCGGCTCGATTCCATTTGCTGCAAAGCCGATTGCAGCATCAGGTCTCGGGTGGCGAGGTCGGCCTGGGCGATCTGGATGCGCGCGGCCAACTCGGCCAGTGAATTCTCACCCCGGCTGACATCCGTCATCTTGGCGTTCAGCCGATCCAGCTGCGTGTCGATGATCGTAATCTCGCCGCGCACGCCGTCCACACGGCTTTGATTGGGGCGGGCGTTGTTGAGCAGGCTGGCAAGCTCAATCTCCTTGTCGATCTTGAGCGATTCCAGCTCGCTGATCTGCGCGCGAGTGGTGGAAATCACACCTTCGGGGTCGAGGGTCGACCCTTCGATCTGCAGGCGCACGAGCGTTTCTTGCGCCGTCCGCCGTTCCGCCTCTGCCCGTTCGAACCCTTCGAGGGCGCCGCGCATGGAATCATCCCGGCTTTGTGCCGACAGGTTGTTGACCCGTTCCTCGGCATAATCGATCAGGCGCCGCGAAAATTCGGCCGAGACCTCGGGATCGGCGGCCACGACCTCCATCCGGATGATCCCTTCGGTCGGGTCATAGCCGATCTTGACGTTTTTCGAATATGTCTTGTACGCCTCTTCGTTCGTTGGCGTGTCGCTGAGGCGTTGGATCGGGTCGATCCAATCCTGGGTGAAGTGCGACTTGAACCCCACATCCTCGTCAAGGCGCAGCATCGCCTCCTTGGATTGCAAAAAGGATTGCACGCCGATGCTGTCCTGGTTCGAGGCAAACTGCGCAGGCAGCAGACCGCCAAGCGCGCCGCCGCCGCCCGAGCCTTCCGCCTGGATGATCAGAAATTCCGACTTGGTGGCGTACATCGGCGTTGCGATGGAGTAGAAGTAATACCCGGCCAGCAGCGTCGGCAGCATCACGAAAAATGCCAGCCGAACGGTGAGCAGCGCCATCTTCTTGCGGCGACGGCGCATGATGTCGCGCTGGATGTTCTTGATGTCCTGCGCGCGGCGTTCCGCCGGGCTGAGCTCGGTCGAGGGCAGTTGCGCCTTTTGCACCTGGACGGTTTGAGGCAGCTGCACCCTAGCCGCGCCACCACCGCCGGCACCGCCCGCTTGGGCGGGCAGGTTGGCAAAGGCATCCGGTGCGCCGCCCTCGTGCTGTTCGCCACCCGCCTGGGGCACCACCAGTTCGAGCATGTTGGAGCGCTGAAACGGGTCGATGCCTTGGGCGCGCAACAGGCGCACGGCGTCGAAATCGGATGTGGGGGCCAGCCCGTGTTTCTGGGCCACGCGGCGGGCCATGCGCAGCTGGCGACCGGTCAGCCCCTCCTGCCGGATGGCGTCGATCGTGTTTTCGCTGGCCACCTCGTTGGCCGACGCCACCTCACCCGATTGGGCCTGCGGCTGGGGCTTGGGCTGCGGCGCGGCGCGGGGCTCCGGCGGTGGCGGCTTGGGCGTGCCGGATTGCGCGGCTGCCGTGCTGCCGGGTGTCGGGGGCGTCCGCTTGATACGGAATTTTCTAGCCTTGGGTTTCGTAGTCATAGAGCCTCTTTGCCTCTTCCAAGGTGTCGAACATGTGCAGCTTCCCGTCGAGCAGCACCCCGGCGGTCCGTGCGAATTTCTCGAGCGTCTGCGCCTGATGCGAGACGATGATGATGGTCGTGGTGCGCAGCCGTTCCTGCAGGACCTCGCCCGCCTTGCGGTTGAACTCCACGTCCGTGGACGAGGGCATCCCCTCGTCAATTAGGTATACGTCGAAATCGAGTGCCAGCATAAGGGCAAAGGAAAAGCGCGCGCGCATGCCTGACGAATAGGTGCCCAGCGGTTGATCGAAATATTCGCCCAGATTGCACAACCAGCGGCAAAAGCTTTCCACATAATCGGGGTCGATACCGTATAGTCGGGCGATGTAGCGGCTGTTTTCCAGGGCCGAGATCTTGCCCACGACGCCGCCCATGAACCCCAGCGGGAACGAGATGTTGCAGGCGCGCACAATCTCGCCCTCATCCGGTTTTTCGAGCCCGGCCATCATGTTGATCACGGTTGTCTTGCCGGTGCCGTTGGGAGCCAAGATGCCCAGGGAGTTGCCCAATTCCACGCGGAACGACACCTGATCAAGGATGACCTTGCGCTGGCTACCCGTCCAAAAGGACTTGGAAACGTTCCTGAATTCTAGCATCCCGTGCTCCGCGGCCTGCTGCCTCTGCCCCTTTTGATGTGGGGTCGCGTCCCGCTCTTAACACGGGTGTGCTAACGGACTATTCACCGATTTTGTCCACATTATGTCCATGATGCGGATAAATCCATAGGTTGGCACGGGTATTGTTGCCGCTGCATGAACGGTGCAGTGCGGCATTTCGGATCGACAAAACGCGTCCGCGGCAGTGATCCGTGTCACCGCCGCGGCGTTGGGCATGGGGTGTCGTGCTAGGCCAGGATTTGCCAGGTGACGCCCGCCAGCACCGCGCCGGTGAGGGCAAAGCCCAGATAGGCGGCGAAGATGCGCGGTTTGACAAGCGCCCAGACGGCGATGGCGGCGGGGATTGAACTGACGCCACCGGCGATCATGAAGGACATCGCGGCCCCTGCGGCCATGCCCTGATCCAGAAGGTCGCCGATCAGCGGCGGTGCGGCATAACCGTTAAGGTAGGCCGGCATGCCCACCAGCGCACCCAGAAGGATGGTGCCGAACCCTGCGCCGCCCAGCACGGTGGCGATAAAATCGGCCGGCATATAAAACACCATAAGCGCTTCGATCGTGTAGGCAAAGGTGAGCCATTTCAGAAGGAAGAGGCCATTCTCGAGCCCCGCGTTACGGAAGGTCGTCACGCGCTCGCCATGTTGCCAGAACTTCCAGACCGGCGTGGCGGAAAACGGCGCTTTGACCCCGCAGCAGCCGCCCACGGCGGGCTTTTCGCGCAGCGGATCGGTAAAAAGCGCGGTGCGGGACAACAGCAGCGTGCCGAAGCCGCCAAAGAGGCCGAGGGACACCGCAAAGCCCGTCTTGGCGATGGCAAATTCCAGCGTGATGGCGCCTGTGGTGATCGCGAACATCGCGGGGTCCATCAGCGGCGAGGCCAGCCAGAAGGCCATCACAGCACCTAGCGGTGCACCAACGGCGAGCAGTGCGGCGATGAACGGGATCACCTCGCACGAGCAGAAGGGCGAGAGGCCGCCCAGCAGGGCCGCCATCACGATCATGCGGGCGGGATTGCCCTCAAACGCCTTGGCGATCAGGTTTTCGGCGCCCGTCGCCTTGAGATATGCGATGGCAAAGACGGCAAAGGCGATGAAGGGCAGCGTGCCCAGCAGCGCGCGCGCCGTAAAGGCTGCCACATCGGGCGTGCGCGGCGCATCCACGATCAGCACGAGCAGAAAGATCAGCCCCGTGGCGAGCCAGACGCGGTCGATCCGCGACAGCCAGCTGGGCCGCGGGGCGGCGGTGGTTGTGTCAGCCATGTGAATGGTCCTCGTGGGTGGCATTGCTGTCGGCGCAGCATTCGGTGAGAAGGAAGTCGGCAAGCTCCTGCACCTCGTCAAAGGCGACGGCGGCACAGATGATCGACCGGCCCTGGCGGGCCTGGGTCACAAGGCCCGCGCTGTTCAGGATCTTAACGTGGTGGGTGAGGGTGGAGCCGGTGACGCCGGTGCGTGTGCCCAGCTCACCGATGCTGAGCCCCTCAGGCCCCGCGCGGACAAGGGTGCGCAGAACCGACAGGCGCTGCTCTGAGCCGAGCGCGGCAAAGGCAGAGGCGGCGCGGGTGAGGTCGAGCGGGTGAGGCGAATCCAGTTTCATATTTCTAAAATCATCGAAATGACCAGTTGGCGCAAGCATTATTTCGAATACCATCGAAGTATTTGCCCAAGGTGTTGAAGCCGCTTAGGTCCTTGCCCATGGAATTGCCCCAGACCCTGACATCGCGGCTGTCTGCCTGTACGCTGTGCGCCGACAGGTTTGCCGCCACCCAGACGGCGCACGCGCCGCGGCCCGTTGTCTGGTTCAGGCCTGGGGCGCGCATCCTGGTGGCGGGGCAGGCGCCCGGCGCACGGGTCCATGAAAGTGGCCGGCCGTTCACCGACCCGTCGGGCGACCGGTTGCGCGACTGGATGGGGGTGGACGAGGCCACGTTCTATGACCGCGACCGGCTCGCGATTGTGCCCATGGCGTTCTGCTTTCCGGGCTATGACGCCAAGGGGTCGGATCGGCCACCGCCCAAACTGTGCGCGCGGACGTGGCGCGATGAGGTGATGGGGTATGTCGGTGATGTGCCGCTGGTGCTTCTGATCGGCGGCTATGCCCAAAGCTGGCATTTGGGCACGCGGATGTCGGTGACGGACACGGTCGCGGCGTGGCGCGATTTTGCGCCGCACGCCTTTCCCTTGCCCCACCCGTCCTGGCGCAATACCGGGTGGTTGAAGAAAAACCCGTGGTTCGCGGCAGACGTGCTGCCGGTGCTGCGCGCCCGGGTGCAGGAGGTATTGGCATGAGCGAGACGGCGTTGGACCGGGCGCACGCAGAGATGATCGCCGCGCCCGAGGATGACGCGGCACGCTTGCGGTTTTACGAGCGGTTGGGCGATGCGGAGTTGTTCCTGCTGCTGGCGGCGGAGGCCGCAGGCGAGGATGTGACGCCGCAGGTATTTGATCCAGGGTCAGGGCCGCTGGTGCTGGTCTTTGACCGCGAGGACCGATTGGCCGCCTTTGTGGGCGCTGCAGCGCCGTTCGCCGCATTGTCGGGGCGGGCGGTTGCACCGCTGCTGGCCGCGCAAGGACTGGGGCTGGGCCTGAACCTCGATGTGGCGCCGTCATCCTTTCTGCTGGACGCGGACGGAGTGCGGTGGCTGGCCGAGACGCTGGCAAGCGCGCCTGACCGGGTGGAGGCGCGACTGGCCGAGGTGGCGGCCCCGACCGGTCTACCCGAGATGTTGATCGAGGCGCTGGACACCAAGCTTGCCACGGCGACGGGGCTGGCGCAGGTCGCCTATCTGGTGGCGACGGTGGGCGAGGCGGGCGCGCGCGGACATCTGCTGGGCTTTGTCGGCGCTGTGCCGGGCGCGGAGGATGCGCTGGCGCAGGCCGTGTCGGAGGCGCTGGTGTTTTCCGGGCTGGAGGCCGCGGCACTCGATGTCGGCTTTTTCGACGGGCGCGATCCGGTGGTGGCACGGTTGGCGCGGGTGGGGCTGCGGTTCGACCTGCCGCAACCGGCCCCGGCGGCGGCACCCGGCGCGCCGGGCATGGATCCCGCAAAGCCTCCGCGCCTGCGCTAGGCCGATCACGCAATTGCAAGGTGGCTCACATCGCTGCGAGGGGGGCTGCGCGGGTGGACAGGGCCGGGTTATGTCATCATCATCCGCGCACACACCGTGCCGCGGGCCCCATATCGCCATAGGATGATTGACCCATGCTGAACCGCTTTACGCTGACTGTTGCTGCCGCTGCCAGCGCGCTGACCTTCGCCTCCACCGCCTTTGCGGGGGATCAATACGTGGATGAGACCGGCTTTGCCGTGTCGGGCTATGACGTTGTGGCCTATTTCTCGCTCGACCAGAACCCGGTGGGGCAGGCACAGCCTACGCCCGTTGCGGGCAATGCGGACTATACGGCGGAGTATAACGGGGCGACCTTTGCATTCGCCAGCGCCGAAAATCGCGACCTGTTTGCCGCGAACCCGGCGCAATACGCACCGCAATATGACGGCCATTGCGCATACGGTGTGGCCAAGGGCGGCAAGGTGCCCGCGAACCCCTATCTTTGGAGGATCATCGACGACAAGCTGTACCTGAACATCACCAAGAACGTGGTGGGCTTCTGGGAAGAAGACATTCCGGGCAACATCACCCTGTCGGAAAGCAACTGGGTCGGTATCGAGGAGGATCCGGCGTCGGATCGGACGATCCCGCAGTTCACCTCCGCCGCGCCGAAGACCTGAGATGCGCCATGCGCCTGATCCACGGGCGCAGGCCCCGGCGCGGATGACGCGCCGGGGCTTTGGCATGTTTGGTGTCGCCGCCGCAGTCGGCGGCACCTTTTTTGCAGCGCGGTGGTTCAACATCACCGCGGATGCGAGCGCGGATGGCACGCTGAGCGCGCCTGATGTGCACGCGGCAGCCGTTTCGGGCCAAGTGGTTCTGGTGGACATTCGCCGCCCGGACGAGTGGTCGCGGACCGGGCTGGGCGAGGGGGCGGTGCCCATCGACATGCGGCGGGATGATTTCGCCGACGCGTTGCTGGGGCACACGGACGGTCGCGTCGACATCCCTGTTGCACTGATCTGCGCCCGCGGTGTGCGGTCGCGCAAGATGACCCAGCGGTTGCTAGCGGCCGGGTTCACCACGATCATCGATGTGCCCGAGGGCATGTTGGGCTCGGGTGCCGGGCCGGGCTGGCTGAAACGGGGTCTGCCGGTGGTGGGCTGGGCCGCCTAGCTGTGACCCAGCGGAGCGCGCCTGAGCGCGCACGACATTATTTATTTGGCGCTTCGGGACCCACCAAAACCAAGGTGTCC
>ERZ1740067.824-NODE-824-length-23270-cov-18.777816_pt1 | contig 23270 bp, 16 predicted proteins | sample MGYA00581736_ERZ1740067 | MGnify/ENA primary metagenome ERZ1740067 (study PRJEB43018, sample SAMN04849236) | marine metagenome | isolation source: floating plastic debris | place: Pacific Ocean | collected 2008-08-27 | study: EMG produced TPA metagenomics... | reverse complement strand
CTGATGCTGTAAGTCATGGCTAAAAAGGCTTTCACCTACTCTGTCACCCCGTCAGTTTTCAAACTTTAGTCGGGCATCTGGTAGTAACCACTGAGCACAAAGGAAAGATCCACCTGGCTTTAAAACGCGATGGATTTCCGCAGCAAATATTTCTAAGCTCGATACAACGTGGCTCATGTGCACCACCAGCACCACATCAAACGAGGCATCTGATAATGGCAAAGTGGAAGCATCGCCCTGAATCAAAGTTAAATTTGGAGCTTGATTTCCAACTTTTTGGCGCAGTTGGCTAAGCATTTCCGAAGAAATATCAATCCCCGTCACTGCATATCCCCGCTTCGCCAAAGGCAAAATATTGAGACCGGTTCCCACGCCTGGCTCCAGAAAGCATGTTTCTGAGTTTGCCTTAACTAACTTGAGAATAAAGTCAGTCACTTCTGAAGCGATCGCCTCGTTAAGCCATCGGCTTTGGTCATAAATATCAGCAATATTGTCGTAGTAATTAAGCTGACCCAATTAAATTGCTCCACCTGTCGGCTCTACCGAGATTATCGATGAATATTTTTTTACTTAATATTTATTGATCACCACTATATTGCTCGCCATATCTACTGAGTTTATATCTACGGGTTTTATATCTACGGGTTTTATATCTACTGATCTATCTTTCGGAGTATTTGAGTAACTTTTTCACACAGCTCGCCGTGACATAAACTATTGCTCGCCGCTCGTCCTCCCCACTGGCAGGGATCGCCCTGGTTATAAAGCAAAGGCTGACCATCAAAGTGGGTAAACTTTCCACCTGCCTCCGTTAATATTAATTCCGGTGCCGCCATGTCCCAATCTTTAGGCGCAGATTTGCCCGACAAAGATAAATAAATATCCGCTTTTTGTTCAATAATGGCGACAATTTTACCTCCCACACTACCCACAGCTTTTTGACCACCGGTAGGTAACGTTTCAATTAACTTATTGAAGCGATCATCGCGATGGGTGCGGCTAACGACTACCTTTAACTGACTTAGATCGTCAATTTCAGAGACCTTGGGCGATCGCGTTCCACCACTGCGAGAATAGGCCACCGTTCCTGAACCTAAAACGGCGCAGTACAACATATCGGCTTCGGGACAAGCCACCACTGATACATGGGGGCGTCCCTGATAAACCAAGGCGATATGCAAAGCATACTCGCCAGTTTTCTTTATAAAATCCTTCGTGCCATCAAGGGGGTCAATAATCCAAACCCAGTCTTTATTAACTCGACCACTGCCGGTTTTATCAAAGACTTCCTGATAGGTTTCCTCACTAAGATAGCCAAAATCATCAGTGCCCAATTGTCCCTTTAGCTGTTCCAAGATATAGCGGTTAGAGGCTAAGTCAGCGGCAGTAACAGGGCCCTCCTTTGAGTTATCCACCGACAAATCAGATTTACGATAGTACTCATGCAAGATATCAGCAGCACCCCAGCCTGTACTAATGGCAATCTCAGCTATATTTTCCAAGGATTTCATGGGCACAAGATAGTTTGAGTTAGTATTAGCGTCAAAGAGTTATGGATAATGCGCTGGCACCAAACTGCCATCTAATGGCACTTAAGACAACAATTATCAAAGAATAATCGTCATTAGATAGTAAGGATCTAGCGGTTTAAATCGATTATTAGATAAGCCGTCAAATAAGCCTTCAAGTAGCAGATTTTCAATGGACAACAAGAATCTAAACCAGCAAGCATTTCCTTTGAAGTGCAGCTTTAAGTAGCTTACGATATTCTTTATCATCCACCACAAACGCACCAAATCGCTCCAAATGAGGGTTCATCATTTGGGCATCAAATAATAGGAATTCGCGCTTCCTTAAGTGTTCCACCAGTCTTACCATAGCCACTTTTGAACCGTCAGAAACTTGGTAAAACATAGACTCACCAATAAATGCACCTCCCAAGGAAATCCCTAATATTCCCCCTGCCAATGTATCCCCTTGCCAAGTTTCAAAACTATGGGCAATACCAGCTTGATAAAGCTCCCAATAAATTCGTTTTAGGTCAGTGGAGATCCAAGTACTATCGCGATCAGCACATCCTTCCACCACCGCTTGAAATGCCCGATCAATTTGAACGGTAAATCGATTTTGATTTAAAACTCGGCGCAAAGATTTAGGGTAGCGAAACCGTTTATCTAACGGAATTAGGGTGCGATCGCGGCTAGAGTACCAGCTCAGTTGGCTACCGTCATTTTCCGCCATTAAAAAGTAGCCTTGGGCATAACCATCCACAATTGATGACAGGTTGTACATGGCGTTGCGGTCACTAGAATCTGTATCTATGAGCTGGCGCTACAGATAGCGTTTAATATCTTTATTCGCCGTTATTTGTTGGGTCTGGGTCTTCTTGTGTTCACTTTAGGTTATCGCCGCAGCCTTTTTAAGTATTGTTGGGCGATCGCCGTGAATATTTATAGACGCGAGTCCACGTACTTTTATGACGTTTACAAACTTAATTCTGAGTATTTCTACGTACCTTTTATGTTTTTCTTAAGTCTTTAGGTCAAGCCCTTGAATTTTTGCAAAAAATTCGTTTTGGTAGAGAGAGTAAAGTTTACGAAACAGAAAGATTTGCAAACGGTGTAAATTTTTTCTGTCGTTTTTTTCTCGGCTTTTTCGCTCTAGATTGAAGAACGTTGACAAGGACGTTGACTATGACTGAACCCGTTTTGCCTATTATCTTAGCCCCTGTGGAAGATTGGTCCCAGGAGCAGACGTGGCTTGAGGCGACGTTGCTACGGTGGCTAGATGCAGAGTATCTGCCGGAGCCAGCGAACCAAATGATCGCTCGGCAGGCTGCCCAGGCGTATATCCGCCAGCGAATGGAGGGGGAAGACAGCCTGGACGGGGTGAATTTGGCGATGTTGGCGGAAATGCAGGGGTTCGATTTTTCCCAGAGTTTTTATGGGGAGTTTGCGATCGCCAATATCGTTAGCGAGATTTTGATGGATCGCATGGGCGTCGAGCCCTGCTGTGGGTTGACGCGCCCTATTTAAGGCGCCGATGTTAGGGTCTTGAGTTTAAAGCACCGAAAACTCAGCATCAAACTCTGCCCACTCATCCTCCTCACCGCCCCGGCTCTGACTGCGATCATCGTCAGGCATGTCCTCTCGCGATCGCAATAGAGTTGCCCCATCGCCAGCATTGTCTGCCTCTTTCGCCGTAAGCTCCGCCTCAATTTCTTCATCGGAAATAGGTGCCACCTGGGGCAACGGGGATACGTCGATAGCCTCGCCATTAATGTCGTCCGTCTCTTCAGCGGGCGCCAGATCGAGGGTCGGGGGCTCCAGGTCATCAGTGTCGTCTACTGGTAGAGGCGGCTGAAAGGGCAAGCGCGCCTCCTCTGGATACCTTTCAGAATCCCTTTCAGGTTCCACTCCAGTCTCAATCTCTGCCCCAGTTTCGGGCGCTTCCATCAGCTCTACTTCTGGTTTTTGCTCGTCATCATCACCGTCGTCAGCAGACACGATAACGTCTGGGGGTGAATCCAGATCTAAGGGACTTTTCGGCGCGTCCTCGCCGCCTTCAGGGTCAGTGGGGTCTACATCACCAGGCTCAGCAGAGTCGCTGGGTTCATCGGTTTTGGCTGGCGATCGCGGCACTCGAGTAAACGTTAAGTGAGATTCTTCATCGGTTTTAGCCACTTCCACGGCGATTCCATCTCCATCACCGAATTCATTTTCCAGAATCTTGGTGGCGATGGGGTTTTCTAGCTCTTTTTGAATGGCACGCTTCAGGGGACGGGCACCATAAACCGGGTCGTAACCCACGTCTGCCAGATAGGTTTGGGCATCGTCCGATAGCTCAACGGTCATGCCTTGGTTCGCCAGCAGTCGCTCCACCCGCTTCATTTGGATAGCCACAATCGCGCGGATTTCCGCCTTCGACAGCGGGTCAAACAGGATGATGTCGTCCATGCGGTTCAGGAACTCAGGACGGAAATGCTTTTGCAGTGCCCCCATGACGCGATCGCGCATTTTCTGCCGCGCCCGTTCTGCGTCAGGGTCCTCGCCCACACACTCCAGGATGTATTGGGAGCCGATATTGCTGGTCATCACGATGATGGTGTTGCTGAAGTCCACCACGTGACCCTGCCCATCCGTGAGCCGCCCGTCGTCCAACACCTGCAACAGCACATTGAATACGTCCGGGTGGGCTTTTTCCACCTCGTCAAATAGCAGCACCGAATAGGGATGGCGACGCACCGCATCGGTTAGTTGTCCCCCCGCCTCGTAGCCCACATATCCCGGAGGGGCACCGATCAGGCGAAATACGTTTTGCTTCTCCATATATTCGGACATATCCAGCCGAATCATGGTGTCGTCGCTATCAAACAACTGCGCCGCCAATGCCCGCGCCAGCTCGGTTTTACCCACTCCGGTCGGTCCCATAAATAGGAACGAACCAATGGGACGACCGGGGTCGCTCATGCCCGCTCGCGATCGCCGAATCGCCGCCGCCACCGCCGTCACCGCCTCCTGCTGCCCAATAACTTTTTGATGTAAATGACTTTCCAGCTTCAGCAGCTTTTGCCGCTCCGACTCCATTAGCCGTGTCACCGGAATTCCCGTCCAGCGTGCCACCACTTCCGCAATATCCCCGTCGGTCACTTCCTCACGCAACATGGGATTTTCGCTATTGCGCTGTAGCTCATTAAGCTCGTCTTCCTTCTGCTTCCACTCCTCCTGCACCTGCTCCATGCGTCCGTATTTCAACTGGGCCGCCAGATTTAGGTCATAGTCCCGCTCCGCCTGGGCGATTTGCTTTTGCAGTTGGTTGCCCTCTTCCTTCAGGCTGGTGATAGCGTCCAGCAGTTCTTTCTCTGCCTGCCACTGACCGTCCAGCTCCCCGTGGCTTTCCTTCAGGGTGGCAATTTCCGACTCGATTTTTTCTAGGCGATCGCCCGAATGATCCGACTCATCTCTTTCCAAGGACAGCCGCTCCATTTCTAACTGGCGCAATCGGCGATCAATAATTTCCAGCTCCGCCGGTTTGGAGGTGATTTCCATCTTCAGCTTGGCCGCCGCTTCGTCCATCAGATCGATCGCCTTATCGGGCAGGCAGCGATCAGCGATATAGCGATCCGCCAGGCTGGCAGCAGCGACCAAAGCATCATCAGTAATTTGGACGCCGTGGTGCACTTCGTAGCGACTTTTTAGCCCACGCAAAATGGACACGGTGTTATCAATGCTGGGTTCTTCCACCAACACCTGCTGGAAGCGCCGCTCCAAAGCGGGATCCTTTTCCACATGCTGACGAAACTCATCGGTGGTGGTGGCCCCAATACAGCGCAGTTCACCTCGCGCCAGCATCGGCTTCAACAAATTCCCCGCATCCATGGCGCTACCTTGCCCGGAGCCGGTACCCATAATAGTGTGCAGCTCATCGATAAACAGCACGATCGCCCCATCAGAGGACGTCACCTCCTTCAGCACCGCCCGCAGCCGCTCTTCAAATTCACCTCGGAATTTCGCCCCCGCAATCAGGCTCCCCATATCCAAAGAAATCAACTGGCGATTTTTCAGGGATTCTGGCACGTCGCCGTTCACGATGCGCTGGGCCAACCCTTCCACCACGGCGGTTTTACCCACCCCCGGTTCGCCGATTAGCACCGGATTATTTTTCTGACGACGAGACAACACCTGCACCGTTCGGCGAATTTCCTCATCGCGTCCAATTACCGGGTCCAGCTTGCCTTCCTTCGCCTGGGCCGTTAAATCACAACCAAATCGTTCTAATGCTTCGTAACTGGACTCGGGGGTTTGGCTGCTCACCTTTTGGCTGCCCCGCACTCCCTTTACTGCTTTTTCCAAATCCTGAGGTTCCACCCGAAACGCCCGCAGCGATCGCCGTCCAATGCGCTCATCATCCGCAAAACCCATCAAAATATGCTCAACGGAAATATAGTCATCCCCCCAAGACAGGCGAGCCTCTTCCGCCCGGTCCAACAGGGTATCCAGATTTCGACCGAGATAAAGCTGATCCGGATTATTCGCCTTGGGACGCTGGTTACCAAAATCCGTAAGCTGCTCCGCCAAGCGATCCGGGTCCACCTGTAACCGCTCAAAAATCGAATGGGCAAGCTCCTGCTGATCCAGCAGGGCAATCATCACATGCTCTACCTCTAGGTTTTGCTGCCCCATCCGCCGCGCAATATCTTGGGAATTAACAATTCCGTCCCAAGCTTTATCGGTGAACTGATTCGGATCGGTGGGCTGCATGGGCTGGGCTTAAGGGCTTAATGTGGGGAATGAATAGGAAACGGGGCAATCGGCAAAAATACTTGAAACGAGCTTCAGAATACTTCTATTTTGCCGTTGAAGTTTATCGAAATATTGGGGCGTAGGATATGGGAATTTTGGGGGTCGATCCAGGGCGGGAAAAGTGTGGCTTAGCACTGGTGGATGACCAGGGTATTCCTATTATCCACGAGGTGGTGCTTTCCGGTCAGGTGATGGAAACCGTGCAGAATTGGGCGTCGCGATTTCCCATAGAAACGGTGGTGATGGGCGATCGCACCAGCTCCAAACAATGGCTTGCCCAGTGGACGGAACAGCTTGGAAATATTGATAACTTGCCAGCGCCAAAATTAATTGATGAGCATAACAGTACCTTAGAAGCGCGATCCGTGTATTGGGAACTGTATCCGCCCAGGGGATTGAAGCGATTAATCCCTGAAGGAATGCGGCTGCCACCTCGGGCGATCGATGATTTGGCCGCAGTGGTTCTGGCTCGGCGATATTTGCAAGATTTAGGTTAGACACGTAAACCATGTGCCTTGCGCACTGCTCACCACAAAACATTATTTTCGCTCATTAAGCGACGAATACAGTTCTCTGCCAGCAACAACATCCCATAGCCTTACGGTTGCATCAGCAGAAGCGGAGAGCAGAGTAGCCCCATCAGGACTAAAAATAACGCTCCTAACGGACTCGGAATGTCCTTCGAAAATGCGCAATGTCCTGCCCGTGATTACATCACACAGCTTGATATCACGATTGGCATCGAAAGCAACTGTGCGCCCATCCGGACTGAAACTGACGCTCCCCACCCAACTTCTCTCACCAGGAACTGCCGCCAAAGTATGTAACTTTTCTCCAGTTTCCACATCCCATAGGTGTAGAAATCTACTGCCGCCGACGGCAAGAGTATTGCCGTCGGGGCTGAAGCTTATGCTGCCAATACCACTAAAGTCTTCATTCAGAGCACGTAGTAATCTACCGGTGTCTACGTCCCACAGCTTTATGCCTTCATGATGCCCGGAAGCAACGATGTCACCGTCAGGATTAAAGCTAGCTCTAAAGCTAGCTCCCCATGTAGATCCTTGTTCAAAAGTACGGAGAAGCTCATGAGTTTTGACGCTCCACAGCTTTACCGATCCGGCCGTAGAAGTAGAAACAAGGAGTGTGCCGTCGGGACTAAAGTTTGTTCCCAGGACGTTCCTGGAATGTCCTTTGAAGAGACTTAACCCTTCGCCAGTCTCAGTGCTCCATATCTTCACCGTCTTGCTGCCATTACCTGAAACGATAGCGTCACCATCAGGACTAAAACTCACTATTTCTAAAGGAGAAGTAAGTTTCAGATTGAATGAAAGCAGTTGCCGGCTGAGGGTTCTATTCCAGTGCCTGACCATTCCATCCCTAGAAATAGAGAGGATTGTAGTGCCATCAGGGCTGAATCTAGCGCGAACAACGGTGTTAGACCTGTCTCCGGGGGTAGGAGTAGGAGTAGGACTATTGGTTTGCTGGCTTATGGATAGATCGCCGCTAGAAGGATCTCGAAAATCTGGCTGAATACGCATATGGGGAGTGGCAAAGGCAGTCCAAGGATTATTGACATCTCCAGGAGATCGCTCACTTTCAGCCCACACTTCCGGAAACAATCCTCCCGTTATTACCCCTGCCATCAGAGCCACAGCAGCGGTCTTCCTTAGTGATCGCCCCCTCCCTTTAAAACTTTTAAGCAGTCTGATCGATAACTTAATCATCGATTTGCGATGTCCCACACCTTCACGGATCCATCTTCATGGGCAACCACAATAGCACTGCCATCAGGACTGAAATTAGCATCATTAACCCTTTGGGAAACTTGCTCCAAAACGCCCAATTCTTCCCCCGTTTCCACGTCCCATAATCTCACCGATCCATCGATCCCATCATTGGAAACGGTACTAGAAGCAGAAACAATCATGCGTCCGTCGGGACTGAAGCTCGCACTCTTAACTGCCTCAGCATGCCCCTTTAAAATCTTCAGCATTTCCCCCGTTTCCACGTTCCACAGCCTTAACGTTTCATCATTGGAAGTGGAAACAAGGGTGGTGCCGTCGGGGCTGAGGCTAACGCTAGTGACCCAATTAGAATGTCCCTCAAAAGTGCGTAATTGTTTGCCAGTTTTCGCATTCAGCAGCTTGAAAGTTTCATCAAGAAAGCCGAAAGAGATAATCTCAGTGCCGTCGGCATTGAAAATGGCGGTGTCAACAAGGTTGGTAGGCTCAATAACCCACAGTAATTTACCCGTCCGTACGTCCCACAGCATTATTCCACTGTATTCAGCAGCAGAGAGCAGGGTTCTACCGTCAGGACTGAAGCTCACGCTTTCAAACGAAGTATAGTCCTCGTCGAAGGTACGCAGTAATTTACCGGTTTTTGCATTCCACAACTTCATTTCAAACAGAGATGCAGAAATAATTGTGCTGCCGTCAGGGCTGAAACTAGCGCTGTTAATGTCGCCAGAGTGTCCTCGGAGGGCGTGTAATTCTTTACCCGTCGTCGCGTCCCATATCCTCACTGTCTTGTCTTCGGAAGCGGACATGATTGTTTTTCCATCGGGACTGAAAGCCGCGCTGATCGCCTCATAGGCATGTCCTTCAGGGGTGTGTAATTCTTTGCCAGTGGCGATATCCCACACCCTCACTGTGGTGTCCCGAGAACCGGAAGCAATGGTGTTGCCATCAGGGCTAAAGCTGAGCCCCGTGACCGCAGAGGAAGGCCCATCAAACTGGCTCAACACTTCGCCAGTTTGCACATCCCATAGTTTTATTTCTCCATCATCGGAGCCGGATGCAATGATATTCCCATCAGGACTAAGGTCCATGCTGGTAAAACTGGCAATAGAATCTGACTGATCCTGTGCATTAAGAGTGCGCAATATCTTGCCCGTTTGCGTATCCCATAGCTGGATTCTCTTTGCATCAACTGTGGCAATAGTACTGCTATCGGGGCTGAAGCTGACTTTAGGCGGAAATCTGTGGTGCCATTGAAGGATACGCAATGGTTCGCCGGTTTTTACATCCCAAAGCTGGATCTTTGTGGAGATGAAAGGCTGCTGTTCAGAATCGAAAACAGAGGTCGTGACAGAAACGAGGGTAGAGCCATCGGGGCTGAAAGTAACACTCTCTACAAGCCCTAGTTCGTTGAGCCTTAGTTCGTTGGAACCCTCCCGAAAAGTGCGCAGTATCTTGCCTGTATTGGAGTCCCACAGCTCGATTGCTCCAGTGTTGAAAGCAAGGGCAATAGTATTTCCGTCAGGATTAAAAGCTGTGGTGAGGGCGAATGCGATCGCAGATGGATGCTTAAAGGTGCGCAGCAAACTTCCTGTTTTGACATCCCACAGTTTTACTAATCCCCCTGAAGATCTGGAGACACCTGAAGAACTGGAGACAATAGTGGTGCCATCAGGACTGAGACTGGCACTGCGGATCACGCCAGAATCACCATCAAGGGTCAATAATTCTCGACTAGCCGTAGCATTCCACAGCTTTATCACGTCATAAGCAGCGGAGAAAACAGTGTTGCCATCGGGGCTAAAGGCGACGCTGCGAACGCCCATAGAATGTCCTTCTGGAATGCGTCGTAAGTGTAGACGCAGGGTGCCAAGGGCGGCTTTGAGGCTCGGTTGCGTGCGGGTTATTAGGACGGTAGGGTGAGGCGATCGTCCGCCCTCAGCCTGCACCGTTAAAGGCGTCCCCCCTGTCACCACCGACGTCATCAATGCAATGGTGGTAGTCTTTCCTAGCGCAAGCCATGCCTTTTTGAGGTTCTTAAGAAATCTAGCTGGAGTTTTAGCCACCTATCCTTTCCGTTTGATTGCAAAAGTAAAGTAAAGATATTGTTCAAGGTATTTCTGTAGCTCTTTAAAAGAGAGCGTGCAGCAACACCAGATCCCAACAATGACTTTGCATAGTGTACGGAATAGTTTGGGAATAGTGACACTTTTCCCAAGCCAGCACTAATTGATGAGCATAACAGTGCCCTAGAAGCGTGATCCGAGTGTTGGGAACTGTATCCGCCCAAGGGATTGAAGCGATTGATTCCTGAAGGAATGCGGATTCCTCCTCGGGCGATCGATGATTTGGCAGCGGTGGTCTTGGCTCGGCGATACTTGGCGCAATTGGCACCCTTACTCTAAACTTTCAATCTGCTTTAGAAAAAATTCGCCTTAGAAAGTGCCCCGCACAAGAAGTTAGTTCTTGCCGAGACGTTCCAGTAAATAAAGTCATGGATAAAAATTACCGTTGAATTTGCAAGCGGCCTGCCATACCTTATTGTCTTCCTAAGAAATATTTTCAATAAGATTGCAAATTACAAGTCCGGCAGCGCCTGTTCATGGCAGCTTTTCGTGACTTTTGCAGGCTTATGTCAAAACGGTGTGGAGGATTATTGTGATGGGAACTTTATTGAAAGATCGGGCTGTAATCGCTCAGCTAGTGCTTAAGTCACGGTTGAGCTGGCTGGCGTTGCTGGTGCTGGCTAATTTCAGTGCCATTGCTGAGGCAGCGATCGCCCAACCGCCGTCTGAAGTAAGTAACCTCGCCCAGGAAAGTTATCCTCAGTATGCCCAAACTGTTTCGTTGCGGGTAAAAATCACCGAGATCCGCATCGAAACTATCGATTCAACGGCAGAGCTGGTAATTACAGCGACGGACGAATTAGCTGCCCCCATCACAACCACCTTAGGCAACGCAACTATTATTGAAATTCCTGGCGCTGAGCTGTCGGAAGAGTTTCAATCCGCTGAACCCATTGACGGTATTGCCTTTGTGGAAGCTGTAGAAACCACCGATGGTCAGGTGCGCATTTCCATTACCGGCGCTGAGGCTCCTCCGGCGATCGCCACTCGGACCACTGAAACGGGAATTGTGCTAAGCGTCACCCCCAGCATTGCCCAGGGGGATAGCGGTCCTGACGACGCCATTCGCCTAGACGTTACCGGTGAACAAGATCGCTACACCGTGGAGAATTCCACCACCGGCACCCGCACCGATACGCCCCTCTTTGAAGTCCCCCAATCTATCCAGGTGATTCCCCAGGTCATTTTGGAGCAACAACAGGCAACGAGCTTAAATGAGGTGCTACGCAACTCACCAGGGGTTATCCAAGGCAATACCTTTGGTGGCTCGCGGGATGCTTTTACAATTCGCGGCTTTGAAGGGGCAACGATTCTGCGGGATGGTTTTCAATCTGATCAGCCCAGTTTTCGTGAAACGGTCAATGTGGAGCAAGTTGAAATCCTGAAGGGGCCGGCAGCAATTTTATTCGGCAATATTGAGCCGGGTGGGGCAATTAACCTAGTGTCGGAGCAGCCCGAGGATGAGTTTGCCGTTGAGGTGGCGACCCAGGTAGGCAGCTATGGGTTGATTCGACCCACCTTTGATGTGACAGGACCATTGAACAGCAGCGGTAGTGTTCGTTATCGTCTGAACGCTGCCTATGAGCATGCGGACAGCTTTCGAGATTTTGATACCGATGTGGAGCGCTATTTTGTGGCGCCAGTGCTGGCATTTGACATTGGCGATCGCACAGAGCTGCTTCTGGAATTGGATTATTTGAGTGATCGTCGCCCCTTTGAGCGGGGTATTCCCCCCATCGGCGATCGGATCGCTGACGTGGACCGCGACACAACGATTAACGAGCCAGAGGACTTTTCAGAAACTGAGCGGTTGGGGGTGGGCTATCGTTTAACCCACCGTTTCAACGACCAGTGGCAAGTGCGCAACCGATTTCGCTACGCATACGGAGATTTTCTGTCTCTCCGCGCCGAACCTCTTCGCTCCATTTCCCCCACAGGAGACATCGGCCGCAGCTTTATTTCCAACGACAGCGACGTAACCACCTACGAAATACAAACGGAACTTCAGGGCAAATTTAGCACGGGCTCCATCAACCACACCCTGCTGGCTGCGGTGGACATTTTCTTCACCGATACTTTCAACCAAACGTCCACCGAAGACGCTTCGCTGGTCAACCTATTCAATCCCCAAACCGGCAATCTTCCCCGCCCTGGCTTGCCCCTCGACTTCATTAGTTTTGAATCAGAAGCGAACCGCAGCCGGGTGGGCTTGCTTCTGCAAGATCAAATTGAACTCTTGCCAGGACTTAACGTTTTGCTCGGCGGTCGTGTGGACTTTTTCCGTCAGGAAAGCGAAACCGTTATCGGCAACGGGATATCGGGAGAACAGTCGGAAGCCTCATTTACCCCCCGTGTTGGCATCGTGTATGAACTGGTGGACGAACTCGCTTTCTACGCCAGCTATAGCCAGTCTTTCCAGCCGAATGTCCTAACGCAAACCACAGTGGACGGAGAGTTTCTTGAGCCTGAAAGGGGAGAACAGTTTGAACTGGGGGTCAAGGCAAACTTGCTGGACGGTCGGCTGACTGCAAATTTGGCCTATTTCGACACGATCCTAACCAATATGGCAGAAGCTGACCCGGATAATCCAATTTTCGTTGTGCCCATAGGTCGCCAAAGAAGTCGAGGCATTGAGCTGGGGATTAACGGCGAGGTTCTACCTGGGTGGAACGTTTTGGCGGGGGTCAGCTTGCTCGATGCCAGGATTGAGGACAGCTCCCGTTTCGGTGATGGGAACGGTGTTCGTAACGTGCCCGACACGACGGCGAATTTGTGGACAAGCTATGAAATTCAGTCCGGTGATTTAGCGGGACTGGGCTTTGGCTTGGGATTGTTTTTTGTGGGAGAACGCCCTGGGGATGCTTCCAACACGTTTACGCTGGATGAATACTTGCGCACCGACGCCGCCATTTATTACAGCCGTGACAACTTCCGCGTAGGACTTAACTTCCGCAATATTTTCGACGTGGAATATTTCGAAAGCAGCGTCGATCGCCGGGGCGCCGCACCAGGGGAACCGTTCACCGTCGTTGGTAGCGTTTCCGTCAGGTTTTAGCCCTGAAACACCTGGAAGGCGCTGTCGGTTCCCCTTAACCGGCAGTACCAGCGGCGGCTTTGCCTTTCACCCAGGATTTTTCCACCAGCAATTCTGCAATTTGCACCGCGTTCAACGCAGCTCCTTTGCGGATTTGGTCGCCGCTAATCCACAAATCGATGCAGTTGGGATCGGAAATATCCTGGCGGATGCGTCCTGCCAACACATCGTCCATACCGCTGGCTTCGTTGGGCATGGGGAAATAGTTCTCCTCCCAATTTTCCCGAAGTTCCACCCCCGGTGCGGCAGCGATCGCCTCCCGAGCCTGGGTTAAATCAAAGGGACCGTCAAACTCCAGGTTGATTGCCTCCGAGTGAGCCCGCAGCACCGGCACCCGAATGCAGGTGGCGGTAACGCGTAAATGAGACTCGCCGAAAATTTTGCGGGTCTCGTTCACCATTTTCAGCTCCTCCTCACAGTAGCCATTGGGCTGTAGGGGGGAGTTATGGGGAAACAGGTTGAACGCCAGCGGATAGGGAAAAGATTCCGTAGGCGGCGTTTGGTCGTCGAGAATGGCGATCGCCTGCTGCTTCACTTCTTCCATCGCGCGGGCGCCGGCACCGCTAGCGGACTGGTAGGTGGACACCACAATGCGTCGAATGGGCTGGATCTGGTGCAGAGGATAAATGGCCACCCCCATCAAAATCGTGGTGCAGTTGGGGTTAGCAATAATGCCTTGGTGATCGGCGGCGGCGGCGGGGTTAATTTCCGGCACAATTAGGGGCACGGTGGGATCCATGCGAAAAGCACTGGAATTATCAATCATCACTGCCCCTGCGTCGGTGATGGCTTTTGCCCATGCCTTCGAAGTACTGCCGCCCGCCGAGGCCAGCACAATGTCAATGCCTTGGAATGCTTCAGCGCTGACCGCTTCAATGGCAATTTCCTGTCCTTTAAAGGTCAAGGTTTTTCCCGCTGATCGCGGCGACGCCAACAGCTTTAATTGGCTAACGGGAAAATTACGCTCTTCCAAAAGGGTTAGCAGCTCAGTGCCAACGGCACCGGTGGCGCCCAAAATAGCAACGGAATAGGTCTGGCTCATGAACAGGGAGAATCGTATCGGCAGGGTTTAGAAATTGTGCACATAAGCTTATCAGGGCACCGAGCCCTCGGGTCACCCAGTACGAAGATACGGCGATCAACCAGCGCAGAGATTTTCAGCCATCCAAGCTTCTGGCATTCGGTCGCCCACTATTTTGATTGGATTGCCCAGGGTTAAGTACTAATCGTCACTTTTACGGGGCGATCGCTCAAACTTTTACTCACCTGACCATTGTGATTCCCATGGGGGTGATCCTGTAGCCTGTCATTTTCCTTCGGTGCACCGTTTGACAGGGCATCCAGCGGCGGCAGTGCATGACCCTCATCCTCTGGGTCCGTCATATCCACAGGCAAGTCCACAATAAATTCTGCGCCGCCGCCACCGTGCGATCGCCCAGTAATGCGCCCTCCATGGCGTTCAGCAACGATTTTATAGGCGATCGACAACCCCAAACCGGTGCCCTGCCCCACCTCCTTAGTAGTAAAAAACGGATCAAACAGCCGCTGTGCCACCCCATCCGGCAACCCTTTACCGCTGTCACGTACCCGCACTCGCACCCAATGGGGATCCAATTGCTCCGTCACGATTTCAATTTTCAGCGCCCCACGGCTGAAGGATCGCCCAGCCGCCACATCTTCTTTATATTTTTCCTCAACGGCATCCACAGCATTAGAAATCAAGTTCATAAACACTTGGTTTAGTAGCCCCGGATAACATTTAACGAAATCCAAATCTCCATAATTCTTCACCAAATTAATGGAGGGGCGATCAGACTTTTTCGACCCTTTTAAGCGGTGTTGCAAAATCACCAACGTGCTGTTCAGCCCGTCGTGAAGATCAGTAAATTTACAATCCGACTCATCCAGTCGAGAAAAATTCCGCAACGACACCACAATTTGCCGCACCCGGTCCGTCCCCAGACGCACAGAACTCAAGGCTTGGGGTAAATCCTCGCAAATAAACTCAAAGTCAATTTCATTGAGCTTTTGGGCGATTGCCGGCACATCCCCCACATGCCCCTGGTACACCTCAATCAGCTCTAGTAAATCGTGGAAATACTCCCCTAAATGGGCCGTATTGCCCGCAATAAAGTGGATAGGATTATTTACCTCATGGGCGATGCCCGCCACCAACAGCCCCAGGCTAGACATCTTTTCCGTTTGAATCAGCTGCGTTTGGGCATCCTGTAGCCTTTGCAAAGCTGCCTCCAGACGGCGGGTCTGATCCCGGTAATCGTCATTGGACCGCTGTAGGTCCTGTTCCGCCCGTTTGCGATCGCTAATATCGCGAAACACCATCACACCGCCATCCACATCACCATTTTTATTGGTCAATGGCTTGGCGTTCACACTAAGCCACCGCCCCTGTCCATCCTCTCCCTTATCTCCCTTAACCAACAGCTCTTCCCGCTCAACGGTTTCCCCCCGCACTGCCCGCATCAGAGGAAAGCGATCGATCGCCCCAACACCATCACCGGAGTGACTCCCCAAAATCAGCCCGTCAACATGGGACCAGCCACCGTCGTTTCCGGTATCAAACGCCACGTTTAATAGGCGAGACGCTGCGGAATTTGCAAAGGTTATTTCCCCCTGCAAATTCGCCACAACCAAACCATCCCCCATACTTTCCAAAATCAGCTCCAGGGACTGGAGTGTATCTCGGGCGCTTTCCAACTGATCTGCCCGCTGCCTAGAAACGTCCAGAACCGCCTCCAGCTGCTCTGCCTGCTCAATTGTCGACTTTTCATACACCACCAAAAGCTCCTCTAGGGAATTTACTTGAGCTTTTAGCTGGGAAATCTGGCTCTTGTAATCGTCGCCTAACATGGAAAAGAAATCGTCCTCTCACCGGATAGTTAAAGGTGCGAACAAGATGGTATAAGTTGAAACTTTCGCTCTACACCTTGAAGTTCAAGTTGGCTGCACCGGGCTAGAAAATCAGGATAAAAAGTCGGACGTTTTGTAAGCTCCTGCTGTGTAAATTGTTAGTTTCTAAACACTTAGCAGTGAATAACAAGCCCAAGAGCGTCTAATAAAGTCGCTAAGCTTGACGTCTTATTCTAATTTTATCGAGAGTGAGTGAAGGAAATAGTGGATTCTTTCTGATTTAACTCAGCGTTTTTATTCAGTATTTTTTGATGTTTTCATTATGCGCCATCGTCACCTAAAATCCGAATTTTTTATAAGAGGATTTCCGTGGGGCAAAAACCATAAATCTGTGCAGGGATTGTGCACATTAGGACCAGCTATCCCCTGAGACTCAGAAGCGTTACATGGCGCAGAATAAACGCCCCTGAAAACAAAAAATGTTGAGCGCCGAGCTCTTTAAAGCTATTAACTCTTTAAAGCTATTGGTTCTAGAACTTAACTGATGGCAGTCACCATGCCCTGCACCTTTAGAGCGAGAAAATTGGGCTAACTCACGCCGCGTGAATCATGCTTCCTCGCACAGTGGTCTGTTACGGACCCTTGCGGGACGGAGAACAGAGACAGGCTCTGCTGAGCGTCCGCTGCTCCATACGTTTAGCCACCGCAAGTTGGAGGTATTTCTCAAAGCCCTCGATGACCGCCATAAAAGGCTGAAACCTGTCATCAATTAAGTCCTAGAAACTCTGCCCAAATGGGGTGTACAAGCCCTTTTCACAGGCAAAGCGGTATAAGGCAAATCTCTTGTGGATCTCAAATCGAAAGCTCAGTGCGTGGCAGCGCCCAAAAGTCACCCGAAAATTTCGACGACAATTTTTAAATTTAGTCAGGATACCAAAACATTCCCTTGATACCTTCCGGATCCGGCATAAATCCTAAATTTCGATAAAAGTCCACTACTTGGGGGTCGGCAAAAAGGGTGATGTTGCTGATATCCGCCCGCCGCAGCCGCTCAATGGTTTGGCGCATCAGCTCTTTCCCCAAACCGCATCCTTGAAAGTCCGGATGTACCACCACGTCCCAGACGGTGGCGTTAAACGCGTGGTCAGAAGTGGCGCGGGAAAAGCCAATCAGTCGTGTTTTTTTACCCTTCTGCTCCCACATGGACAGCACGAGGAAACTATTTTGGATTGCCGTTTTTACCTTGCGTAGGGGACGCCGTGCCCACCCTACGGCGTCGCACAACTCTTCTAGATCGTACAGATCCACTTCCCGCTCAGTGCTGAAGATAATTTGCTGTTCGTTGGTGTTGCCAATGGAAGATAGGGTGTCTGTGCCATTAAGAACCACGTTACTGCGGGCTGTGGTGGAAACGTCGGCTGTGCTGAATAAGCTTTTCCAAAAACTCATGGAGTACGGTAAAGGCGATGGTAATTAACTGAGAGGATGGAAAGGGCGGTTAGTGGGGATCGCCGAAGAACGCTACGCAAAACTCATTATTCGCAGTAAAGGCAACAGACAGCACCGTTGCTTTCGCCAATCGTTTTGCATTGTATTACGCAGCATTCCCCCATGGGTGACGGTTTCCCATAAACCCTATTTACCCAGCCAACACACAGCGGTGAACCGGGGCAAAATCGTCCCATTTAAAACCCCAGGTTGAGTTCAAAATCCCAAGTTTCAAAATGGGTCGGTGGAATACTGGGTCGGTGGAATACTGGGTCGGTGGAATACATCGTTAACTCGGGCGTGTGCTCAGTTAGACGCCAGAGGCTTTATACAGTGGGGAGTCTACGCCCTTTCAAAACGAAGCCTATTAGGGGCTGAAATCCTTGTAGTTACTGGCTTTGAGAGTTGAATGATGACGGCTCCTAAACTCTAGACGCTTTACACAGAAGAGAAAAAACGCTTTGGGGTGGGGAGTCTAAGGCAGTGGGGTGTGGAGTGGGGAATGTTTTAAGTTTTTTTTGTGCGGGGCAGCGGGAAGGAACGGTGAAAAGTAATGTGTGTGCACTTTTTCCGATTTACTTTTTATCAATTTGCTCTGTGTCTAATGGTGCAATATTTCTCGGTTTACAGTCCTTGGTGTGATGGTTACTGGCTTTCAAGTTTGTCGCTTGAAACTTTTTTAACAAAATCATTTACAGGTGGTTGGCGGCAAGGGGAAAGGCGTGATCGCCCCTTTGAAGGCAGTGTTATGGTTCTATTGTGTTTCGGTGCTTTTACCAGCTTTTCCCTTTGGCGGTGGTTTGGGCGATCGCGCCAGGTCTTCCGACAAGTTTTAAGTGTGAGTTATTGATTGAGGGTCTATCCATCGGGGTGCATTCTATTCGGAGTGTATTCGCTTATGAGCTGAGGCGTGTCACTAACCAATTCCAAAGGCTTTACGCCATGGAAAGTCGCGTCCTTCAAAATAAACATGCAGGGAGCTGAAACCCTGACAATTATTTTGAGATTTAACAATTACAGCCCCTAGTGGACCCGTCCCTGTTTGGGCTTTTTTAAGCCTTTACTTTTTCAAGCCTTTATTTGGGCATTCTACTTATTGGCGATCGCGACGGCGATTTTTAACACTGCTATGGCTTCGGGGCTCAAATCCTCCACACTCGACCTTTTAAAGCGCTTTAACCGAGCGTTTCCCCAGTTCTATGAGCAGTTTGTTAGCAACGACATTCAACTGCAAAATTTGCGCTTAGCCTATCGCCTATATCGCACCCGCCAGGCAGTAATTGAGCTAAAACCTGACGGCAATAAAAGCATTTTGCAATTTGCTTACCGCAACCAGTCTTTTTTGCTGAGCGACATTTTTGGGGTGCTCGCCGCCTATGGACTCACCATCCATAACCTCAGCCTGTACGGGCAAGTGCATGCGCCCATGCTGGTGTTTATCAAGCTGGTGGTGTCTCGGGGCAGTCAAGGGTTAACGGAAAAAACGGCGGATAACGTGTGCCGGGCCATTCAGGAGGCGTTAGCCGGGCACTTCGAAGTGGAAGAAATGCTGGCGGTGGAGTTTAACTTGGACGCTGGGCTGGAGCAGGTGGAAACGGAATTTTATGTGGACCCGGTGTTCCACTTGCCAGCGCTATTGATTGAGGCGGACAACCAGCCGGGGTTGTTTTACAAGGTAATGTATGCCATCTGGCAAGAGGATTTGCTGGTGGTAAATGCCAATCTACTGGTGTGGCGCGGGCGAACGCGACTAATTTTATATTTGCTCGGTCCCAATGAAAGTTTGATTCCGGAATATTTAGGACAGCGCATTGCGGAAGGGGTAAAGCTGCGGTTGTTGGGACAGTAGGCGATAAAGGTAAGGAGCAATAGTAGGTGCCAAGAAGTAGGTGCCAAATAGTACGGGCGCCAAAAGTAGGCACTAGAAATTAGGGGGCTTGGCTGTGGCTATGGTGGATTTTGAGGACGCGATCGCAACGTTACGACAGGTGGCGATCGCCTACGACACGAAGAAGCTCAGCACGCGACCAGACCCGGCAGCCATTGTGGAGTCAATGACAACCCTGGAACGGGGGCGGCGCGGGGAACGGCGGGAATTATCCTTGGACGATGTGCTGGGAGATTGGCGGCTGGTTTTTGTGACGGGCACCCAGAAAACCCGTAAAAAGGCGGGCACGATGATTGGAGCCGGACGTTATTTGCCCGGTTTAGTCAACATCACGATTTCCTATCGGGCTGATGATACTGTCAACGCAGGTGAAAACACGGCAAAAGATGCAGAACAAAACACCGGGCGGGTGGTAAACCAGGTAAAGCTGGGGGGACTTACTTTTACGGTAACCGGTCCCATTGAGGCGATCGCCGGGCGGCAAACCTTAGCCTTTGACTTCACTCAGTGGTGCGTGGGGTTGGGTTCTTGGATGCCCTTTAACGGCGAGTTGGGGAACGGTGCTGACGGTGATGTCACTTTTACGGAGCGTTCGCTGAAAGATCGACCGTTTTTTAATTATTTTTGGACCGATGAGCGGGCGATCGCTGCGCGGGGTAAGGGAGGCGGACTAGCCCTGTGGATTCGCACCTAGGGAACTTGTAGGGAACCATCTACCGTTGGAGTTGCTTATGTTAGACCGCGTGGATTTGGAGGCGTCGTTAGATAAGGACACCTACCGGGAGCGCATTGAATCCCTCACCTTGGAGCTGCGATCGCTTCAGGAGGAATGCCGAGGCGCGAAAATACCGGTGGTTATCCTGCTGGAAGGGTGGGCCGCGGCGGGGAAAGGCAAAATCGTCCAGCGCATGTTGAAACACATGGATCCCCGAGGATTTACGGTGCACTCCATCATGGCACCCACCCTCCAGGAGCGGCACTATCCATGGCTATGGAGCTTTTGGCAACTGTTGCCTGGGCTGGGGCAAACGGGGATTTTCTACCACAGTTGGTATAGCCGTCTTTTGGAAGGTCGCCTGTTTCAGCACATTTCTGAACAGGAATTCCAAACGATGATTCAGGAGGTTAATGACTTTGAGCGGTTGCTAACGGACGACGGGGTCGTAATCGCCAAATTTTTTATCCACCTGGGGCGTAAGGAATTAAAAAAGCGCCTTCATGACAGGGAGAAAGACCCCTTCGAAGCCTGGCGAGTGCGCCCAGAGGACTGGCAGCAGGCAAAGCATTACAAGGAGTACCAAGAAATCGCCGCCACGACCTTGGAAAAAACCAGCACGGTTAATGCCCCCTGGACCGTTGTGGCGGGCAACGATAAGCGCTGGGGACGCATCCAGGTGATGAAAACCATGTTTGACGTGGTTTCCACGGCGCTGGCGGGGGTTAACCATCCGGCAATGCCCCGCCCCCGTTTCGGCGATTCCGGGGATCCTAATCCCATAGACGACGATGGCAATGGTTTGGCGCTGTTAAGAGGGCAGAGTCAGGAGAGCAACGGAAAAAAACATACAGAGGCGGATCGGCTAGCCCAGGTGGATTTAACGGCGGCGTTGGATCGCGATCGCTACAAAACGGAGCTTAGCCAACATCAACTGCGTCTACGTCGCTTGCAAACGGCACTCCACGAAAATAACCGTGCGGTGCTGGTGCTTTTTGAAGGATGGGACGCGGCGGGGAAAGGGGGAGCCATTAAGCGCCTTACCGATTCGCTAGATCCTCGCAGCTATAAGGTGTATCCCTTTGCGGCTCCCACTGAGGAGGAAAAGCAGTACCACTATCTGTGGCGCTTTTGGCGATGCTTACCGGAAAAGGGCGCGTTTACGGTGTTTGATCGCACCTGGTATGGGCGGGTGCTGGTGGAGCGAGTAGAGGGGTTTGCGGAGAAGGCTGAATGGCGGCGAGCTTATGGGGAAATTAATGCCTTGGAAGCCCAGCTACGGCGATCGCACATAACGGTGGTGAAGTTTTGGCTGCATATTGACCCCGATGAACAACTGCGGCGATTTCAGGAACGCCAAACCAATCCCTTTAAACGCCACAAAATTACCGATGAAGACTGGCGCAATCGGGAGCGATGGGACGATTATTACCAGGCGGTTAACCAGATGTTGCACCGCACCCACACTGACGCTGCCCCCTGGACGGTTATTCCGGCGAACAATAAGTTGTATGCCCGAGTGCAGGTGATTAAGACGGTGATTGGGGCGATCGAGGCAAACTTATAGGGGGTGGGTGAGTTTCAGGCTTATGGGGATTGCTGCACCCGGCGGCGCACCTGGCGGCGTAGCTCTAGCAAAATGAGTAAACACAGGCCGCTGCTGAGCATTAGGTATAGCCAGTATTGTCGGGCGATCGCCGGGGACGCATCTAACGCTAGCCCTCCTAAGCTCGGACCGATGCTGTAGCCTATGGCCCAGCACAGAGAACCGATCGCCAAATAGGTTCCCCGCAAGGATTCCGGGGCAATATCGATAATAAAAGCGGATCCTGATGGGGCGTAGGTCACCATGCCTAGGGATAGGATGCTGAGGGCAATCACTGAAATCCCAATGGCGCGATCGCCCCCCATGCCTGCCACCCAAATACAGAAAAATCCCACCGCAAAGAGCGCCGCCGCCCCCGCTAATGTTTTGGCGTGGCTATGGGTGCGGGTAAAACGGGACACGGGAAGCTGGGTCAGGGCCGCAAAGGCAATATGCCAAGAAAACAGCCAGCTAATCATGGTTTCCGAAAAGCCGCTGCCGTTGTCCAGCTTCACCACATTGGTTAAATACAGGGGCAAAGTGGAGTCAATCTGGGACAAATACACCGTAAATAAGGTGTTCACCACCACAAACACCTGCAACGTACTGTCGCTGAGGGCCCGCTTCCAGGCGCGAGACTGGTCGTGTTTCTGGGGAGATTTTGGCAAATTATCGTTAATAAAAGCGCCTAACAGGCAGCCAAACACCAGGAAGGACACCCCATCCACCGCAAAGAGCAATTGGTACATGCCCGTGGTGGCGATCAGCACGCCCCCAAAGGCCACCCCCATTCCCAAGCCAATGACGTCCGCTAGGCGGGACAGGGCATAGGCGTCCCGGCTGGTGTCGGCGGTGGTGAGGTCTGCCACCAGGGCTTCCATGGCGGGCCAATAGAGCCCTACGCCGAAGCCCATTAGTAGGTTGCCCAACAGCAGTAGGGGAAAGTTGGACGCGGTAATGAGGGCTAAATCTGCGAGGGCTGAGGCGATCGCCGACAGTACCAACACCCGTCGTCGTCCAAATTCGGGAGAATCAGCCAAGGAGCCGCTTAGAATTCGCCCCGCCACCCCGGCAAGCTGTCCGGCACCGACGGCGAGTCCCACGGCAGTGGCAGAAAATCCAAGCTGGTTAACAAAATAAATGGGCGCGTAAACGAGAACAAAACCGGTGCCAAGCTGAAGGAGTAAGCGGCCAAAAATAAGAAGCCAAATCTCCCGGCGAAAGGAAGAGATTTGCTGGGTCATGGAGGGAGACCTCCGCGGGTCAAAGATGCACAACTGATAACGGGCTTAGACGCGATCCACTAAAAGCGAACGTTTAAAAGCGAATTTTAATAGTGGGCTCCTAAAAAGCACACTGTTATACAAAAAGCAGATAGCAAACTCAAGCCCCCGCCCATAGGATATAACCCCTCAGAGGACGTCTGAAAAGTCTAATTTATGACGCCAGCCGCTTGAGTAAGAGT
>ERZ1740067.823-NODE-823-length-23284-cov-5.532395_pt1 | contig 23284 bp, 21 predicted proteins | sample MGYA00581736_ERZ1740067 | MGnify/ENA primary metagenome ERZ1740067 (study PRJEB43018, sample SAMN04849236) | marine metagenome | isolation source: floating plastic debris | place: Pacific Ocean | collected 2008-08-27 | study: EMG produced TPA metagenomics assembly... | reverse complement strand
CGTCTTTCTAAAGATATTGCCCACGGAAGATCAACGAAGATGCGGATAGGAAATCAAAGGCCATTCCTCTCCCCCTTCTCAGGCAGGTCGCCGCCCCATGGTAACGACATCAAGGCTCTACTGCGATATACCAGTTGGAAGATCTAACACCGAAAGAAGACAAAAAAACGAAAGCGGGTATTGCCATCATCGACGACAATACCCGCTATGCGATCTTACATCCGCCCCCGGATGGAGAAAATAATCTCCCGCGGCGGGATGGGACGAACGCCGGTGCTGGCCGCGCTGAAGCCTGAATCGAAGGATTCCTCCTCGAACAGGTTCTGCACATTCAGCCCCACGGTGATGTTGTCGTTCACATCATAGGTCGCCTGAGCCGTCACCACGGTGTCCGCGTCGAGGGTCGGCGTATCAACCGTCACAAAGTTCGGTATCGGACTCACACCGACGATCAGCGGTTGGCTCGGATCCATGGGATCCCGCTCGAACCCGTTGAAGAACCGGCGCTGCTTTGCGGTGTCCGATGGACGCTCGCCACGATAACGAAGGCCCACACCGACCTGTAAGCCGGCCAAAGATCCTTCAGAGAACTTATAGTTCGTAAACATATTGAACGCGTTCTCTGGGATATTGGGACGGCCATTGTCGACAATGTTGGGATCATCATCTTCGACAATATTCGCATCGGTGTACGCATAACCAGCAGACACCCGCCAATTATCCGTGATTTTACCGACCATTTCCACTTCAACCCCAGTGCTTTCTTGGGTGCCGGCCGCGCGAAGCGCCCCCGTACCAAAGATACCAAGGTTACGCTCTGGGTCGTTGGTGTTGTCCTCTAGCGCCACATTCTTCCGCTCAATGTCGTACCAGGCGATAGTGGCCAGCAGATTGCCGTCGAAGAACTCGCCTTTAGCGCCGACTTCGAACAATTCGCCGGTTTCCGGCGGCAACAAATTGTCCTCAAAGTCAGAAGCAAAGGCATTGGGGGTAAAGGATTCGCCCCAGGTGGCGTAGAGATTAATATTGTCGGTCACCTCAAACGTACCGCCAACAGAGTAAGTGGTCTCTTCGGTTTTTTGGTTAAGCTCCACACCATTCCGAACGGCGGTTGACCCGTCGGGCGCGATGGTCCGCTGCTCACCATCATCATACCGAACACCGGCGAGGATTGCGACCCGCGGCAGAGGCCGTAACAAAGCCTGTAACGACAGTCCGAGATTTTCTGCCTCAGCTGTATCGTCAGGCTCGAAAGTATTCTGGTTAAACGGGATCGTATAGTCAGGATCGAATATGTTAAACGTCTTTGTCGAGGTGCGAGACCCTGAGGCGCTTGACCCGGTACCGGCCTCCCCTTCTTCATACTCAAGGAAGGCTGAGATGATGTGGTCCTGGCCTAGGAAACTAAACTCATAGTTCCCCGTGACCTGCACGCCATATTGCTGGCTAAGGGAATTGGCTTGCCGGCGAATATCATACCCGGCAACCGTCCCCGCAGGAACATCAATATACTCACGGCCAAGACCGTCGGTGAACACGGTTTCTTCCACCGCATCCGTTGGCTTAAAGATCAGTGTATCCTCAACAAAGATACCGTTCCGCGGGCGCGCATAATGCCGGAAACTATCATTCTCTGAGAAGTACCCCCCGACACGCACCGTGACATCCTCACGGGGTTCCCAGGTTGTGATACTCTGGATAGAGATGTTCTGGTTTTCAACGCGGGCCCAGGGCTGACCGGTGAAGAGGCTGGTATCGATGTCAGGGATGTTCCCATTATTGTCGATCGACACGCCCGCCTCGGGCACCGTTGAGAAGTCTTGGTAATAGCCAAAGAACTCTTGGGTGATAGTATCGCTGATATCAATGGCGAGCGATGGCGCCACCACGACCACGGTAGAATCCCCAAAATCGATATAGGTATCTTCCTTCTCATAGGCCGCAATCAAGCGACCACGGACGGACCCTGAAGCATTGAGCGGCCCAGTCATATCGCCTTCAAAGCGGACGAATGAGTTTGATCCTGCGAATAGTGCGAACTCGCTAGCGCTTTCCGCCTCTGGCTTCTTGAACACGTAGTTCAAGAACCCGCCCGGATTATTCTCACCATAGCGAATAGAGTTCACGCCTTTAATGAACTCAACACGCTCCAACACCGCTGTATCAGGGAAAAAGTCATGGTTGACGGAGAAACCGTTCTGACGAAAACCATTCCCTTGACTGATCAGAAAGCCGCGCGCCCGAAAGTCAGTGTCGATCCCGCCTGAAGGCTCGACCACGGACAGCCCCGCAATATAGTCCGCCGCATCGATAACGCTGAAGGACGCAGTTGCCTCCAGCAACTCCCGTGACGCAATCGTGATTGATTGAGGCGTATCTTTCACTGAGAGTTCAAAGCCAGTGACGTCGGAATCAAGGTCGTCCCTGAATGTCCGAACACCGGTCACCACAATCTGATCATCAGACTGCACCGCTTGGGCGGTATCCGATTGCGCGAATACGACGCTCCCAACCGTTAAAGCGCTAACGCTCGATAATAGCGCCGCACTAAATGTTATGCTGTTACGTTTGCCATTTCTCATGACGACCTCCCGATTTGCTACCCACATAGAACGAGTCAAAGCGCCAAAGGGCGCTTCCCTGTTACAATGACCAAACACTAAAGTTCATATATTGAACTAATGTTCATAAAATGAAACTATACGCTTTTATGACGGTGGGCAATCTGCTCCGCTGGAGAAACTGGCCGCGAGAAGGGGAAAGCGCACAGAATAGTGCGCGCTGTGCTCACAATGTCACAACGTTGTGATGCTGATAATCAGTTGCACAAAGTGGATCCTGCCAGGGTCATGGGCGTGCCTGACGCTCAGCTCAGGGCGCTTCACAAGACGATAGATCGCAAAGCGCTTTAGATCAGCGCAATCGCACGACTCAAGCGATCGTTAGCCGGGCTTTTTCCCAAAGCTTGCAACCCGCGGGAATCCTTTGGGTACGGTCTTTCCTGCTTGGGCCCGCTTACCGACCCACCCCTTCCAGTCGTCGGCAGACTGTTGGCGGCCCGCGCGATCATACCAGGTGAGCCCTTCCTTTTTGGGGAAGACCACCGCATCGCCAAGGCCACCCGAGGAGAACTTCTGGAGCTGCACGCCCTTGCCGCGGCTCATGACCGGTAACTCCGACGCGGGGAAGATCACGAGCTTGCGGTTGGTGCCCACCGACGCAAGCATATCATTCTTATCCGGCTCCGCTGGCATCAGGCGGCACACTTGTGCCGCGGCACCCGCCGCGGGGTTCTGCACCTGCTTGCCCTTTTTCGTGGTGGCGAGACAGTCGTCTTCATTGGCAAAAAGGCCATGCCCCGCAGAAGAGGCCAAGAGAAGAACGCGTGAGCCTTCATAGACAAAGACCTCCGCCAAATCGTGCTCATTGCCCAAATCAATCATGAGGCGGAAGGGTTCACCGTGCCCTCGCCCACCGGGCAGATCTTTCACATCAAGCGTAAAGAACTTCCCGTTCGTGGCGAACAACATCAGCTTTTCGTTCGTCATGGCAGGCACTGCGAAGCGGGCCTTGTCCCCCTCTTTATACTTCACGGTACTGAGGTCTTCCACATGGCCCTTGAGCGCCCGCACCCATCCCTTTTCAGAGATAACGACGGTCACCGGCTCCTTTTCGATAAGGTCATCGAGGTTGATGTCCATCTCTTCAGGCGCATCGGCCATCTCTGTCCGGCGGCGTCCTAGGTCGGATTTCGGATCAAAGGCCTTTCTCGTCTCCCGCAATTGCTCGGTGATTTTCTGCCATTGCAGATCGTCAGACTTAAGGAGCGCTTTCAGCGCCTTTTGTTCGGCCTTCAGAGCCTTATGCTCGCGCTTCAGCTCCATTTCCTCAAGCTTACGCAAACTCCGTAGGCGCATATTGAGGATGGCTTCGGCTTGAACATCGGTGAGGTCGAAGGTCTTGATTAGCTCTTCTTTGGGGTGATCTTCAAAGCGGATAATCCGGATCACCTCGTCAAGGTTCAAGAAGGCGATGATAAAGCCGTCAAGCACTTCTAACCGGTGAGCAATTTTCTCAAGCCGGTGGCGAGTGCCCCGCTGCAAGACATCGCGGCGGTGATCAAGGAAAGCCTGGAGGCAATCCCGCAACGACATGCCCCTCGGCGCCCCATCGGCCCCCAGGACATTCATATTGAGCGACACGCGATTTTCTAAATCCGTCTGCTTAAAGACGGTTTCCATCACGATAGCCGGATCAAGGGTGCCTGCCCGCGGTTCGAGGATGAGGCGAATATCTTCAGCGCTTTCGTCTCGCACATCGGTAATGACGGGAAGCTTTTTAGTTTGGATCAGTTCCGCAATCCGTTCCACCAGCTTTGACTTTTGCACCTGGTAAGGAATTTCGGTGACCACAATTTGGTACCGGCCGCGGCCTAAATCTTCCGTGGTCCATTTCGCCCGTATACGAAAGCCGCCGCGGCCTGTGGCATAGGCCTCAATAATGTTCTCAGGCGGCTCGATACACACCCCGCCCGTAGGCAGGTCCGGACCCTTCACATATTTAAGGAGGGTTTCGGTTCGCGCATTAGGCGTTTTGATAAGATGGATCGAAGCGTCAATCAGCTCCGCCACATTGTGGGGCGGAATGTTTGTCGCCATCCCCACCGCAATGCCGCTAGACCCATTGGCAAGAAGGTTCGGGAACGCCGCCGGCAGGACAACCGGCTCCGTCCCCTCCCCGTCATAGGTGTCCCGGAAGTCCACCGTGTCATTATCAATACCGGCCAGCAGCATTTCCGCCGCATCGGTGAGGCGGCTTTCCGTATACCGCATGGCCGCAGCATTATCGCCGTCCACATTGCCGAAATTGCCCTGCCCATCCACAAGGGGGATACGGACGGAGAAATCCTGCACCAGGCGAACCATGGCGTCGTAGATCGCGCTGTCCCCATGGGGGTGGAAATTACCCATCACCTCCCCCACCACTTTGGCAGACTTTTTATAACTGCCGCCGGGGGAAAGCTTCATATTCCGCATTGCGTAAAGAATGCGGCGATGCACCGGCTTTAGGCCATCCCGCACATCGGGCAGCGCCCGGGCGGTGATGGTGGACAACGCATAAGCCAAATAGCGGCGGGACAGCGCGTCACTAATCGGTTCGTCAAAAATCTGCTCGGGCCGCTCAGGGGAGCGTGCGGGTGTCTTTGGTTTTCGTGCCATGCCTACCCGATAGGCGGGTTTGGCGCCGGGGGGAAGATACCCCACGCGCTTCCAGCAAAAAGCCCCCCCCAGCCCGATCTGGGAACCCGGTCATCAGATCCGTTTTAGCAACAAGCGGCGAGCGCCCGACGCAACTTCAGCGCGTCGACCGTGATCGCCGCCAAGTTTTCCAGCTGGCGGAGCTGCCGCCGGGTAAACAATGTCGGCTCAGTGCAAATGACGCACAGCGTCCCCAGCCGGATGGCGCCATCATCAATCAACGGGGCCCCGGCATAGGCGCGAATTCCAGGCGCCCCGGTCACAAGAGGACTGTCGTGAAATCGACTATCCGTGGTGGCGTCGGTCACCACAAACGTCTCATCATTCAAGATGGCGTGGGCGCAAAAGGCCAAATCGCGATGGGTCTCCTCGGCCTGAAGGCCCCGTCGCGACTTGAACCATTGCCGCGCCTCATCCACGAGCGACACAAGCGCAATCGGCGCATCGCAGATTTGGGAGGCCAGCAAAGTGATGCGGTCAAACGCCTCTTCTTTCGGGGTATCGAGAATATCGTAGCGATAAAGCGCGGCCAAACGCGCCTGTTCATTAGGCGGGATGGGGGCAACCATCGGCATCGGGCATTTCCTTTTCCACTCTCCGAGCCACAACCCTAGCGTGCAGCTATCAAAAAGAGATAAAGGAATTGGACACAATTTGAGGCGCCTGTGTGCGATGCCGCATCGACATCGACCTGTGCATGTCGGCCTTATGCGACGTCGCGTTGCCCCTCGGGGCGCGCAGCCGCCCATTTTTTGAGGATCGACATTAACACATCCCGCTTTACCGGTTTTGTGAGAAAGTCATCCATCCCCGCCCTTATAAATTTCTCCCGGTCGCCGGTGAGTGCATGAGCCGTTAGGGCTATGATCGGTGTCGGTGTTTGGCCCGACATCTTTGCGATGGTCCGTATGGCTTTGGTGGCGTCGATCCGATCCATATCGGGCATTGAAATATCCATCAGGACAATGTCGAATTGTCCGTCTTTGAAGGTTTCATAGGCCTCTTCACCATTCTCTGCCATCGTAAGGGTGTACCGGGATGTATCAACCATGTTCTCAAGGACCATGCGGTTGACGAGATTATCCTCTGCCACCAAAATCTCAATCTGTCCGTCGTCTACCGATGCGTCATTTTCGTCTTCGTCGTCCGAAATAGTAAGATCTGTCGCGACGGGCGCAGGCCCGCCCGCTTCATCCCCAATCGCGTCGGACACGACATCAATCAAGGTGGACGGGCGGACAGGTTTGGTGACGACGGCGTGCACACCCAGATCCGCAAAGGCTTGATCGATGTCTCCATCGTCAACGGAGGATAAGGCGATAACCTTCACCGCTTCAAGGAAGCCCTCCTCTTTCATCTGCCGGGCAAGATCCAAACCGTTCGCCTGAGGCATTTTGTAATCGATGAGCGCCAACGATATTGAAGCCCCCTCTTTTTCTATCAGTAGGCTGAGGGCCTGTTCGGCGCTATCGGCAAGAATGGGTTCCGCCCCCCAACCCCGGATTTGTTGAGCGATGACCCGGCGACTAATGTCCAGATCATCGACGCCCAAAATCCGCAGCCCATCAAGAACCGCAACGGGAGCGGCCGTCGGCGCAGGCCCCGTGCTCGCTATTTGCTCATCGAACTCAATCCAGAAACACGAGCCTTTACCAACCTCGGACCGCACGCCAATGCGCCCGCCCATGGCTTCCACAAGGCTCCGGGTAATGGTGAGCCCAAGACCTGTTCCCCCATGCTCGCGGGTGGTAGAGCTTTCCGCCTGGGTGAACTGCTGGAACACAGCATCATGTTTATCTTCTGCGATGCCAATCCCGGTGTCCTCAATATCTAACCGCAAGCCGACCCCTTGGCCACGCCCTGTTGTCGACACCCGAATAAGGACATATCCCTCAGAGGTGAACTTGATGGCATTCCCCGCAAGGTTGGTCAGCGCCTGGCGAAAACGACCGGCATCCAGGGTCACTTCCTCGGGCAGGTCGGGGGCGCACTCAACAATCAGATCAAGGCCTTTTTCCCGTGCGGACATGCCCAGCAGCGTGGCCACCTCTTCCACGGCGACGCGCACATTGGTGGGCGCCGGGTCCAGCGACAGCATCCCCGCTTCGACTTTTGAGAAGTCGAGAATATCGTTGATAATCGTCAAGAGCGCAGAGCCAGACGAATAAATCGTGTCGGCAAACATTTGTTGCTTACCCGATAAAGGCGTGTTTCTCAGAAGCTGCGCCATTCCCAGAACACCGTTCATTGGTGTACGAATTTCATGGCTCATATTCGCCAGGAAGTCGGATTTTGCGCGGCTAGCAACTTTCGCTTCGTGGGTCGCTTGCTGAAGTTCTTTGGTGCGTTTATCCACAAGGGTCGCAAGGCGACGGTTAGAGAGAATGCCGCCAAGCGTGCCGCCCACAAACAACAGCGTGATCATCACCGCCCCGAGGATGGAGAGATAGATAGACATCCAATCCAGCGGGATAAGCTTGGGGTCGCCCGATACCGTAAGGCCAAAATCTGATCCAGCGAAGAAGAGTTCGCGATGGCGAACCATGTACCCATCGGGCAACACAACCTCAACGCCTTCGACATTCTGGATTTTATTTCTCATTATACTGAAGGTTGGACTATTCTCTTCGCCACCAAGCCGGACATAGATATCGACATTAGAAATGTCGACAAGGCGAAAAGTCTCCTGAATGAACTCCTTCATATTATAGGCAAGCAGGATATATCCCATGGGCCCGAATTGCTGGCGTTCTTCATCAGCCCAAGTCAATGGCGACAGAATGCGCAAAAGGGCCTCGTCGGCCTCTACATTTCTGCGCATACGGGTGACGTTGGTAAACTTCACCTCATCATTTTCAATTCGGGTGATTGCTTCGTACAGCTCACTACCCGAATAAAAAATATCTATTCCGATAAACTTTTTAAATCGAGGGTTAGTCGTGTACGTATAGGGGTAATAATACTCCTTATCATCAACCCGAACAAATTCTCCGTCCCGATAAGATTTGACTTGAAAGTCTGGCCACGAATTTTCCGTCCGAATATAGTCCTCATAAAGGTCAAGCCGGTCATTGGCGACCCTCGCAATAGCGGTAATGTGGCTCAAATCCGTTCTGAAGGTATTCGCCTGCTTGATCAGTGACTGCACATTGTCGTCAGTAATCATACCATTCGACACATTGAAGAAGACGCTAATAGCATCCGAGGTATCACGAATATCGCCGAAACCGCGCAACAAGCTGTTCTCAATCAACGCCACCGACTTGTCGAACGCCATTTGCCGGTCGCGCTCCTCCTTCTTGATGGTGGAGAGAACAACCCCCGCCGCAATGATGGTGGACAGAACGATGCTTAAGGCAACAAGCCGCCGCTCGCGCTTGGTCAACCGCCAAAGCGCCATCGGGGCCGCCATTGGATGCGCCGTATGACCCAGCTCATTCATATCGAATAGGTATGCCAAGAACGCGTTAAGGTTGTCCTTATGGCGTCGCGACCGGGTCGCAAATGCCGCCACCGCCCCACGACAACCATCGATCCACACACATCGGCAGGAAAAGTGACCATTTGGACGCAAAACATACAAAAGGGTATGTTTTTCTTGCGACAAACCATACCATTAGGTATGGTGTCATGAGACGTCAGGAAACGCACACCATGACAGACCCTTTTTTCGGGGCCGCGGGCACCCTCACCGCCATTTGGCTGCTCGTGCACCTTTTCATCGGGGGTCGGGAGATTGTGCGCCCCTTCATTCGGGACTCTGCCCTCACCCCCACCGCTCGAGATACACTTTACCAATGCTGGCATTTCACAACGGCAGCGATTGCGTGCATGGCGGCATTCTTCCTCTTAGCGTCGGTCAGCGATGAACGCGTTTTTGCCACCTGCGCGACACTGCTGGCGGGCAGCTATTTTCTGTCCGGCGTCGGATTGGTGACATCCCTTGGCGAAAGTCATGCCCGGTTACCACAAGGTTGGCTTTTCCTCCCGGTGACAGCTCTTGGTATTGCGGGGCACCTCCTATGAAAAAGCGCCGCTTCAGCCGAGACGATTGGATCACCCTCGGTCTGACAGAGCTATCGACCAATGGCCCAGAGGGGGTCAAGCTTGAGGCGATCTGCAACGCCGCTCGCCTGACGCGCGGGTCCTTCTACCACCATTTCAATGACCACGAGACCTTTCTCCTCAGCCTCGCTGAGCGTTGGCTGAATAGTCAGACCACGCAGGTCGCTGATAATGTTGAGAAGGATGCCAGCCCAACGGATCAGAGTTTCGCGTTGACCGAGGCGGCCATGCAAATCGACTACCGGCTAGAGCTTGGGATGCGCGAATTGGGCCGACGGGCACCCGCGATCGGCGGGATCATCAAAAAGGCCGACACGATCCGGGTTGAGACCCTCAGCTCGCTTTATCAACAGCGCTATGGGTTGGATGCGACCACGGCCGGTGAGCTCGCCTTCCTCGAATACGCAACCTTCAGCGGGATCATCCTGCTGGATCCTGATATGCCGCAAGATCGGCAGAAATCCCTGGCCGACCTTTACGATAAGACAGTCAGTCGTTCACTGACCAAAAAGGATCATCCATGAGGTCGCTTTTCTCCTATCTGTGGCGGATCGAATTCGCATGGCGGCTTTCCCGGCGTGCCGGCAGGAAAGGTGTGAAGCCTTGATACTCCCCTCTCCGCCCACCCCGCCGATCAAGCCAGCTCGATTAGCCATTGTGGCACGGCTTATCTTCTGGATCGTCGCTGGCTTTTATGCCTATGGCGCGTTGGTCCACATCCTCAACATGCTCTCCCTGACAGGGTTCAACTGGCCCGATGCCCCGCTCAAATGGCAGGGGCTCGATGCCGTTTATCTTATACTGGATGTGACCGTCTGTGTTGGTCTCGTTCTAGGGTCCAAACTTGGTGTCGGGGCGTTTTTCTGCGCCGCGTTCAGCCAAATCGCCCTCTACACTGTGTTTCGCGAATGGGTGTTAGACGTGCCAGAAGCCCTCCGCCGATCCGCAGCAGAAATCGCTTATCTCGACAGCTTAGTCCTGTTCCACTTCGTCACCTGTATCGCGATGGGCATCGCGCTTTATGTCAAAGCTCATGCCATCAGTAAGGAAACTAAATAGGCGCAGTGATTCACTTCACCGCTAGCACGCCGGACGGTCATATTGAACCATTTTCCTCGTGCTTCGAGATGCCGCCTTCGGATTCGTTGATTGAGAAGGGCCCCAATCGACGGACCGTCCTAACGAGCTGCGAGGAGGGCCTCTGCCCCCTTAACAAAGGCGTCGAAGCGATCTTTTCCGATTTTTCCAGCGTAGCGGTTCTGTAAGTCAGCCATAATATCAAAGCTCTCCCTCATCAGCTGGCGGCCTTTTTCCGTAAACGTCAAAACCCGAACGCGAGCATCATTAGCGCTGGCTTCAATGTTTACATATCCAGCCGCGTCCAGTTCTCTCGCCAATCGTCCCAAGACCTGCTTGGTCATGCCGGCGCGCTCCGCTGTCTCGCTGATCGAGGACCCAGAAAGAGCCATGTTTGCCAAAACAGTCGTATGGGAAGAGCATATTTGGTGGTGTCCGCGCGCGCGAAGCTCCTCGTGAACATCCCCCCCCACCTTACGGCCGACGGCAAGGACCAACTGGCGTAGATTGTGTTGTCGATCCGCTTCCAAACTGGCGAAGCTCGCTTGTTCTAAAGCATCTTGCATTTATTAGTAACCTATGGTTCTCATTATTCATAACCTAAGGTTATCAAATGAAAGGAGTCGTACAATGGGCCAACAAAAATTTATGGATCCCGGCACCACAGAATGGACGGCACTAGAAATGCTTCCGGGGGTATCGATGCTGTCCTATGCCGAGCCAATCAAAGGCGGCTCCATTCACCGGGCGCGATTAAACGCTGGGACGACAATCCCTCCCCATACGCACCCCGCAGATGAATATGTTTTCGTTCTTTCTGGCACGATCGAGACTGGGGGCCGCCGCTGCGAAGCAGGGACATTCTGGATCACTCCAGAGGGAACGCGACAGGGCCCCCATATCGCTTTGAATGATGTAGAACTTTTGACCATTCGGCTTGGAGCAATGGGGACCTTTGAGATGTAACAACATGTGTGCGGACATAAACTCTGCCCCGCGTTGACCCTCAGTACTGAGTATTCCTGCCACTATCTAACAACGGCAGAAAACCGCTAGCGCACCGCGCCCTGCGCCACACTTTCATTCACCCATTGCCGAAGGCCGATCAACGCCTTCTCTCGGGTGCGATCATTGAGCGTCTCATGCCGCGCGCCCGTCACAATATTGAGCCGCACCCCTTTGCGCCCTTCCTGCTGAAGACGCTTGGCCAGACGGCGGCAAGCCTCTCCTCCCTCTGTTGCCGGATCATCGGTACCGCCCAGGATATAGATGGGGAGGTATCGCGGCAGCTCCCGCAGTTTCTTTTTGTCTTCCCCCGCCCGGGACCAGCCTAAAATGGCTTCCCAGACCGCGACGCTCGGGTGCCACCCGCAGAGAGGGTCTGCGATATAGGCGTCCACCACATCGGGGTCGCGGGACAGCCAATCAAACGCGGTTCGCGGCTTCTTCATCCCGCGCCACCACGCCCCAAAGGTCAACATAGGCAGGGTTTGGCTCACCCGGTGGGGGCCCCTTAAACGATGCTCGGTCCAGATGATGGTCTGGGCCAACCGGCCGGAGATCCCCGGTGCCGCATTCGAATTCCACACCGCCAGGCCCGCTATGCCTTTTGGTTTCCGCATGACGGCATTGAGCCCGATCAATCCCCCCATAGAATGTCCAAAGACAAAAAGGGGCGTGCCTGGCCATCGATCCCGGGCCCAGGCCCAGATGGCCTCGACATCGTCTAGGACAATATCACCATCCCGCAGCCCGAAATGCCCCGGCGGTGCGTCCGGCGCCTTCGTCCGGCCATGGCCACGATGGTCGTGGGCAATCGCAGCAAACCCCTCATGAGCCAGCCACGTCATGACCGGCTTATATCGGGCCGCATGCTCAGCCAGGCCATGATTAATCTGTATAATGGCCTTTGGTCGCTGCAAGGGCGTGTACACATAAGTATTCAGCGTTGCGCCGGTGGGCGACGGGATCGTGATCCGATTATGGGCCATGGCGTTTCCCTCACGCCCCCCTTGGCCAAGGGATGCCATACCGTTCCGCCCAGTATTTGCCAATGTCTTTTGCATTGTCGATAAATCGGTAGCCATTAATGGTTTGAATACGAGCCTTCTCCGCATGGGGGGAGAGATCAATCAAGACCAGCGTCGGACAGTTCTGATGCGCATCGCCCAAAAGGCTCATCATCTCCGTCCGGGGCCGAACAATATCCTGGTAACGAATATCGAGGCTCTCCTTGATGGCGGGAAAATAACCCAGGAGCCCCCACACTTCCGCGCATTCGGGGCAATATTCATACCGCCCATTATCTTCAAAGCCCGGCGGCAGAAGGAAGAGGATGTCTTTGGACAAGGGGCCACTCTCTCAGCTTTGTGCGAACCAGTGCAATTGGGCACGTGCTTTGGCTACCGCGTCAAGCGCCACCAGCTCCTCAAGGAAGGTTTTCAGCCACGGCAGCGGGATCATATTGGGCCCATCAGAAGGCGCATTGTCGGGATCCTCGTGGGTTTCAGCGAAAATGCCGGCCACCCCCACCGCCACCGCGGCGCGCGCGACAGTGGGCACCATCTCCCGTTGACCACCCGAAGAGCCGCCCTGCCCGCCGGGCTGTTGCACCGAATGGGTGGCGTCAAAGATGATGGGCGCACCAATATCCCGCGCCATGGTAGGCAGGCCGCGATAGTCCGTCACCAGCGTGTTATAGCCAAAGCTGGCACCCCGCTCCGTGACCAGCACATTGGGGTTGCCGGAGCCAGTGACCTTCGCGACGACATTTTTCATATCCCATGGGGCCAGGAACTGCCCCTTTTTGATCTTGATGACCCGGCCCGTCTGGGCCGCGGCGATCAATAAATCCGTCTGCCGACAGAGGAAGGCAGGGATCTGCAACACGTCCACCACTTCGGCGACCGGCGCGCACTGTTCGCGCTCGTGAATGTCCGTCAGCACGGGGATGCCAAGCGTCTCTTTAATCTCCGCAAAGACCGGCAACGCCTCTTTAAGGCCCAATCCCCGCTTGCCCGAGAGGCTCGTGCGGTTCGCCTTATCGAAGCTGGTTTTATAGACAAAGCCGATGCCGAGGGCGTCTGTGATCTCCTTCACCGCCGTTGCCATCTCAAGCGCATGGTCGCGGCTTTCCATCTGGCACGGCCCCGCGAACAGCATGAAGGGCAAATGATTGCCCACGCGCACATCCCCGGCGGGGGCGCTGATGACAACCTCAGACTGGGCAGCTTGCGTGGCCATGGGTGGCTCCTAGACGGATGGGTGGTAATGGACCTACATGCGACGCTCTCAAAAGGAGTACAAGACCCAATGGAGCCCTCGTCGACCTTCGATCCCTTGCCCGTGGGCGCCGACGTCTTAGGCGTTGAAAGTGAAGGGCTTTTAGCCCTTAAGGCAGGGCTAGAAAATCCAAACTCCCCCCTGGCCCAGGGCTTTTTCGCCGCTTTTGAAACCATCCAAGCGTCAAAGGGTCGCGTGGTGGTCACCGGCATGGGCAAGTCGGGGCATATTGGCCGAAAGTTGGCGGCCACCCTCGCCTCTACCGGCACCCTTGCCACCTTCGTGCACCCCGCCGAGGCGAGCCATGGGGATTTGGGCATGATTGGTGACGAAGATGTGGTGATTGGCCTCTCCAACTCGGGCGAGACCCCAGAACTCGGCGATGTCATTGCCTATTGCGGCCGGTTCGACATCCCCCTCATCGCCATCACGTCGGGCGCCACCTCCGCCTTGGGCAGCGCGTCGGACATCCTTCTGCCCCTGCCCCCGGTGGCGGAAGCCTGCGGCGAGACCCGCGCGCCCACCACGTCCACCACCATGACCCTGGCCATCGGGGATGCCCTAGCGGTTGCACTCCTGCGGAGCCAAGGCTTTTCGAAGGATGATTTTCAAATCTATCACCCGGGCGGCAAGCTGGGGGCGAGCCTTAAAAAGGTCCGCCACCTCATGCCGGCGGGTCGCGCCCTCCCCCTCGCGCCCCTGGGCACACCGATGCAGGACGCCCTTGGCACTTTGAACAAGGGCGGCTTTGGTTGTGTGGGCATTACGGACGAAATGGGCCTTCTTGTGGGGATTATTACCGATGGCGACGTTAGGCGCCGCCTTGACGATGGGGTCATGACCAAACCCGTTGATGAGGTGATGACCAAGGGCCCAAAAACCGTCAGCCCGGACACCCTTGCCGCCGAAGCCCTTGGCATCCTTTCCAAGACAAGGATCACCGCCCTCTTCATCGTTGAGGACGGTAAACCCGTCGGTCTATTGCACGTACACGATATGTTGGACGTAGGGGTGGTTTGAGGGACGTCTCAGCATCTTTTCATCAACCCAAAAATCCGCTCATTCCCGCGTAGGCGGGAATCTGATCCCTTGAACCAAATTTGAACCGAAACAGAAGATTGATGACGGGCCTTCCCTCAAACCTCTGAAGAGTGGCTGGAACAGGTCATGTATGACAGATCCCCGCCTTCGCGGGGATGAGCGTTGGATAGAGTTGCGGGTAAAGGTCTTGAGAAAATAGCCCCACCCTAAAACTTATCGGCCCCCATCCCATTCCCCCTATACTCTTGAATGCAATAGGAACAGGGGGGTCGAAGCGGTACCGTCACCTTTCGCCTATTGCCCATAGGTTGGCATGAGGCGGGGTGAGGAACCCTTGTCTTCAGACGGCGCACCGCTGCGAGCTAAACGGTGATCTCTTCGGAGAAGGCCATGGCCGGCGACATGAAACCTATGGCCGTATGCGGCGGCGGTGTAGGAAGCCCTTATACCGCAGCATTGTTCAGATTAGCCTTCCGCTGCGGTACCGCCGCATACGGATACCCCCTCTTACCGTTCCTTCGGTTCCATCCGCGGGGACGCACGATAGCTATGCCACGACGCCACAAACGCTCTTTACCAACCCGCAAAACCTCCACCCCGGAGGAGGAGGCCATGCGGCACGCGCTCTATCTGCAATTAAAGCAGTATGCAGAACGCATGGGGACAATGGCATTGCAAGAGCGCCTTGAGGAGCGGCTGGGTCCAGGTTGGCGGGACCAATTTCATCACCATCGCCAACAAGGCGAGGGGCCATGACACTTCGCCACCTGTCGCCCTGGGGCCAAAATGCCCTACCTCCTGCCGATGACCGATGCTCCAACCCTCCTCTGGCTGCGCCAGGACCTCCGTTTTGACGACAACCCCGCCATGCGCGCCGCGTTAGACGAGGGGCAGCCGGTGCTGTGCCTTTACGTCCTGGACGAGGAGACGCCCGGCGAATGGGCCCTGGGCGGGGCGCAGCGTTGGTGGCTGCACCACTCGCTCACAAACTTCCAAGCGGACTTAGAAAAGCGGGGCGGCGCCCTCATCCTCCGCCGCGGCGACCCGCGGCAGATTGTTCCCGCTCTGGCCCAAAAGATTGGCGCCAGTAGCGTCCACTGGACCCGCCGGTATGCCGCATGGCAGGTGGACACCGACAAGGCGGTGAAGGAGGCCCTCAAAGCGCGAGGCATCAATGCTGAAAGCCATAATGGTGGTCTTCTTTACGAGCCGTGGGAAATTGCCACCAAGACCGGGGGCACCTACCGTGTGTACACCCCCTATTGGAAACAGATTCAAGCGCGGGAGGATATTCGCCCCCCTCTGCCTCGGGTGAATAAGCTGCCCGCCCCCTCGTCCCTGCCTGACCGAGACACTTTAGAGGATTGGAACCTCCTCCCCACCCGGCCCAATTGGGCAAAGAGCTTTAGCGAGGACTGGGCCCCGGGGGAGAAGGGCGCAAAAGCCCGCTGGCGGGCCTGGCTGAAATCCAAAGACGCCAAAGCCTATGATAGCTTACGCAATCGTCCCGACCGGGAGGGAACGTCGCGCCTCTCTCCCCACCTTCACTTCGGGGAAATCAGTGTGGTGAGCCTGTGGCATGATATGCAAGCGGCTGTCGCCGCCCATGACTTCCCCGCCGATGACGGCAAGGTGTTTCGATCAGAACTCGTTTGGCGGGAGTTCAGCCATCAGCTCACGTTCCATCAGCCGGGGATGGAGGAAACGCCGCTCATGGAAAAATTCTCTGGCTTTCGCTGGGACAATGACAAAGCGCACTTACGCGCCTGGCAGCAGGGGCTTACCGGCTACCCCATCGTCGATGCGGGCATGCGGCAGCTATGGCAAACCGGTTGGATGCATAATCGGGTGCGGATGATTGTGGGCAGCTTTCTCGTCAAGGACCTCCTCGTCGATTGGCGGGAGGGGCTCAAATGGTTTTGGGACACGCTGCTTGACGCGGACCCGGCGAACAACACAGCCAGTTGGCAATGGATTGCCGGGTGCGGGGCGGATGCCGCCCCCTTTTTCCGCATCTTCAACCCCACCACCCAGGGGCAGAAATTTGATCCCGATGGGGATTATGTTCGCCGGTTCGTGCCTGAACTGTCGGCACTGCCCAAAAAATATATCCACGCGCCCGAAACGGCCCCGCCTCTTATTTTGAAGGAAGCGGGCGTGAAACTGGGGGAGACCTATCCCCTCCCCATTGTGGACCATGCTATTGCCCGCAAAGAAGCCCTGGCGCGGTATGAAGCGATTAAGTAGCCGGCCCACACCGCCCTCACAGGGTTTGAAAGGACGGCTAAGCTTCACCTATCAAGAGGTCGTTCCCGCCACCGCCCATAATATAGTTACTCCCGTCCCCGCCAATCAGCGTATCGCCAAAGGCCGTTCCCTCAAGGGTTTCAAACCCATCGATGGAGACAAAACCGCCCGCCCAATCCACCGACATTGGATCAAGTGTCGGGCCGTCCCCATTATCGATGACTGCGTCCGACGCGTTAATCGCAACGGGCACAGAAAAATCAGCAAAGGTCAGGCTATCGATGCCGCCCTCGCCCCTCAGCGTTGCGCCACTAACGGCCTCGCCATCCGACCCCAACGACAGCGTATCGTCCCCCTCTCCCCCATAAAGGTTGACGGGGCCCACAAGAAAATCATTGCCCTCATTGCCGGAAAAGACACTCGCTTGATTGCTCCCCTCACCAACAAGGGTGTCATTGCCAGCCCCGCCGTTGAGAATATTCGTACCTGTTCCCCCGTCAATGAGGTCAGCGCCCCCATCTCCGTGCACGCTGTCATCACCGCTTAACCCAAAATATTGGTCATCCCCGCCCAGTAAAGAGATGGTATCATTGCCACCCGGATAAGTCAGGGAAGCGAATGTTCTCTCAAACCCGTATAAAATATCATTCCCATTGGTGGGGCCCAGAATCGGCAGGCCCAGATCAGAAAGAACCGCCACATCGATCTCGGACAGGATAAGGCGCTCACCATCGCGGATGAAAGCGTTCATGAGGTTCACAATCCCGTCCGTATGGGATGGATCATTGTCCCGTAAGGGGATAAAACCTCCGGGAAGAATTGAAGAAGATGCCGGGCCCACAAAGCCCAACCCGCTACCGCGAGGTTCAACGAAGAGGTCAAAGGTGACAGCATTGGTCCCCGGCTCATCGAGAATCGAAAGGAACCCAAGCCCGTGGGTCAGCTCGTGCAAGATAACTGATAACAAATCAAATGTGCGGTTTGGCACCTCATTGCCGTCAGCCAAGCTGCCAAAAAAGTACTCCCCACTGAGGATAGTGGCCCGATCGATATCGACAAAAATATCGGCAACATTGGGGTCTGGGTCCACACCGGTGGTCAGCTCGATGATGGGACCGGCTTCAAAGATGGATTGTCCGCCCTCAAACCGATCAAAGAAGAATTCTGGTCCCGCTTGGGCAAGTGTCCCAAACCCAAGGTCAAGGATCTGGACTTCGACTTCCAACGTCGCGCCGTTGAAATCGATATAGCGCCCCCAATAAGCGGTCGCCTCATCAAAGACTGCCTCAATTTGGGCCAAGGTGGACGCCGGCAACCCGCCTGTATCCGCAAAGGTAATCGACCACATAAGCTTTATCCCCGGATGTGCTGCTCGCCTTTATAGTCACGGGCATCGCAGAGGAACATGGGCGATGACCTGCGACGCCCTAAAATAGAGCTATTGCCCCCACCAAAGCCATAAATGGCCTAAGCTCTATCCATTTAGAAGCCCTTTATATCGCCCGCCAGTGTGGCCGCATCAGGGCACAAAAGGGATGACGCGTCATTGGACCACACCAGCAAATATGGCTTTGAGGGGAGCGGACGGCCGATTGTCGCCGCCATTGGGGACAATCGAGCGGCGAAAACCATTGCCTCCCGCGGCGTAAGCCCCTATCCCCCTGGTTGCTGCGGAGGAGTGGCAGAGTGGTCGAATGCGGCGGTCTTGAAAACCGTTGGGCTTCACGGTCCCGGGGGTTCGAATCCCTCCTCCTCCGCCACACCAACCCATAGACTCAATAAAAACAACCACTTAAAGCGCGGTGCACCGCGCATTGTATGCCAATTTGTATCCATTTTGTATCGCAAATTCTACAACGGAATTGCACTTTCAGGGCACTCAGTAGCTGACTTGTTTTGACCTATCGCGCCAGGCTTTGCATATCTCGTCCGTCTTGGCGGCCCTTCGGCGTGGGCGAGCCGCGTCCCCTCCGCAATGCGAGGGGCTTGCGCAGGTGTTGTCGTTTTTTGAAGCTTGGCCAGCCGGCGAAGGAACCGTGGCTTAGACAAGCCAGACGCGTTCCACTGCCTTTGCGATCCGATCATTTGAATCATCAGCTGGCGGCTGATCCTTGGCGATGGGTTGCCCCCGAACAAAGATTGCCACTCCACCGCTAAGTCTTCTCGGCTCATATCGATGATGCGGAGTGGATCAAGTTTAGTGATAGAGTTCATCGCTGCCTCATTGGTGTATCGCGCCCACCGCTGGCGCTGCACTGAGGCAAGCCCGGAATGCGCCGGGCTTGAGGTTTCACCATGCCATAGACGCTCAGAGCCCTCTAAAAGTCCAGTCCGGTTTGGCACTTTTTTGACCCGCTTCGTAAAGCTCCTTCCACCGTTTGAGCATCATCCGAAGGAGTGGGAGTTCATCTTCATACATCTGGATGATCTCGGGACGGCATTTGACGATCCTAGCGATTCTTACCCGCTGTTCAAACGCTGCTATCTCCCGCTCAAAAGCGGCGACGGTCTCAAGGTCCTCACGGGCCCGCTGAGAATAAGTCATGGGGCCTGTAAGCTCCACTTCACCCGTTTCCGGATCGATCAGTATATCATCTGGATGCGGCACAATATCGGGACGCGGGGTCCCTTCTTTGTCGGCTTCCTTGAAAGCCTCAAAACCCCCTTCTTTGAGTAAGATGGCCGCCTCCAAAGTAGCCAGCTGCCGCTCATCCTTATGCCGTGAGGCGCCTTTGTTGAGATCAAAGAGCAGTTTTTGAGAGGCCACGCGCCCTTTGATCGCATTGGCAGCAACCGACCGCATAGCCGCTTGCATCACTTCCACCCTGACGGTCTTGCCATTCTCCTTTACAGGAATCTCCCGGTGGGCCTCATCAAGAATGAGATCAGCTATCTTGTCGGCGAAGTTGTGGGACCGCTTATTCTTTGACCCCCTAGGCCTGCCCTTCGGATTACCTGATTGGCCAGGCTTAAAGCGAGAATGCACCGGCGGGTTTTTATAGCCGACCTTTCTGGGCTTTCTGTTATCAGACATGCTCTACCTCCTTCGTGAGGATCGAGAAAGCTTGACCGGACGCCTCTAAAACCGGTTCGTACCCAGCGGCCACGAACCGCTTCAAAATCACATCGCAATAGGCAGGATCGATTTCGATCCCATACCCCTTTCGTCCCGTCTGCGCCGCGGCCAATAGCGTTGTTCCGGACCCGGCAAATGCATCCAGGATGATCCCGCCCCGGTTCGAACAGTCGAGAATAGCATCCTTCACCAGCTCAAGGGGTTTGACCGTCGGATGCATCTCAAGGTCGCCATCTCTGGTTCCCCCAAAAGCATTTGCGCCCGCATAGGTCCAGACATTGGTGCGATTCCGGTCATGTTTACCGAGCCCAACATTGTTGATGTGACGCCCCTTCCCTGCCTTGAAGACAACCACCAGCTCGTGTTGGGACCGATAGAGGGATCCCATGCCACCATTGGACTTGGCCCAGACGCAGAGGTTCTTCAGCTCCGTGTAAACACCGTCAGTCGCGCTCAGCAGCTCATGCATATGGCGCCAATCCATACAGATAAAGTGGATAGCGCCGTCACAGCTCACATAGGCCAGATTTGTCGCCATGGTCTTAAGAAACGCCTCAAATTCATTCCGGCTCATCTCACCAGAGGCCATGGCAAACTCCTGGTGCGTCTTTTTACCAAGACCGCTAACATGCCCAGCGATGGGCACATTATAGGGCGGATCCGTGAACACCATTTGTGCCTTGGCGCCTAACATAAGCCGGTCAAAGGTCTCAGGGTCGGTGGTGTCACCACAGATCAGCCTGTGGGGTCCTATCTGCCAGACATCGCCTAGGTTTGTGACTACATTGTCGGCAGTAACCGCCGGGGTCACATCGTCTGGCTCATCCGGCAACTCGACAAAGTTGGAAATGATGCGATCAACTTCGCCCATTTCAAACCCGATCACCGAGACATCGAAATCAAGTTCGGCGAGGGCCTCAAACTCGATGGCCAAGATGGACTCATCCCAGCCGGCATTTTCAGCAAGCTTATTATCAGCAATGATATAAGCCCGCTTTTGGGCCTCCGTCATTTGCGACAGGCGGATGGTGGGCACCATTTCGATGCCCAACTCTTTTGCCGCGGCAACCCTGCCATGACCGGCAATGATGCCGCCCTCATCATCAACGAGGATTGGGTTGGTCCAACCGAAGGTTTTGATGCTTTCAGCGATTTGGCTGATCTGACGCTTGGTGTGGGTGCGGGGATTACCCGTATACGGCGTAAGCGTCGCTACTGGTCGGTCGATAATGTCAAGCGTGGACATAACAGCCTCCCCCACTATGAGACATTGAGAAAAGCTCAGCATATTGACACGGCGCGAAAGCAGAGATCGCGCTATCGTTGAACCTCACCCCATCAGCGTAAAAGGTCTTTGGAGAGACCTTATCCCAATTGGGAAAGGGTCGATCGGTCCTTGTGATTTTCTCCTCAAACAGGTCGTCATCTTCAATAACAAAAACAGATGTCTCGGCCATGGGTTTACTCCTTCTCAGGCCTGAGCCCTCCCCAAAACAAAGGGAGAGCGGGATGTTAACAATCCGCTGATCAGGAGGGTCATTTTCAAGACAGACTCCGACCGTCGGTTCACTCAGCTCCATGAATGTCTCCATTTCTGCCGAGGCCAACGGGGCCTGACGGGTAGCGCCGATAGCTAGAATGATCGGCGCGGACGTCCGAAGCTATAGGATTAACAATCCAGCTTCGCGTCTTGAGTATCCGGTAGAGAATAGTGCGAAGTCAATACTCAATATTTTTCGTGCAGAATAGGCAGCTTAATGAGCACCTTCGTCTCGAAGGTGAAGTGGGTATCGGTATCGATGAAGCATCCTACGACTTTGTCTTTGAGGAGTTCGTGAACGACACACTCGTCAGCGAGGTCGAAGTTACGTTGAGCGGTCGTGTCAGTCATACGCTGGGCCTGTATGCTGTTGGATCCCTCCCCGTCACCAACCAGTTTCATCTATTCGCACGAGCCGGCTATCAGCAGACAACACTGAGGGTCTCGCCGATGATCTGGAGGAAGCATACAACGCTGCCGGCCTTGAGGCAGACCTCAATAGCTATGAGGGTATAGACACAATAGGCGTGTCTTACGTTACGAGGTTTTAGTCAGTTTTAGAAAGCATACCACTTACTCATTTGAACCTCCCACATAAGGCAAACTGATAGACGATGCATGCACCTCACCGTGATGAATAGATACATTGACCGTTTGCGGATTTATCTCAAGCTCCGGCAGAACTTTCGTATTGGTATTTAGACTATATTGCGGCCAGTTGCTTGAAGGCGGATACGGCTGCCCACGGAAAACGTATGAGCAGCGACCATCGTCGGGATATCCACTTCAACATATTCTCCTGGCGTTAGAAAGGAGGGGTCCGCACCATCCCGATACCGCAACCGCAGCGCAGACTCAGCAATGTTGAAGGAACGACCGCCCGGCATCACCTCAGTCAAGTTGACCATCAAGTCTGTATCAACCTTGTCCGCGGAGACGTAGAGCCGCGTCCGGATATTGCCAGCGATCGTTAAAGCGTCAGGCAATAAGTCTGAAGAATAAACGAGCACGTCATCCCGGGTCTCAATTTCAGACTGATCAACAATCCCTAACTTGTAGGAGGTACCAAGATCGCCATCTGCCCCTCCCCCGCCCACTGAAGGAACGGGGGCTGTAGAGTTATAGGTATACGAATCATAATTCGTCGGTGCATCGCAGCCATTATCAAGACGACCATCGCCCGCTTTGCTGTTTGCCCCTTCCTGACTAGACAAATAAAGCTTCAGATCTTTGGCGCCCTGGGGAGGCCAGGATTGAAAGGAACGCCACTCCCTCGCACCATTGTCATAGACTGTAATGGCCGCACGCTGACGCACATTGGCGAGCGCCGTCTCATCCTCTTTCATATGGGCATCGAACCATTCTACAAGGATATCGTCTAAATCAACTCTTGCATCACCAACATTCCGTTCACCTATGAAGTGATTCTTCTCTTCTAATCCCTGCATACAATGGAAACCTGCACTCACATATAATTGGTGCTGAGATGGTTTTCCATTGGCCGCGGACCGGCGGCGATTATCTTCGAAAACGCCGATCTCCAATTGCGGAGTATAATCAAACCAAGACGACATCCATAAGGTGGGTATAGATATCACATCATCCCCGGAAATGCGCCCCTGGTCCCATATCGGATCAGCCATCGACTGCTATACATAAGCTACGAACTCGGACGGAGCACCGCCCAATCGTTTCGTC
>ERZ1740067.822-NODE-822-length-23294-cov-7.361892_pt1 | contig 23294 bp, 22 predicted proteins | sample MGYA00581736_ERZ1740067 | MGnify/ENA primary metagenome ERZ1740067 (study PRJEB43018, sample SAMN04849236) | marine metagenome | isolation source: floating plastic debris | place: Pacific Ocean | collected 2008-08-27 | study: EMG produced TPA metagenomics assembly... | reverse complement strand
CGGCCAAAGCCTGGGCCACAGGCAAAAGCCTAAGCGATCAAGACTATACCTACCTGGCGGCCTGCCAGGAGGCAGAAACAGCTCAAGCAGAAGCCGCACTTGCCGTAGAAGCACAGGCAAAAGAAGTGTTAGCCGCAGCCAACCGTCAGGCCAATCGCCGCATCAAAGTGGGCACAGGCATTCTTGGCCTTGCTGGATTACTGTTGACGGGCTCACTGCTATTTTCTGCCCGGACGGTGCAATCGGCAAAAGGCGAAGCAACAGAAGCACAGGCAATCGCAGCAGAAGCTCGCTTTTCCGCTAACGAGAGTCAGACCCTTGCAGACCAAGAACGAGAGAATGCCAGGGTCGCGCGAGATGCCGTAGACGCCGCCAATCGTGATACGCAAGCCGCAAATGAGATGGCCCAGCTAGCCCGTGAAGATGCACAAAAGGCGCTAGCAGATGCGGAAGTAGCACTCAGCGATGCCGAAGTAGCGGAACAGATAGCCCAGCAAGCACAGAGTGAGGCCGAAGCAGCGAATCAAAATACGAAAGCAGCCCAAGCACAGACGGCTGAAGCGATCGTACAACGGCAGCAAGCCGAAGCCCAAGTAGCCCAAGCCAAAGAGAACTTAGACGATGCCAACGCACAAATCGCCAAGGCAGAAGCTGAACGCCGTGAGCTGACTGTGGGTACTCAACTAGAGCGCTCGGCGTTGGCCCTAGTGCGCAACTCCACTGCCCAACCCAGCATAGATGCTTTGGCAGATGCCGTTCGATTGGTAGAAACCTTAGAGCCGTTCTTGGCCGACGGGCGGTCTTGGTCAGACTATCCAGCAATCGCACCCCTGCTGGCATTGCAACAGCTGCTCGCTCGCGTTCCCACGAATGGTGCGACCGCCACGTCCGGTCCGGTAACTGATACCTCGCTAGAAGAAACTATCAAAGTCTGGTTTAGTGCAGATGCCAATCGGTATGCCACGCTGCACAGCTACGACGGGTTTCGAGCCGTCTATCTACAATTTTGGAATGACCGTGGCGAGCCCATCGGAGAATCTGTGGAAGTGGAAGATGGCTGGACGAATGTGCCTAGGCCATTGTCTTTTTACCTCACAGGTAAGGATGCACGTTCTGGGGAAAGAGATTTGATTGCGGTCTCCTGCGACAATCAGTCCATCTGTGTCAAAGACTTCAATCAAAACTTTGAACATACACAACTGGAAAAGGTGCCGGGAACTCAAGCTGCTTTCAATCCCGAGAAAAATGAACTGATCACTTTAGATAACAACAATGTCCTTCGACGCTGGACATTGTTTGATCAAGGGAAATGGATTGACAGACAAATCGCAGAAAATCAGATCCCAGCGACAGAGCGCGAGCTTTACGTGTCAACAGATGGTCAATATCTATGGACACACCAGTATCAACAGGGACAGACAGATCATATTTTAGTCTTTGACTTGGCTGGTAACTTAATCCATCAGCATCCCAATCCTGAACCTGGATATAGTCCGGGCCCCTACCTAGCGCTGTCGCCAGAAGGCAAGCTTACGGGGGGCATCGATATGCTGACGCTCCCCGGCCAGGGGCGTCAGCTGCTCTCATTATCTTTAGAAGAGCATGATGATTTAGATGGGGTTCAGTTTGATTTTGTACAGGCCAGTGGTCACATCGTCACTGTACAGAAAGACCGTGAGGCAAAAAGATCTCTTGTGCAAATGCGTAATTTAGCAGGAGACCTAGTCTCTGATTATTCTGTTGAAAATAAATCGATTACAGCATTACCCCAGCCGAAAGGAAATCTTGTTGCGACATTAGAATGTGACTTGAGCACAACAGAAGACTGCACCAGTAAAGTATGGAGCTCAGAAGGAGAACTGGTAACCACTGTTGAGGTACTGTCGAATAATCTACGATGGACTCCCGATGGGGAATATATGACAACTTGGAATGATGAGCGTCTGCAGCTAACCAACGTTCAAACAGCTAAAACGCTGACCTACTACACAGATAGTAGACTATTCTCATTCCAGGTAGGCGAAACCCAATCTGGTAACTCATTGTACTTTTGGACTCGTTATGGAGGGGCGTTACAGCTGTGGGATACGGCTGAGCGAGCGCCTGTTGCAACAGCCTATCCACTCGGCATGAATGCTAGCGTACGCGAGGCTTGGTACGACGCGTCATCACAGACTGTGTTCGCCGTGAGCGACCACGTAGAGCATGGCGCTTCATTGATATCACAAACCCTTGGCCCCGAGGAGACATTTTCAGATGCAATCATTCGCTTTGAGCAGGCCAAGGACTTTGTCTTTAGCCCCCAGGGAGATCGCATCGCAGTCAGTCAATACAATGGCGACCTCCAACTCTGGCGCGTGGACGGCACACTCGAAGCCAGCTTCGTCGGCCACGAAGGCGAAATTGATACGGTCCAGTTCCATCCTGATGGCAGTCAAATTTTGACCTACAGCCAAGCAGATCAAACGACTCGCCTCTGGGATTTGCAGGGTCGCCAAATCGCTGAATATAAGAGCGATCGCCCCCCGGCAATCAACACCGATTGGAGCCAACTCATCACGCTAGAACAACAACCCACGCTGCATACTCGCCTACCCGAAACCCAGCTAAAGCTCTGGTCAATCGATAGCTTAGAAAGCTTATTAGACAGAGCCTGCCAGCGTTTAACCCCATACTCACGCTATATCAATATTGAGACTAGCGAGCATGTATCCTCTTCACCTCAAGAAAACCTCACTATTTGTAAGTAGCGCGTTTCACGACTCAAGAACCCAGTGATCCGGAGCAGCGATTTCTTGGAAGGTATAGTGAACTCTATTGGTGTAGAGATTTTACGAGCGTTCGATGGATTCAGAGCAAGGCTTAACGTGGCCGATCGCACAGCAACTTGTCGATCGCTTACTCTTTGAATCGACTGATAAGCACTTGAGCGATATCGAAAGCCAGGTTCTGCAGGGCGCTTGGGAAGGAAAGAGCTATGGCAAAATTGCCGAAGAGCTGGGCTATACTCTCGAATACATTAATAGCGACGTCGGCTATGGCCTCTGGGGCAAGCTCTCCAAAGCCACCGGCGAAAAACTGACCAAGCGCAATTTCAAAGGCGCACTAAAACGCCAGTGGAACGCTCAAAATACAGGCTCATCTGCCTCGCCCCTATCTTCGCGAACGGCAAAAATACAAGGCTCTGTTGTTGCGGTAAATCCCAACCAACCACATTATATTGACCGTCCACCCATTGAGCAGCGCTGCTTCGAAGCAATTGTTCAGCCAGGTGCACTCATCCGTATCAAGGCCCCGCGCAAAATGGGAAAAACCGCTTTGGTAGAGCGCATCTTGCACTACGCCGAACAGCAGAATTATTGGCTTGTATCTGTTAACCTGCTCCAAATTGAATCCTCTGTCATCAATGATTTAGAACGGTTCTTAAAATACTTTTGCACCCGTGTAACTCGCCAGCTCAAAATAGAAAATAAGCTAGGAGAATACTGGGACGACGAACTAGGTAGCAACACCAGCTGCACCGAATACTTTGAAGAATACATTCTCCAACAGGACGACCGCCCCATTGTTCTAGCGCTCGATAACGTAGACCGTTTATTTCCTTGCGCTGAAGTCGCTGCAAACTTTTTTAGCTTACTCAGGGCTTGGTACGAGGACGCTCGCATTCTGCCAGATTGGCAGCGGCTTCGGCTTATCATCGCCCATTCCACCGATATTTACCCCACACTCAACGTTAATCGCTCACCGTTTAATGTGGGCTTGGCTGTAGAACTCACTGAGTTTACTGCTGATCAAATTGCTCAGCTCGTGCAGGGTCAGGACACCCAAACAATCGGTGAACTCCCATCGTCTCCTAATGCCATCAAGCCACTGGCTGATTTGATTGGAGGACATCCTTATCTACTACAGCAAGCGTTGGATTACTTGGGGTCAGAACCAGATACGACTCTGGAAACGCTGGTTGAGATCGCACCCACCGAAGCAGGACCCTACGCCCAACACCTACGCAATCTGTTATCCCATCTACAGTCAAACGAAGCCATGGCCACCGCCATGAAACAGGTACTACAGGCCGAAGGCCCCATCCGCATCAAGTCAGAGCTGGGCTTTATGCTCCATAGTCTTGGTCTTGTCCGCTTTACTGGCAATGATGTCGAAATCCACTGCCCGCTTTATCAACAGTATTTCAGCGAACTACAATCAGAGTTCTGATGGAGAAATGAGACGGTTTCTTCTCTGACACTGAACTACCGCATCAGGGCTCACAGGTGAAATTCGGGCAACCAATATCTTCGGGTAAGGGCGTGGCCTCTCCAGTGAGCGCAACTCCTTCCTCGACAAGGATTGCTTCTAGTTTTTTGATGCGATCACCCGACATTGGATGGGTTTGCTCCCACTCAGCAACCCGGTTCAATGCACCCAAGTCCAGCTCGTTTTCTTGGGCACGCCTGAAAAAGTCTAGACTATGGTCACCGTGGGTATAGCGCTGGGCGATGAGTGCGATCGCATACTCATCTGCAGCCGTTTCCTGCCCCCTACTGTAGTTCAGCTCCGCCAGATTAAAGGCACCGGGAACCACTCCCGAGCCCTGCTGCCCCAGCCCAAGCAAGCTACCAATCGTAATCCATACGAGCGAGCGACCTAAGGCCGTCAGCGGATCTTTATTCTGCAAATGACCCAGCTCATGCGCCATCACAAAGGCCAGCTCATTTTCACTGTCTACTGCTGCCAGCAGCCCTTCAGTGAAAAATAGATGACTACCCGCCATCACCATGGCATTTTCTACCGGTGTATCAAGAATCCCAATTTTGAGTGGTGGATAGTTTGCAGGTTCTCCTGTAACGGCTTCCAGATCTGTTTGAATGGAGATCGCCAACTCGTGAAGATACTCTAACCGACTATCTGTTGCATTTTCATTCGCACCCACCGTCTCCTGAACAGGAAAAGCCTGAACCAAAACAGCTCCAATTTTCTCTTCGGTTTCTGGGCCAATTCGTCTCGCAATCTGGTCAGCCGCAATTCCTAACAAAAAATAGATAGCAACACCAACCAGAGCCACTGTTCCAGCTAGGTAGGCCAAATTCACCAGCGGATGAACTGGCGTAGTATTCACCTCCTGCGTTATTTCCTTGGGAACGTATTTCATTAACGAATCGCTGTACCGTAAGCCATAATCTCTACCGCTGCCAGGCCGCCCCCTGTTTGCCCACCAATATTTGAGGTCTCAAAGCGGACATTTACAATCTGCGAAGCCCCCCACTCCATTGCTTCAGCCTTCATCCGCAGTAAGGCTTCACGCCGCCCGCGGTCAACCAAGCTCTCGTATGCAACAACGCGCCCACCCACCAAATTGCGCAGCGCTGCTGAAAGCGTCTTAAAGTAGTCATTGGCTACGACCACACTCCCCACAAACATCTGCGCCTCATGCGCATGGGGCAGGTCTTGCTTGGCCCCAAAATTCATCATGGGGATATGTAGCGTTTTCTTCTCTCTTTCTTTAATCGACGCATAGTGCTTTTGCTCTAGGTGCCGACCCACAAAAAAGCCTAAGCCCGTCAAAATCAAAAGGACTAAAAGTTCCATAGATCTGTTGTTTTATATCTGTTTTCTACGCCTGCTGTTCTATTACGATAAGTGCTATTACGATTAATCGAACAGCCTCTACTGCACTTTCACAGCCGTGCCATAGGCAAACAGTTCAGCTGCACCTGGCGCTACAGAAGAGGTCGCAAAGCGAACATTTACAACTGCGTTAGCACCTAGCTGTTGAGCCTGGCTCACCATGCGCTCAACCGACTCTTTGCGCGCTTCTTGTAGTAGCTCGGTATAGCCCTTCAGCTCGCCCCCTACGATATTTTTAAACCCGGCCATAATGTCTTTACCGACATGCTTAGCGCGAATCGTACTGCCTTGGACGAGTCCGTAATGTTCAACAATCTCTTTTCCTGGCACACCTTCAAGCGTCGTGAGCGTGAGGCCATGGCTATCAAGAGCGTTCATAACAATATCTCCAATTTTCCGTTTTATACAAATGCGACGATGACATTTCTGGAAATGTTGATAAAAGGTTACCCACTAGAGGCGACTCGCAAGAGGCTCAACGCTCAGCTACTCTGAAGATTTTCCTTAAAGAATGCCGTCGTTTTCTCCCAGGAATCCTCAGCCGCTGCCGCATCGTAGTTTTGCCCGGAAGGGTTGGCAAAGGCATGACCCACACCTGGATAAAGGTGAATGTCCACTTCTTTTCCGAGCTCAGTAAGCACTCTTTCAAAGTTATTGACATCGTCCACTGCGATCGAGCTATCTTCTTCGCCAAAGAAGCCAATAATCGGCATATCTAAAGCATCGAGTGCTTCGGGTGAGAGGATGAGCCGACCGTAGTAGATGGCCATCGCATCTAGATCAGAAGACAGCAGCACTCCCGTGCGCAGCGACCAGTTACCGCCAAAGCACCAGCCAATTGAGCCGAGTGCAGATGCGCCGTATTCACTTTTGAGAAATTCCGCAGCTTGGAAAAGGTTGTCTTGCGCTGGGCCTGGATCATCCATAACGCCGCGCATCAGTTCACGGGCATTGTCTGACTCAGTGGCTATTCCGCCGTTATATAGGTCCACTGCCAGTACTGTATAGCCTTCTCCTGCTAGACGACGAGTCATGGCTTCAATGTTTTCGTTCAATCCCCACCATTCATGAATGGTGATGATGGCAGGCAAATTTTCGCTATCCGGTGCTTCGGGTTGAGCAAGGTAGCCGGTAACAGGTGTGCCATTGACGGTGGCGTAAGTGACGTTTTGTGCCGTGACAGGAACGGCAGGTTCGGCAACGGCGATGGGCGTTGCAGTGGGCTTATCGCCTTCGTGTTCCTTGAGCAATGGGTCCGCCTCATCCGTTTGACCTGCGTCACTTTGATCTGCATCACTGGTAAGGGGCTGGCTCTCCGTAACGCTACCGGGTGAAGTGCCCTCGGTTGGAACCGCGCCACCACAGGATTGAAAAAGGAGCGTCATACCAAGTGCGATCGCAAATAACGCTCCCCACAAGCCTCTGGGCGCCCAACCTTTTTTCAGCCAATCTAGTACTTGGTTTACCCGCCTCATATGCTGCCCCTATCTTAATAATTGAGTCTGATGATTAAGAACTTCTCAATCATGCTAGTTCTCGTACAGGGGAGAGCCAATTGTTTAAAAAAGTTTCCAACCATTGGTCCACGGCTGGACTATAACGCTTGTGAGCACTCATTTGCGCCTCACGAGTCTGAGTATTAGGAGCACCGAGGAGATGTGCGCCATGCTCAGTCCAAAAGTCGACCATGTCGGCAGTCATTTCAGGATGGAACTGGAGACCATAGGTGCGCCCAACTTCACCCTCTCTGGGAGAATCGCCCCATCGAAATGCCTGATTTGGAAAGTCTTTCCCTTCCGCCAAAAGCACCGCACCCTCTGGCAGCTCAAAGCCTTCCTTATGCCACTGGTAAATGTTAGCGTTTTGGGAAAGAGCCCAGTCCCTTCCTCTGTTGAATAGACAGGATAATAGCCAATTTCTTCCAGTCCCTTAGCATGTGGCTTAACCTTTGCACCCAATACCTTTGCCAGCAGCTGTGCACCTAAGCAAATGCCCAAGTAAGGCAACTTTGCCAAAAGAACTTGCTTTATCCACGCCAGTTCTGCCTGCAAATAAGGTTCGTTATCGTTAACGCTCATAGGGCCACCAAACACAAGCGCAGCGGCATAGTCTGCCAGATTAGTCGGTAGCGTATCACCCAAAATAGGTGCGCGGATATCCAGCTCATAGCCCATGTCTATGAGCTTTTTACCAATAACACCTGGAACGGTAGTGTCTTTGTGAATGAGGGTAATAATTTTTGTAGCCCGTGGCCTCAGAGATGACGGAGAACTCACAGGCTGTTTTGTCAAAATATCAGAGTCCATACTGTTAGTCTAAGGGCTCTGCTGCCGTTGTTAGGTGTAGTTATTGACAAAATAATGTCGATAAAACCGTACAGACAGTTTTTGGATCAGAAATTCTTTGAATTAGGAACGATAGAGCGCTATGCGTCTTCCTTAGGTAGCTCATCGTTGCCAGAAGAAGATTCATAAATAGCGTTTAGCTGTTCTCTGGCGTCTTTAATAGAAATAGAACGCATGACTAACAGGGGCTCATTAATCACATCACCACTGTCGTTGAGCAGCTCCGGATGCGGTACCGGGCGCTCCGCACGTTGAGGACGAACAGGCTTTTGGACCTCAGTCCCGAGGCGGACAAGATTGCGGATCATATTAGAGACCGCAAGCACTGCTAAAACTGTGAAAGCCAGGATGTAGAGCAGATGGAGCATAAATCTATAGAGAAGGGGGCATCAAGGAAAGCAATAAGCAAGGGAACGAGGGAAAAAACAAAGCGAAAGATAAATAAAGCTAAAGTAAGGCAATTAAGACGGTGGCAGATTTCCGGGTGAGCGATCAGAGGAGCTATCAGCAGATTTTTCTTTTCTAAGCCTTAAAGCAACGCCCCAGCATTCGTGGACAAGCTTGTGCCAAGCCATAACTACCGGCATCTCGATTCCGGCTTGGCTATCGGTGGCAGATGCTAGCGCCTTAGAAACACTGACCTGCTGCTGAGCAGCGCGTACGCGTGTCAGCAAATCCGCTTGCTCCGCATCGGTTAAAAAGCTGATAGGTTGGCCTTCCAGCATACTAATAGTGCGACCAAACCAATGCTGAAAATCACTCAGCAATGCGGGCAAAACAGATTTGAGTAAGTCGCTATCCTCTGGTGGCACAGACGGAGAAGTCATAACAATTTCAGATGTGCTTTTAACCACTCCTGCGTAGTTGCTTCTATATATTAGTACGATTTTTTCGGGAACGCGTTCCCCCCGACGGATGTTCTTTAGCTTTCAGCCTTCTTAGGCCGAGCCTTAATCCTTACGAAGGATCAACACAAGGCTTTGGCAGAGCGTTTTCCTATGCGTAAATCGTAGTCTGCGCCGACGATTTACTTTTTAAGGCTTACTTTCCTTCGGTTGATAGTCCGTCGCCAGTTCTTGGATTTCACTGAGCGTTTGCCAACCCGCTGCCCAGAGCCGACGATTTTTGAGCACTTTGGCATTGAGCCAAAAGCGAACAGTCGGATCGCAAGCAGCGACTAGCTCAGCAAAGACCCATTTGCCCTGATTTTTTCGATTAACGACGTGGAAATGACGCCAGCCCATCGTTTTTTGCTGGGCAGTCCATTTGGAGCCGACGAGATGGGGAAATTTTTGTTTGGCCAATGGTGGGATATGACGTTAAGGGATGGGGTCACTTTGCAGATCGGTCAGTAGGTGCAATATTAATCAGGCTTGGAAGTGATAAAATTTCGTGCCTATGCGCTATTGAACTGTCTGCAAAACGCTAGGTTACAGGTTTATTTAGTTTAGGCCGTTTTTTGGCCAGCTGGGGTCATCTTTGAGGGGACATCATGATTGAAGTCGATCAGCTAAGTAAGTCTTACGGCTCTACCGATGCCATTAAAGATGTAACGTTCACGGTAGAGCCCGGTGAAATCTTGGGGTTTTTGGGTCCCAATGGCGCGGGTAAAACCACTACGATGCGAATTTTGACAGGGTACTTGCCGGCAACGTCAGGGACAGCGCGAGTGGCAGGTAAGGATGTACACGCTGATTCGATGGCAGTGCGTCAGAGTATTGGCTATTTACCAGAGACGCCCCCGCTTTACCCCGAAATGACGGTGGAGGGCTTTTTGCAGTTTGTGGCACGCATTAAGGGGGTGAGCCCTGGAGACTTAGCCAGCCGGGTAACTTCTGCGATTGATCGGTGCAACTTGAATGAAAAGCGGAAGGTGATTATTCGCAAGCTATCGAAAGGCTTTCGTCAGCGAGTGGGTATTGCGCAGGCGATTGTGCACAACCCGCCAGTAATCGTGCTCGATGAGCCGACGGTGGGGCTTGACCCAAGGCAAATTATTGAGGTGCGTAACCTGATTAAGAGCCTAGCGGGGGAGCACACAATCATTCTGTCGACGCATATTTTGCCAGAGGTAAGTATGACGTGCGATCGCATCACCATCATCAATCGCGGCCAAATTATTGCCACCGATAGCCCAGAGCATTTGGTAGAAAGACTCACAGGTAAGGGCGGCTATCGCGTAGAGCTACGGGGTGAGGTAGAGCGCAGCTTGACAGTGCTCAGGGAGGTGCCGGGGGTCACGGCGGCAGAAGTGATTGCGGCAGAAGGCTTAGCAGAAGGGCATACGCGGTTTCAGGTGACGACAGGGGCAGATGATTTGGGTAGTGCGATCGCAGCTCAAGTCGTTACCCAAGGTCTAGAACTGTTTGAACTCACCCGCAACCGTGCCACCTTAGAGGACGTGTTTATCGATCTCACCATGGAAGAGAACACACCCGAAAGTAGTGAATCTGACGAGAGCCCATCTGCAAAGCCTACCTCAGAAGCTGTGGGCAAAGATTCACCTCAGCCTGCGTCAAATGAAACATTATCCGACAGGAACGAAGACGACCTCAGCGTGATGGATAACTTGGACGACGGTGCACCCACAGAAGCCATCTTTGAAGAAGAGGCCAACCCATGAAAATCTTTTTAAACAACCTGCTCGCTATTTACCGACGAGAGCTCCAAAGCTACTTCAACTCTCCATTCGCTTACATTATTTCGGTGGTATTTTGGCTGATTGGCGGCTTGTTTTTGGTGATGTTGCTGTTCTCTCCAGGCAGCATTGTGACTCAGGTCCGTACGGTTGATCAGCTCGGCGTTTTGCCCCAGTCTATCGACTTGCCCTACGAGGTGCTGAAAATCTATTTGAATTTCTTGGGGTCGCTCTCTATGTTTATTCTCCCCATGCTGTCGATGGGGCTATATGCAGAAGAGCGCAAGCAAGGCACCCTGGAGCTGCTAGCAACATCGCCATTAACCAATTGGGTTGTAGCGCTCGGCAAGCTACTGGGCGTAGTGACCTTTTACAGCGCGATGCTGATACCCCTGCTGATACTGGAACTGATGGCGTTTGGATCTAGCGATCCAGCTTTTCCAACCATGCTGCTGCTTGTGGGCCACGGTGGGCTGCTGCTGCTAGCAGCAGGTGTATTATCCCTAGGCATGTTCATTTCGTCTTTGTCAGAAAGTACGGTACTCGCTGCGGTAATGACCTTTGGGTTGGTGTTGGTGCTGTGGATCATTGAAGAGGTTGCAGCTGCATTGCCCGGTGCGATTGGCGCAGCGCTATCCCATCTCTCTTTACTCACTCACTTTACTGACTTTACGCAAGGCATTTTTGACACGAGTGGGCTGATCCTGTTTTCGAGCTACATCTTTCTCGGCCTATTCCTCACGGCACAGTCTATCGATACGCTCCGCTTCCAACGCTCGTAATGAAAAATCTTCAATCGCTTTTGAAATATCTGATCTGGCCAGGGTTTTCTCTGGTCACAGCTGGCTTGGTTGTCGGAGTGCTCAACGGCTGGACCATCACAGCAGTAGCGCTGTTAGTCATCGGGCTGATGCTGATTGTATCGAGCTTGGCTGCTGGCGACTTCAATATCTTTAGCACCCAGTTTTGGCAGCGCCGCTCCACGCAGGCCGGGACCAACGCAACGGTATCAGTGCTATCGATGCTGGTAATTGTAGGGCTCGTGAACTTTGTTGGCGCTCGCTACGATAGCCGCACAGACCTCACAGAAGGTCAGCTGCTGACCCTTTCACCCGCGTCTCAGGAAGTGGTGACCTCACTAGAGCAACCTACCAGCGCTCTCATCTTCACGCCGATTGTTAACCCAATTGATCAGCAGCTCCTAGAAAACTATCGCCGCTTCAATAGCGACTTTACCTACGAGTATGTCGATCCGCTCGCGCAGCCCCAGCTTGCTCAAGAGCTGAGCGTCACTGGCGGAGAAGTCTTTTTACAAACGCAGGCCCCGAACATTTCAGCAAACCCTGGAATAAACCGCAGGCTCTTGGTGCAACGGATTAACCCAGAAGAGCGTCTCAGTGAACGCCAGCTGACCAATAAGCTTGCTCAGCTGAGCCAGGAAGATATAGCGGTCATTTATTTCTTGCAAGGCCATGGCGAATATGCCATCGACGGTTCTAGACCAGGGCTATTAGAGGCCGTCACGCAGCTCCAAGACAAAAACTTCACCGTAGCACCGCTGAATCTGGCAAACACAGAGAATAATGCTGTGCCCGACGATGCTGACGTTGTGGTCATTGCGGGGCTACGCCAAGCACTCTTTGAGAGCGAGGTGATCGCACTACGGGACTACCTTGAACAAGGCGGAAGTCTCTTCGTCATGGTGGACCCCCAGATTGAAACGGGGTTGGAAGTATTGATGAGCCAGTGGGGTGTCGTGCCGGAGAAAACGATTGTCATCGACACCTCACCTGGTGGTCAGGCGGTTGGCTTAGGCCCTGCGGTTCCACTCGTTACTGACTACGGCGACCACCCGATTACGGAAGCATTTAATCAAGGGCGTTCCTTCTATCAGGTGGCCCGTCCACTACAAATTCGCGAAGTACCCAACATAGAGGTATCGCCGCTACTCTTTACCAGCCAGGAGAGCTATGCAGAAACAGTCGAAGAAGGAAGTGAGCTAACCGTCGATCCCGACCGGCCACCAGAGGGTCCCTTTTCCTTAGGCGTAGCACTTTCTCGTCCTGCGGTAGTAGATGTAGAAGACATCTTGCCTGAACCAGAAGCACCAAACACCTCCGCTGGAGAGGAAACAGATGCTGAAACTTCAGAAGCTGAGGGCGAAACAGCAGAGACGACGGCACCAGAGACAGCAAACTCACCAGCAGAAGCAACAGGAGATGTGGCAGAGACAGAAACCAATAGCGCCGATGAGCCACCTGCTGATAACACGCCAGCTGAAGACACATTGACCGATGACGCATTGAGCACTGATGCGCCAAGGGATAGTCGGATGGTTGTGATTGGCAATTCTACATTTGCGACTGACGGGCAGTTTAATCGTTTTTTGAATGGAGATGTTTTCTTGAACTCGGTCAGCTGGCTGAGTCAGATCGACAATCCTACACTCTCCATTCAGCCCAAGGAGGCCACCAATCGTCGATTTAACATGGCAGTGCGACAGGAGATCTTACTGACGCTGCTAGCACTGGTGGTTTTCCCACTGGCAGGGTTGATTGGGGCAGGTACGTTGTGGGCACGTCGTCGCTAGGAAAAGAAGAATGATGCTAAAGCGTGGAACGTTGTTGTTGCTGCTAAGCGCGATCGCACTGGGTGGCGCCGTGCTCCTGCTTGAGAACCAAGTCGGTCCCCGGTCTCCAGAACAGGCAAGCGGTGACGTACAAACCACAGAAAGTGAAAAGCTATTCCCGTTTGAAGAAGACGAGGTAGAACAATTTTCGGTGACGCGTCAGCTGGAGGCACCTGCAGCAGAGCAAAGCGAGGAACAGACTAAAGAAACACTATCGTTTGTCAAAACGGAATCGGGCACCTGGGAGATGACGGCACCAGAAACAGCAAAAGCTGAAGGGGGTGCGATCGCGTTCCTCCTCAGCCAGGTATCGACACCAACCGCCGTTCCCGTCTCTGTAAAAGCCAACAACCTAGAAGAATTCGGTCTCGCCGAACCTGAAGCCACTGTGTCCATCACAGCCAACGGCAGCGAATATGCGCTGTATGTTGGGGCCCCCGACTTCCAGGGAGATAAGCGCTACGTACAGACTATTGAAATGCCCGCAGAGCAAGCTGCACAGCCATCCAGTACAGATGCTGAAAAGTCACTAAAGATTTATGCGATTGCAGGCAGTATTATCAGCGCCGTTACTCGATCAACCGAAGACTGGCTACTAGCAAACGACGACACCACAGAATCGACTGAAGAAACAGAGCCGACCGCAGGAAGCGATTCAGAAGAGTCAGATAAGCAAAACGCAGACGCAGCAGATAACACCGCTACTGAAGCCAACCCTGAAGCATCATCGACAAACAAGCCAGCGACAGATGCTTCAGAATCAGAAGGTTCAGAGCCGGCAACAACAGACCCAGAAGAACCCAAGGATTCAACTGAGCCTGCTGATAGAGCAGCAGACCCAGAGAGTTCCACAGCTGAGGAAGATGCGCCCTAGAAAGAGCAAGCTTTCTTATGCGACCTAATTCAGCTGTTCAGATTGGTTAGCGGGTTGAGCAGTCTCTTGAGTGCTCTCTTGTTCTTGAGAAAGCGTCACCATCAAAATCGCAATCAGAATGAGTGCGATCATTGTAATCCCACTAACACCAGAAGGCTGGCCTTTCTTCTGCTCTTTCTCTTTTTGTTTACGCGCTTTTTTCTCCGCGACATTTTCAGAGAATGTGTGATTGCAATTCAGGCAGTGCCAGCGCACAACTTCATCATTCTTCTCAGAATCGTTTGTGTACAGCTTGTGCTCACCACACACGGAGCAAGCTTCTTTGCTTTTTAATTCAATACGGGTAGATAGCATCGTTCTTTCTCCGGTAACGGTAAACGCAGTGGGGAATGAATTTATGAGCACTGCTCCAGTCATGTATGACCCTATACTTGCCTCACTAGAACCAAAGCAGGCTCCCTGAAACAGGATCTGCTCGCTCCAGTCAGTAAAGATACTGACCAACACCACGCTTACAGGCTAACAACTTCAATAAAAAATCGGCATCCGTACAGAGGCCATCTTTTTATTAATCAACTAAAACCCGCAGAATTACGCAAAAAATGAAAAATACTGCTGATTTTCTTTAGAATTTGCACGGACCGAATGAAACTGATCAAACTTGGCTCAGCCTCAATTCTATGAACCCACTTAGGAGCGGAGATTAATAACTCGACTGTTCCAACCAGCCACCCTATTCCTAAGGAAGGTTTCACCACCAACTTCGCTCAGGGGTCAGTGCTCAGCGTCTCCGATGGCTGGGCGAAGTCGTAGCCTAGCGGCGTGGCAAAGCCAGGGGTGAGACCTTTGCGCAGCAAATAGCCAAAACCGACCGATACGCAAAAGTAGTCAGTCTTATTCAACCTTAAATCATTCAACCTTCAATCATTAGTCTATGGAGAGCATTCGAGAGAAGCTGAAGTCAAACCGCGCTAAACAGCGTCCAGAGAGCAATAAGATTGGCCACACCAACAATAATCATCAGGCCAGCAGGCATAAATTTACGCGTCTTAGCTAGGCGGATACCAAAGACAAAGATAAGTACCAAGGTGACAATGCCCGACATCAGCGGACCTGCTTGAGTGCCGCCATAGAGAAAATACGCGCTAACCAACAGCAGTAGGCCACTGATAAAACCTGAAATAAGTGAAACTTGACTGCCCGCTTGCTTATAGCCAATCGCGCCTCCAACGATAGACAAAATGCCGTAAATCAAAGTCAGTAAAGGAGCAATAGAGATATTCATCGTAGACTTGCTTTTAGGAAAGACAAACAGCTTTAGAATTTTGCCTACATGAGACGTAGATAGAACTCCAGAGAAATTATACGATTCAGAGCATTTTGCTTAATGACTTTGCAAGATGCCTTAACCTTAATAGCCACAAGCCAAGTGTCAAATGCTATATTTCCAAATCTTGACCAAGCCCCAGTACACAGACTGTACCGGCAGCAGAAAAAGCAAAACAAAGGTTGGCATCAGGGAATAATCGCCTAAAACGAGACTTTAAAGAAAACTTCTTGGTGAAATCCATCTACCCAAAGTTCTTTCGTACAGCGACAGTCCTCTGCGTAAGTCTGATATCGGCTGACATTGTCTAACGATTCAGGTCGCCACCACTGGGCAACAGGCCCAGGCATATTCTCATTGCCATTTCCAACGCCTGCTTCCCAAGCGTACCGACCGATTATCTGCTCATACGTTTCGGTGTCTGTTGAAAAGTGCAGCCAAATCACCGGGTCGAAGAGGGGAATTTCGTCCTGACTATGCAGAACCTCCACCGATTCTGGCATAGGCGATTGTACAACTGCCTTGAATAACGCTTCACCCGATCGAGGTTGAGTCTGCCCACAGCCGGTAAGAATGAGAGAGAACGCAGCTATAGTCGCTGCAAAAATATTGCATTGAATGCCAGGACGCATATTTATACTGTTATCTATCTGTGTAGGATGATGAAGACTGTGGCAAACATAAAGGCGAAAAGATGGGTTTGAACGAGGGAGCGATCGCACGTATTCAAAACTATCGCCAGCAAGCTGCTTCACTGCTGCTCTACCAGTCAGTATTCACCAGCGATATCGGCAAATCCCTGCTTGCCCTACTCGCGTCCTTCACCAACGAAGACACCATTGCTTGCTCACAAGCTTATGGTCAGTGGTTTTCGTCCCTAGCCTTAGCTCAGCAAAGCTGGCCACAGCATCTCATTGACCGAGTTCTGGCCGCTGACAATGCGTTTTCCCAGCAATCTCAGCACCTCCCAGGTAGTCCGGAAACATCAGCTCAAAGCGTCGAGCATGTAGCGCATGATCTTCTTAATGCCGCAGAATACGACTTTGCCATCTTACACAGCTTCTATCAGCTCTCGACCAAGCAACTCAGCCACTGGGTCGGCCAAAAATGCGATGAACCTGCGCCCCCTGCCCCCATCTCTCTCATTTCTCCCGCTCAGTTACCTAGTATCAACGAAGTCGTTACCCACTATCGCACCCACGGTATCGGCATTTTCGGACAATACGCCGCCTTCCGCTGGCAGACACATCCTGACCGAGTCACAGGCAAACTCATTGGCATCCCCAAACCCGATCCGATTCGGCTCAGTCAACTCGTCGCCTACGACCATCCCAAGCAGCAGCTCATCCAAAACACAGAATCACTCCTGCGTGGCTACACGGCTCAGAACGTGCTGCTCTACGGTAGCCGAGGCGCAGGCAAATCATCTTTAGTCAAAGCGTTGCTCAACGAATACAAAAGCCAAGGTCTACGCCTCATTGAAGTTCCCAAAGCTCACCTGCAAAACTTGCCGCAAATCATTGGCCAGCTGAGCGGCGTTCCTCAAAAATTCATTATTTTCGTTGACGATCTCTCCTTTGAGGAAGACGACGAAGCCTTCAAAGCACTGAAAGTTGTCTTAGAAGGCGGCGTAACAGCTAGACCCCAGAATGTCGTTGTATATGCAACGTCAAACCGTCGCCACTTGGTGCGCGAGTTCTTTGATGAGCGACCCAAGCCAAAAGATGCTGAAGAGATTCAGGCTTGGGATACGGTGCAGGAAAAGCTGTCGTTTAGCGATCGCTTTGGCCTCACCCTGACCTTTACCCCCGCCGACCAGCCCACCTATCTCACGATTGTCCATCAGCTCGCGGAGCAGGCGGGTCTTACCATAGACCCCGAAAATCTCGACTGGAGAGCCCGTCAATGGGCCACGCGCCACAACGGTCGCTCTGGTCGCAGCGCTCGTCAATTTATCGACTTTTTGATCGCAGAGCAGGGTGACTAAACCCACTGAACCCGCTACCTTAGTAAGCCCACCCCTCACACTGTTTCCCATGGCGACTCCCTCTACCCTACAAACCGTTACCCTCGGCCCCAAAGGCCCTGAAGTCCCGGCCCTTGGCCTTGGCACTTGGTCTTGGGGAGATTCTTTATTTTGGCAATACGGTGGAGCCTATGGCGTAGACGAAGTCCGCGCAGCCTTCGATACTTCGTTAAGCGCTGGCGTGAACTTTCTCGACACGGCAGAAGTCTACGGCCTAGGTAAATCTGAAGAGCTGATTGGTCAGTTCATGCAGGAGAGCGAGCAAGATGTCATTGTCGCCACCAAGTACATGCCTCTACCTTGGCGATTCGGCGCACAGGCCGTCGCAGATGCGCTAACGGCTAGCCTAAAGCGTCTCAAACTTTCTTCTGTCGCGCTCTACCAAGTCCATTGGCCTTTCGACTTTTTCATGAGTCAAGAAACCCTTATGAACGCCTTGGCCGATGAAGTAGAGCAAGGGCGAATCAAAGCCATTGGCGTTAGCAACTACTCCGCCAAACAAATGCGCGAGGCCCACAGCCATTTAACCGCCAGAGGCATCCCACTCGCCGTCAACCAGATGCAGTATTCTCTCCTTCATCGCAACATAGAAACCAACGGTGTGCTGGAAGCTGCCCAGAATTTAGAAGTGGCGATTCTGGCCTATAGCCCGCTAGCCCAGGGCTTGCTGACTGGCAAATATACGGTCGGGAGCGATCTTCAGCCTGCGGGTGCTCGTCGGCTCGATCCTAAATTCAGCAAGAAGGGTCTACAAAAAATCGAGCCTGTACTCGCGGCCCTAAAATCTATTGGCGAAGCGCACGGAAAAACTCAAGTTCAGACTGCATTGAACTGGCTAATTACCAAAGGCAATGTCGTCCCCATCCCAGGCGCTAAAAATGCTAAACAAGCTGAGCAAAATGCTGGTGCATTGGGTTGGGAAATAACTGAGACTGAACGCGAGCAGCTCGATAACGTATCTGCACCTTGGCTAAAGTAAACAAAGACTTCCAAACAACTAGAACAAGGTCATTCAAAACAAGAAGATATCTCAAAAGATAGTTTCTCAATTGAACAACTTCTTCTCCGGGAACCTATAGATTCAACCATGAATCGACAGGCGTAAATGGTCCGGCACGCTGTTCACATTTGGCGTATCAACTACCGGATGCTGTGGTAATCCACTCACCGCCTCGATTCATAGATTCAGAAAGTGCGGCAAGAACAGAGACTAGCTGAGCACCTACCCGTCCTGATGAGATGGTGGAAGGCTCACTATTGTGAACGCATTGCAGAAAATGCTCACATACATTGCGCAGCGGTTCTGTTGCAAGCAGCTCAAGCGGCTGAGTGGATATATCTTGAGGGGTAAACCATCCATCTTGTTCGTCAAACGTACCTTGCTGCAAAGTTAGTGGGTGCTCTTTACTCATTTCATCGAAAATGAGCGTGGCGTGATCGCCCACCACACACAGCCGCCGCTGCTTATCTGGATTGGCCCAGCACAGATGAATCGTGGCCTGAAAGCCACTGGGATACTGCAACCGGCACCAAACGACATCGGCTAATCCATTGGGAGAGAGCGGCGTAGTTATATTGGGCTGAAGCCAGCTGCTGCCCTGTGCTTGCACCTGTACAGGCGTTTCGCCCAGCCAGTAATTGAAAATGGAGATATCGTGGATGGCCAGGTCCCATAGCGCATCCACATCGCGACGGACAGGTCCGAGATGTGTACGGGTAGCGTAGCCATAGCGAGGCGTTCCAATAGATGACAAGGCCTCTTTGCCAGCGGCGATCGCACCGTGAAACAAATAGGTATGGTCAATAACGAGCTGTTTTTGGGCTTTATCGGCTAAATCGCATAGTGCTTGAGAGCTAGCAAGATCTAGCGTCAGGGGCTTTTCTGCTAGAACGTTCCAGCCGCGATTGAGAGCGGTAGCAATAAGAGGATAGTGAGTCGCCGCAGGCGTTGCAATCACACAGGCTTGCACAGCGTCTAGCGCCATGGCAGCTTGCCAGTCACTCAACAATTCAACTGAGCTATCCAATTCAGCTTTTAGAGGTTGTAGTCGCTGTGCTGAAGCGTCTACAACCGCGCGCAGACATACTTGTGGATGTGCTGACAGGTTTCGCAGGAGATGGGTTCCCCAGCGTCCGACACCGAATAGAACTAAATCAATAGGAGTGGTGTGCTTGGGAGGCGGCGTCATAAGCTGCTAGCGTGATCTGCTATCGTAATTTCTTCGGCAAAAAGGGTAGAGATGAAGACGCTAACCCTGTGCCTCTATAGCGTTGGCCTAGTCTCGCCCTTGACGATATGCATCCACACGCTTGCTGTACATCAAGAATTCCCGTTTCTATCTGTCTCTTCAAACGATTGCTTCAGTTTGCCAAAAGCCTCTTTAGCAGCTGCCTGCTGAGCCATCTTCATAGAGCGGCCCTTTCCCTCGCCCCACAGCCGCTGTTGGAACCAAGCTTGGGCAGCAAAGCGCTCTTCATCACCGTGAGTTTGGCTAATTTCGGTCACCTCATAGGTAGGGAGCGACTTATAGCGCGATTGGGTGAGTTCTTGAAGGGCAGCTTTGTAGTTTTGCCGAGCCGGATCAGTCCGCAGGGTGTGGGTAAGCCGAGCAAAGTGAGGATCTAGCCAAGGACGAATAAGGCTGAGGTTACCTGCACTGAGGTAGAGTGCACCGAGCAGAGCCTCAAAGGCATCGGCTAGCCGAGAAGCGCTGCCCGCTTTATCGCCGGCGGCACTACGAGATAAAACGAGATAGCGGCTGAGATGATATTCCTTGGCCAGGGTAGCCAGAACGCGATCGCTCACAATTTGCGATCGCACTGCCGACATATCTCCCAGAGCCATATCTGGATAGGCTTCCATCAAAAACTCAGCTGCTGCCAGCCGCAGCGCAGCATCACCCAAAAACTCAAGCTTTTCGTTATTGTCCGTTGGCGAGCTAGAAATATCGACCAGTGCTAGCCATAGCAAATCTTGCCGAACAGCTGCAGGATCAATATTGAGCTGGATCAGCAACGGCTCGATATCAGAAGCATGGGGCGCGATGTTGTGATCTGTCATGGACACGAAAGCTGGACATTGGAAAAAAGAAGCTAGAGTCGGACCTAAGCCGGGTTCTGTTCTTGTTACGCCTAGCGGCCAACAAGGTGGTTATCTATCTGGGACGCCTGTTACCAGACGCCTCAAGCGGCACACATCTATCGGAGCCGGTAAAAAGTCAACCGTCGCTCCTTCGGCCTTGCACCCAACCGGGGTTTACCTGGCCAGCACCTCTCGATGCTGCCGGTGCGCTCTTACCGCACCCTTGCACCCTTACCTGTGATAGGGGTTCCTACCCATCGGCGGTATGTTTCTGTGGCACTCTCCTCACGGTCACCCGCACTGGGCGTTACCCAGCAAGTTTGACTTTTCGGGAGCCCGGACTTTCCTCAGGCAGCTGTAACATTTGCCGAAGCATTGCCCAACGCCCGCAACCACTGAGCCAACTCTAGAGATATAGTGTATCGTTTCCGGCTCAATTTCTGGCTTTGACACCCCAAAACCAGTTGCCCTCTGGTTTATTGCGTTTGCCAAATCGCCGCAGGAGCCACCGTAGCGGTGGCAATGCAATTTTATCGGGCTCAATTTCTAACGTGAAGACAAAGGGCACCAGTAAGTTAATCAACTTTTCGTTAGGTTCAGTCACACGCTTTAGCCCGATCATGAGATCCAGTGTGTAGAGGGGTTGAATATTTTTTTCTCCATCGGTAGGGTCGCTCACCTGCGAAACCTCTACTCGATCTGCAAGGTTAACCAGCACATCCCCCAGCTCCATGCGATCGCTCTCAGGGTTATAGAAATAATTTCTCTCGATAGTGACATCCGAGTTCATGGAGCGACTTGGATTGATCACGCTGAATATCTGTGGCTGAGATAAATCACGCGGCATGTTTGGCGTGCTGCGAATGACACGGTTGCTATCTTTGAAGATGTCAATTGAGCTGTGGTCCCAATTAACATAAACCTGCATATCTTTGGTTTCGTTGTTTACAAATACAGATAAGTAGGAAATCGGCCTAAGTCTTTGCTGGCCGGTAGGGGTCACACGAATGGAGATTTTTTCTTCAAACAGGGCCAGGATGCCTTCGTCGCTTAGGCCCATATTTTTAAGGGCGATCGCATCAGGAGAGCGTAAAACCGCCTTAGGCACTGCCTGACTCACCGCGAGCTTCAGCACAGTGTATTTGAGCTTCCCTTTCCCAAAGGTCATTTCATCAGCAGCGGCCTTAATGTAGCTAGCATCTTTCTGGCAGTTGAGCTGCGCTTGTGTTTGCTCTGCCAAGAAATCTTCTTCTACGTGGATAATGACGCGGTCTTCTAGCTTTCTTTCCAGTGACAGTGCCATCTGGTAGAGCACATAAAACACAACTAGAAAGTAAACGAACAGAAGGAGCGTGTCCATAGCTATCGAAAAGGCCCGAAAGGGGCAGCTCAAAAGGATACCTGCGCGATGTTAGCGCATAAGGCTGCAAGCGGAAGCGCGAATTGCTCCTAAGCTTACACCGATCCAGCCAAAAAACAGCCAGCTCTTACGTTTGAGGCGTTTCATACAGCCAATCTATTGGCAGCTTCAGTGTATCTAGTTACATACCTACACATATTTACAATTATTGATGATCTCAATTCAAGCTAGAAAGCTATCTACCTAAGGTATTTTCTTGGGCTCCACTATTCTCGTGAAAAGCACCCGCGGTATGCGTTCCGATACTAGAACATCCAAAGTCATCATCGTTTTGATCGTTCTTAAAAGAACTTTTCAACGATCAGGTGCGGTTAACAGCACCCACTTGAAGTAGCACTTTGTTTTAGAATTTATACATACAAAAAATTCGTTCAGGGCTGGTAGATTTATGTCCTTTCTGTAAAAGTTTTAACGATACATTAGTCAACTTTTGGTTGGCAAAAACGTTTACATATAAATGTGCGACTGTAAAGAGATAGCTTTCTTCCTTTCAACCTCTAAGTCGTTGATATAGACACAAGAAATAAGTCCTTTTGCTTCCAAACATTCACTTAATACCTTCACATGAAAGGTATCTAAATAGAAGCCAGTAGGCAGCAATAACCGTGTAAGGAATTAGACAAAGAAAAGTAAAATTAGTACTTAGAGCTGCCACTTTAAGTGATTTAAATTAAAGGATTATAAGCATCCAACATAAACATATCGCTCGATAAAATAAGCATTCTTAGAGTTATTAGAGCGAGATTTTTAGAGAAAGGTTTTAGTTACGAGGAGAGAACAGATGAAACGTTCAATAAGAGGATTAGCACAATCGCCTGCATCGACATTGAAAATCGCGCTGTTTTCAGCAGCGATTGCCGTTGGCGGCAGCGCTTTTGCGACAGTTATTAATCCTGTTGCAGCTCAGGCAGCTAACCCTGCTGATATTGCTCAGCTACTCGAAACAGGCATTTGCAAAGGCTGCGACCTCACAAATGCAGATCTTTCAGGAGAACACTTGATCGGTGTGGATCTCAGGGAAGCTGATTTGACTGGCACACAGCTGTCCCACGCCAATTTGGAAGGCGCGGACCTGACAGGCGCGACATTGATTAATACCGATTTAAGTGGTGCTTTTTTGACCAACGCACTGCTTGACCATGCCACTATTCAAAATGTTGACCTATCCGAATCAACACTCATTTACACCAGCCTTGAGGGCGCAGACGTAGGACCGGTTAACTTAGTCAATGCAGAAGTTCTAAACACACCGATCAGTATCGGTGGCAGCTACGAAGAGTAAGCTCTATGTGCACAGATTTGGAAGAGTAAGCCCTGTGCGCATGGATTTG
>ERZ1740067.821-NODE-821-length-23330-cov-7.873340_pt1 | contig 23330 bp, 18 predicted proteins | sample MGYA00581736_ERZ1740067 | MGnify/ENA primary metagenome ERZ1740067 (study PRJEB43018, sample SAMN04849236) | marine metagenome | isolation source: floating plastic debris | place: Pacific Ocean | collected 2008-08-27 | study: EMG produced TPA metagenomics assembly... | reverse complement strand
AAAACCAACCGGAAGATTCCAGATCAAACCGGCCCTAGTCGAGGGGGAAGGTCACTATAATGATGCGATATGCAGGTGCGCTGGTGGATTATAATTGCGAGCTGGGCCTGGAGAAGAATTTACGGAAGCTGAAACAGCCCCAGATCCGGCCCGTACATCCGTATAGTTTAATTCAGATTATTTTTTGTTAAAATTGTTGAGTCGTGAACGACCGGAGTGGTTCATACATATTTTATGTGAGATATACGGAATGGCGCGATTGACGGTGGAGTGATCCACTTGCGTTTCTCTGCCGTACGGGGCAAGAAGCAATATTATGTTTTCGTCAGTTTGTAAACCATCAGCTGTTCTTTGCGGTTGGGCGATGGCACCAAAAAATATTCGAGTTCAAAGCGTTACCGATGGGCGCGACATCAAGTTAATCGACAACGGAATTCTGGATTTGCTATCCACGTGAGGTATAGGCTCAGCGAACGTAAGTCGCCATCTTTGCCAACCGGTTACATGAGATGTCACTGCACTTACGTTTTTAGGCGATGGTTGTATCTAAATGTTCGTGCTCGGGAAAGACATAACCAGTCTATTGGTTATTTGTTTGCATGAACAAAGAGCTATCCCGAGCGATGACTTAGATATCACCGTTGTCGTCAAGCCGTTGAATCGCTGCCCCCGTCTTTAGGGCGTTGAAGGAAAAGTCCAAAGGTCATCATTGGTTGTTGCAGTCTGTCATCAAATTGCGTTGCCGCGCACCCCAAAAACGCTTGTGGGGCTAGGTATCGTGCTCAGCCTGCTCCTTCACGCCAGTAAGAGTAAGCATTTGTACTTCAGGTTACCTCAAAAAAATATTTTGCTCGGCGGACGTCATTGAGGTTGAGGCGCCTATGATTTTGGGCGATCAAACTGACACGTGGCTTGAGGCGGAGCGAACAAGATCGGAGCTTCAATCGTAGTTTGTCGCTTTTAATTGATCCGCCGCTCCGTCGTTGCATCGTCATTAAGCTTCAATGACTGACCTTCTTGCGACTAAGTGCGACGAAGCTAGCTCATCCAAAGCCGCACATTGGTTCTGTGCGATCCGATGTGTGTACAAAGACATACGAAACTGCTCTCTTGCAGTTCATGTTTTGTGGTTTGCCGAGACAAGTTTCGTCACCATCGAAGAATTGGCCGCCAGTACTATTCGTCTACATGCGCCCCGTACTGAGCAGACAAGCATGGTCTAGCTGCGACTGCTTAGTGCATTTCACTCTTGCTCTCGTCGGTCTGTGGTCATTCGCCGCACAAAGAAATAGCATTGTGAAAAGGTAGCTTTGCTCTGATGGAAGTTGTTGGTTGGCCGGGATTATTCCATCAACTGTAGTTACTTCGGAAACAGTGAATTTCGCTGCTTCGCGCCAGATGCGCTCAAAAAAGCCGCAATCTTGTTGCGCGCGCTGTTAACGTGTGTTGCATTAGCAAGAATCATGACGTAGGTTCACCCAACAGCTTGCGTAACAAGCGTTTTGTTTTAGTAAATATGGGGTTTGATTGGCAGATATGGTGTTGAGCAGCGTATTCGCCCAAATTGCACGGAGAAGCGGTTTTGCTTCTGCGGTCGTGATTTCGAGCATGTGTTGGTTTGTTCCCAGCGGTCATGCACAGGATCTTACCTTTCAGTTCATTAACCCGTCCTTTGGTGGCAGCTCGTTTAACTCGAGCCACCTTCTTTCTTTGGCGGAAATACAAAACCAGTTTGTCGACGACGGGGGCTCGGGCGCAGACAGGTCGTCCTCGCAGTCAGACCTCTTTGTTCGGCAGCTCCAAAGCCGGCTTTTGTCGTCGCTGTCTTCGGGCCTCACGGAGGTAATTACAGGGGCAGAGCCTGGCGATACAGACACCATCACTATTGGCGACCAAGAAATATTCTACGAGCGCTCGCTTGACAGCATCCGGGTTGTGATCACCAATCTTCTTGACGGGTCAGACACAGAAATTGTTTTGCCCGTCGTGCAAGAGGCAGCGGTAGGAAATTAACGCGATGCTGCTCGACCTGGTCAGAACCAAGACACGCTTCGCACCAGCCTTCAATGGTCGGTTGTCGCTTATTTGCGCTTTAATTACTGTTGTCTCTGGTTGCGCAGAGATTCAATACTCTGAGAAAGAGCCTTCTCTTCCGAGTGTGACAAGTACACGAATGTCATTGCTCGATCTTCCTGATCCGAAATCGCGGATTGATGTCGCTGTCTATGAATTCGAAGATCTGACGGGGCAATTTAAGCCTTCTGAGGGCTTTCAGACACTTTCCAAAGCTGTATCCCAAGGGGGTGGGTCGGTTTTGATAAAGGCATTGCGAGACACCGGTCGTGGAGATTGGTTTCGCGTTGTTGAAAGAAGCAATCTAAACAACCTGCTGCAAGAACGCCGCATTATTCAAGAAATGCGGCAGATTTATCTGAATGAGCAGCAGATTAATCCGAGTGCGCTTCCGCCTATGTTGTTCGCCGGAACAATTATTGAGGGTGGCGTTGTAGGTTACGATTCGAATATAACGACTGGAGGTGCCGGTGCGGCACTTTTGGGTGTTAGTGCGCGTACCGAGTATCGTGAAGATACGATGAGTGTAAATCTTCGCGCAGTAAGTGTAAAGACGGGGGAAGTTCTTGCATCAATTGTTGTTCAAAAGTCAATTTTGTCTACGAGTATCGGGACAAACGTCTTCCGATACATTGAAACGGATGAAATTTTAGAGTTGGAAGCGGGTATCACTAATAACGAGCCGGGACTAATAGCATTGACAAAAGCTATAGAAAAGGCAGTTTACTCGCTGATTATGGAAATGGCTCACCAGGATTTGTGGGGATTTAAAAACCCTCAGGTGGGAAAAAGTTTGGTCAATAAATACTTGGAGGAAGACGGTCGTTTGGATCGTTCAAGGATTAGTGACCAAGAAATGGGTGACTCCAAGTCGTCCTGAAAATCGGATGAACGGTCTAATCGTTCACTGACAAAAAAAATAATCAGAGCAGTACGAGACATCACTCCGTAGGGGGGTGAGTGGAGGGGGCGCGGCGTTCACTTGGCTGGACACCGATTACGCCACGCCCAGATTAGAGGCTGCATTTCGCGGCCACCAACCATGCACCAAAGTGCTTTTGGTGCATATAGAGGAGGTATACCTCATGTCAAAGCACCTATTCACCACAGTATCCACAGTTGCGCTGTTTTTCGCCGGTCAGGCGATGGCTAATGACAGCATGATTGATCAGTTGGGATCACTCAACACTGCTGTCGTTAACCAAACCGGTGGTACTGAGGGCGTTTCTGATATTGATCAGGATGGTGACAATCATTTCGCAAATGTTACGCAAATCGACGACCCCAACGTAGGCATCCCAGGTTTTAATACGCCGTCAAACAATTCGACCATAGATCAAGACGGTGATGGCGCATCAGCAACAGTAACTCAAACGGGCAATCCGTTTGGTGTTCCAGGCAACGATTCTTCCATAATTCAGACTTCGGGAGCAGGCGATATCACCGATGCCATGGTTAGCCAAACTGGCGCGAATAACGATTCAGACGTGGTGCAGGACGGCGGTCAACAAGCCATCGTCAGTCAAACCGGAGAGAGTAACTTTTCGACGGTTAACCAAGGTGGTGGTAGCTTAAATCTCGCGAATGTTTTGCAGGATGGTTTAAGCAACTCGTCTGACGTCTTGCAGTCGGGTGACGATAACACGTCGTTTGTGACTCAAGACGGCGACGACAACATCAGCACCATTTCCCAGACCGATGTGGGGCATTCAGCAAATGTCACACAATCTGGACTTATGGGCATGAGTACGATCACGCAAACGGGCACCTCACAGTCCGCTACGCTTATGCAAGGTGCGGGCCAGACCAACAACACCAGCACGATCACACAGTCGGATGGTTCAGGTACAGGTAGCAACTCCGCGATGGTCAGTCAGATGGCGTCTAGCTTCAACACCTCGACTGTGACCCAAGCGGGTACGGGCAACATGGCTACCGTCAGCCAGTAAGTCAGTGATATAGCCCCGTGCGCAGTGCGCGGGGCTGTCGAATAGACCCTTATCAGGACTAAAAAAATGAAAAATCTACTTATTACTTCGGCTCTGACGGCCGCCCTTGCGGTGCCAGCCTTTGCCAACGACAGCATAATTGACCAAATCGGTGCGAGTAATACCGCAGACGTTACCCAGACCGGTGGTACCGGTGGCGAGTCGTCAATCCTTCAAACCGGTGATGGCGATTCTGCGACGGTGACGCAATCTGATGGCACGGGTGTTGGTCTGGGAACCAACCTTGCGGACATTGATCAGCTTGGTGGTTCGGGTTCTCAGGCGGCAACCATCACACAAACCAATGCGAGCAATGGTGCACAAAACTCGGCAACGATCCTTCAGGATTCGACGCAAGGTGGAAATACTGCATTGATTGATCAGGATGGCGACGGAAACATAGCATCCGCCCAGCAAGGGCCTGCTGATGCCATAAACTGTACTGTGTTTGGATGTGGGGGGACAACACCTGCCGATATCACCAACAGTTTTGCATCTATTGATCAAACTGGTTCTACTAACACCGCAACGACCACTCAAATAGTTGGTTCGAACGGTGGTGATGGTAATGGCGCGCTCATAACGCAGGACGGTACGTCAAATACCGCTGATATCGCACAGGGAACCGGTGCAGTCGCTGCTTCTGGTTTGTTCTTCCCAAGCTTTCCGAATCCTGCATCAACGGACAACGCGAACTTCGCGGATATTGTTCAGACAGGAGACAACAACACGTCTGCTATTTTTCATGGGGGCGAAGCGGGATTCGCGACCAACTCGCAGGACGGTGGCGGTAACGACTCCATGGTCGTGCAGTCTGGGCTGGGCAATTCGGCTACGGTCGGCCAAATCGGCGATGACAACATTAGTGATGTTTCACAAACGTCCGCGAATGGTGATCTTCCCGTATTCCCGACTGGTGTGACTGCAGATGTGAATCAAATCGGCAATCGCAATGAAAGCCTTATCACGCAAGCACCGTTGGGTGGCCACACTGCTAGTGTCATGCAAATGTCAGACGACAGCTTTAGCCTCATCGAACAAGATGGTTTGCTGAATACGGCTGACGTGTTGCAGGAAATGACAGATCAAAACAGCGAGATCTTCCAAACTGGACCAAGTGTCGTCGGACCTTTGGGCAACACAGCTCTGGTCTCGCAGGTCGCGTCTGCCGGAAACAACTCGCTTGTCACCCAGGGTGGAGTTGGCAATTTCTCAGATGTGATGCAGTAATAACTGCTGTAATGTGATACTATCTCGTCGTCAGGCCCTTTAGGGGCCTGGCAACACTTTTAAGGAAGGATTGTTCACATGTTGAAACGGGCAGTTTTTGCAGCGGCACTTCTTGGAACAATTACGACCTCTGCATATGCGCAAAGCGATGCAAATCAAATCGCAGGAGACACAAGCCAATCGGATCTAATTTTCCCACTTGAAGGCCAAGTTTCGATTGAACAAATCGGAACTGACAACATAGCGGAAGTTACGAGCGACAGTGGGTCTAGCGTTCTTTTGATTGAACAACGTGGTGATGAACAAAGCGCACTTGTCAGATTAAGTGGCGTAAACAACCAAGGTGACTTAACTCAACGAGGTGCGGACAACACCGCAAGAATTCTTGTCTCCGGCACAATCAATACATTTAGTATCAACCAATCTGCTTCTTCAGGCGGTGAGTTGAACGGTAACCAAGCGCTTTTGGAGCAGATAGGTTTCGGCAATACCGCGTTTCAGACACAGATTGGCCGAGAAAACCAAATGTCGCTTCGACAGACCGGAGACGACAATTTCGCCGATATGCTTCAAGATGGTCAGAGTAATGTTATGGAGCTTGAACAAAACGACAGTGGTAACTCAGCAATACTCAGGCAGTTCCAAACCGAAGCGTCACCTATCATTGTGACACAGACAGGTGGCATGAGCATCGAAATCACGCAAACCGGCGAGTGAATGCATGTCGCGCCACGGTCTGTTACTGGTTCTGATCGGAAGTGTCAGCATTGCATCAAGCTTTCCATCCTTGGCCCAAGACGCCGTAAGCAATACGTTTAACCCTACCGAAGTAGAGCAGGTTGCCATACCGACGGAAATCAATCGTGAACCAGAAGCGCTTGGAGCGAACACTGCACCGCCGATCAAAGTTGAAATAGCTCCAACCAGTATCGCTGAAAATCGCACATCAAGATATGGTTCTGAAATATCTTCCAACACGCGTTTTTCCCCATCTACACCTTCTCCACATCCTTCGATTTTCGAAGGCAAGCCACCAGATCAAGTCGCTCAAAATGAGGGGTCATTGACAGCACAAAGTATTGAAACGCTAGGCACTAAGCCAAGACCTGCGCTATCTCCTACTGACGAGTGCCGAGATAAAGGTACGACATTTAGCACTACATGGGATGCAGACTGCGGAGCTGGCGCGTTTGAACTAGGCGGGCAAGCTAGTCAAACAAATGATGACGACATTTTGACTGAAGACGATGGAGTCTATTTGCGGATCGATGGTGATGGGCAAAACTAGTGCAATAAATTGACAAAAAAGTCGCAAACGAAAGGCTGAAACGATGAAGTGGAAGATCGCAATACTTGCAGCTCTTTTTGCCGGAACAGCACATGCCAATGAGGGACAAGTCGCTTGGCTTTCTGTTTCCAAGGAGCCGGGATTCGTCAAAATCGAGATTTTCTCCGACCTTGCAGCTGGTATCGGTGGGACCTACAGTTTTGAAGCTCGCAAGATTGGGCCCTCTGGCAAGTCGGTAAATCGTCAAGCTGGGTCTATTCCAAAATCAAATGGATCCGTCACTGGTCCTATATCGGTATCACGTTTGTCGCTCGAACCAACAGCAGAATTAATTATCTCTCTCCGTGTCGAAGATGATCAGGGGCACATTTACGAAGATGTTCATTCAGTTCACAATAACTGAATTCGCAAAGGCAGCTTTGAGCGTAAGCGACTATCAAGGTCAATCAAGGCTTCGCCAGTGTACCGTTACACCAAAAATTCTTTCGAAATGATTTGGATCTGGTATAGGCCTATGCCGTACGTTCACTTTCTCCGATGCACTTAACGGAGTGCCGCGAACTACCTCCAACTTCGAAGTGCGAAAGTCTGGACGACCGTCTATCTCCGACCAAACGCAATAGGGGGAACAGATAGTGACTACGTCACACTCCAAAGTCTCTTCATATGCGCTTATCTGATGAATTTCCCGGGAGCAAACGAGGTCCAAGATACCGTGGGCAAGGTTTTCGACCGCCGTATCCTCTCTTGGCCAATTGAAGAGACCAACAGTGCGATTACTTTGATCCACTTCATTTTTGACAAATCGAACAACCCGGTCAATCATTAACGCGTTACGCGTAAAATCACCGACTAGTACCTGGTCATATACATGCAACCCTTTTTGAAATGTTGTTGAAGCACACTTAGTTAAGGCTGCATTTGTGTTTTTTTTGAGTGAGGCAGTATCGACATCAGTATAATCTTCGCATGAATTCTCTTCTCGCATTGAAAACGTATGCCGCAATTGCCGAAATTCATCACGAGCTTTACCAAAAGGGAAAGACTCAACGGTTTTTTGAGGGCTGTCAGTGAACCGAAAGATTACAGGAGCACAATTCTTTTCTCGTATAACGCAGTCTGTGCCAAGCGCGTTTGTTAAACGGTACATAAGAAGAGGTCTAGGGTCACTAATAGAGTCGTCCCATCCAGCTAAATCCTTTATTGCGTCTTTACGAATTATTGCTGATACGTCGTCATCAAACGAGTAACCAAATCTCGGTGACCAAGAGCCGTGAAAGTGACCTTGTGGGTTCAACTCTACAGTCTTAGGAACACGACAGACTTTCGATTGAATGACCAATGAACGTGTTTCAATTTCAAGCTTCTGCGGATGCCAAATCTCTCCAGAGCGCGCAATACAAATGAATTCTCCGCGCGCGATTGTAAGAGCTTCATTTAGAGCCTTTCCCATAAATTTATTTATGTCACCGTCTATCTGCAGGACAGAAACGTCACTACATATTGGGGTCACATCAGGGACCTCGCCGGTTTCATCAGAACTAAGAAGTAATACAATCTGAATGTTACCAAGTGTCTGTTCTTGCAAGCTCGCAACTGTTCTCGCAAGCTGTTTACAGCCTCCCTCAGATGTCAGAAAGACTGTAACCAGTGGCGTGCTGTCCGCGACATAGGCGGGATTTTGGCCGTTTTGGAGAGCGGACGGCGAATGATATTCAGATTTCGAAAATACCTTCTCGTTCGCGGCACCAGTGAGTTCGACTTTCGCCATACCATGCATTTGAAAGAGCCGATTAAGACTGTTTATGTATTTTAGTGAAAGAGCGTCGGAATTGAACAGATTTTTGTTCATATTTAGCGACGCAAGAAACACGTCAACATCGGTTGGGAATTTTTCTTGTGCAACTTCAAGTTCATTACGTGCATTATCAATTGAACCAAGTGCAGCAAAACAATGCGCTTCAAGTAGAATGCGTTCCTTGATGGATGCTGCCGCTTGACTGGTATTCTTTTTACACAGCGAGATAGCCTCACTGAAGCTTTTCTCCCGTTCAGCATTTCGTGCTAATACTCGTGCTACCTTCGACTTTGTGTTTCTGTCCCTCGCTGGATCATCAAGTAGCTCATAAAGTTTACGGACTGCCAAATCTTTGAAGCCGGAGCGCGCTATTCTGTCAATTTCTACCGTCTCTAAGCGATCTGAACAAATCTTCGACTGGCTGTGCTCATTGTCTAGAGTCGCAAATTCAACTTTTCGTATCGCCAACGAAAGCGCATTGGTGTGCGGTGATTGCAGTTTATTACTTTGGTTATAGCCAAGCATCCAGAAAGGTTTTATGCCATCATGAGGATGAAACAAACAATCATTAAGTGAAAATAGTTTGTGATTGACCGAGGTATCTTGGCAGCATCGCGCTTTCGCCGCGTAAAGCAATGGTATTAAGCGGCGTTTGTCAAAGGGTTCCAGTTGCTTGTATGGCCAATCACCACCAGCCATTGCATCAAAAAACCAAACCAGAGCCTTTTGAATTCCCCGTCCGTCTGAGCCAGCAAACTCCCAAAGACCGTCGCCGACTTGCGCTGCGGCATCGGCCAAATTGACCCAGGACTGCAAATTAAATGCGCAGTAATGTGCAGTTTGTGTTCGATCCAGTTCATGAGGTTGCTCGCCAGTTTCCGTAAAGTGCGCGAGTATCCTTTCTCGACTCGTTCGAAGGATAGTGTTCATCAAGGGAACGTCATCGAGATATGCGGCTATTGCGAAGAGCTGAAGATCATAACACGTGCCATGGTTATTTTTGGAAACGCGTTCGCCAACGCCTTGTTTGGAGGACATGAACCAGTCTTTGTAATCTCTAACCCAACTAGTAAAAGCTTGAGTGTCATCTTTAGTGAAAGCGTCAGATTGTTCACAAATCCTCACAGCATCCAAAAGGAAATAAAGGTCCTTCATTTCGATAAGACCGCTTTTTGATCCCTCATCCCCTAACTTGCTGGATCTAGGCTGTGAGAATTTCAGGTGCGGTGTCATCCTCGTGTCTTCGTTAAGGAACCAAACCCGCAGAAGATAGGCTGAATGCTCGACGTATTGTTTATTGCCTGTTGCAAGCCAGGCAAGCGCCAGAACGGTTACATCGTTACACATTCGTTGCAACCTTGTTCGGTCATAACGTTCGCTCATCGATCCATACATTATAGTACCGGGTAGACGTTCGCCATCACGCCGAATATAGGGAAGACCGTTCTTCGTCTTTGGGTTTGGCCACCAGTAAGGAGCGGGATTGAAATAGTCCTGTGGTATACCTGACGGGGGCAATTCTGTCTTGTGAATGACGCTGTACGGCCCTCGCTGCAATGCAAGATCGGCCTCAATCTCTAGTTGCTTCAAAACTGCAGATTGTGGACTTCCGACTAAGGCATCCGATAGCTTTCTTATGGCGTCAATATCGTAGAAAAGAAGTGAAGATCGATTGAAATTTCTTCGTCTGTAGCGTTCATCTAGACCATCAAGAAGAGTGTTTATGCTATGGATCCTAGCTAGTCCGCGCGCGCGAAGTGAATTAGTTTTCTCTAATGCCTCTACACCAGAATTAAGCCGCGCAACCCATCCTGCCGAGCTCACTGATCCAGCATCAATCGAAAGCTCTGGACGGGTAGCATCCCAAACATCGTCAAACCAATTCGACCATGGTCCCCGCACGCCAAGCCTATACAGCAACTCAACTTTCGGTCTTCTTCCATAATGAATTTTAGGGTCGAAGGACTCAGATGCGTCGAAACGGAAAACTAACTGTGGTTCCTCAGCCGCTGGAGGTTGAAAGCCGTCTAATAAAAGATTGCGATTTTCAGTGACTCGCGCCATCGGTACAGTAAAATACTTAAAATATGGATTCTTAACAATTTCATTTCTTATTTCTGACCAAGCATCTTGAGTGAGATAACAGTTTCCATCCCACGGTAAAATCCACTTTGCACGTTTCCGGCCAACATCAAGCGCCTTATTGCGCGCCCCGTTATTATTGATTACATATCTGTTTTTATGACGCCTCGAAAAGTTCTCCGCTCGATCCTTTGCAAAAGAATCAAGCTTATGAAATATACCATTTAAGAAAAAATTAGGACCAGGAAAACTCTCAATATCCCAATCTGTCGTGCTTCCATATTCATTTAGATCGAAAGGAATAAGGTGATACGTTTGTCCATGTTCATCGAGTTTTTCTATAATTCTCTTCTCTTCCGTGGGATCAATAATGCGATTGATAATCCACAGCTTTTCACAGTCCTCTAAATCTGGCTCATTGGCGAGAATGAAATCCAAATTTTCCAAAGTTTGACCGGACCGGTGACGCGGCGGTAGATCGTTACCAAGTATTCTAAATAACACAAAAGACTCACGTATGCTTTCCAGGCCTTTAAGATGGTATTTCGCTCGAAGCTCGTGAACATCTGATGGTGGTGCGATCGGCTGTGTCTCATATCGTATTGCTTGCTTGAATTTCGCCGGAATTACTAATGGAGAAATGTATTGGTCAAGCTCTTCTAATCGTTTCTCTAAGAAGCTTGCTTTGCTCAAGTTAATTAGTCTACTACCATTCCATTTTCGCCAAAGATATTCAAAATGCGTACGAAACGCCTTAGATTGATCCAAAGCTCCAAGAATTTCTTTGGGAAAAACCTCAAAAGTTATACCAGCCTTAATCAGCGACTCGGGATAGGGTTCATCTACGAAGAAAATTGCGGCTGAAGAAGATCTTGAACCCATACTGGTTGATTGAGAGTACAGCTCAGAAATCTCATTATTTTTGCGTCCGAATGCTGCAACAATTATAACGTGATCTGAAACACTATCTTTTCCAACTGAAGCAAAGCTGGTATTCGGAGTTAGTGCAATACTTGGTTTCTCATACCACGCTACGCCCGGGACATTTTGTTCCTCCTCGGGGAGGGGGTAAAACTTTGCATTTACATCTCGTTTCGCAAGCCATTCAACATGGAAACGCTCTTTGGATTTCAACTCCTCAAAAAAATTGTTATAAAGTGAAACTAATGTATTGCGCGTTGCGGCGACATTCGCTGTGTCTTTTCTGGATAGTGAGGCGACGTCCGTTTTGACCTTTTTATTCATGAATTGGATACCAAATGAGACAACGCATCCGCTGCTTCCTGGGCCCCGTTTTTTTGCATTAGAGCGATGCAATTTTTGCTTAGGTTGCCCCGTATTTTGTCTGAAAGTAAAGTGTTAATGGCAATCGGAAGTAGCGATATTTCATCTTCGGAAATTTTGAAACCGGCTCCGTGTTCTTGTGCATAATCTGCTCTTGCTGCCTGATCATCCATGCCGGAAGCATCATTTGGAATAAAAATAGTAGGGAGGCCGTAAGTCATAACTTCATGAAAGGTATTGTATCCAGAAGAAGCAATTTGAAAATCGAAAGCATTGAAATACAAGGAAATTGGCATGCCGGAAACAAACTTGACGTTCTCCCACGGAGGGAAGGGATGCGGGGTTCCCTTGGCTTCAACGATAACAATTTGGATGTCGTCATGATTTTTGAGTTGCCTGACCACGTATTCGACTAGTTCAGGTAGGTTTCGATTTGCACCAATTCCCAGATTTATTAAGGCGGCGCTCTTGTTCGAGTCAAGTCCCAGTTTCTGACGTGCTATTGATCGTGTGAGCAGTTCATCTTGATCAAGCAGTAATATTGGCGAGACGTGGTAAGCTTCGCGTTGCCTAAATGATGTAATTCCGTTATCGAGACTTTTTGCAATTTCGCCTGGTTCAATAATTAAGTCAAAGAATTTTGAATTATTGATATACTTTGAGGTCGCTCCATCGGCGTACATGCCGCGACGAATCCAGCATCGTGACATTTCTCGAATGCTCAAAATTGCTGCAATCATACCATTTGTCGGTGTATTGCCGTCGTAAACAAACAAATTTGGATTGTACCGTTGCAGCTTGTTTTGAACATCAATGCGAAACCATTTGTCCCAAATGTCCATTGACATCGGTGTTGAAGCTTGTGACGGTATATACTCTGCGTGGTAGCCAAAGCTGTTAATCAGTTCCATATTTGGAGTTGTTGTAAGAAAGATTGGTTCGAACTTTTTGTCAATCCTTCTTGCAAGGGCAAGGGTTCGTGCCAAGTGGCCCAGTCCAATGTCGCTTGATGTCAAGAATACGACTTGTTGAGTAGAAGTAGCACACAAGGTCGTTTGGGTTGTTTTTCGCAAAGGCTGATTGTCTTTTGATATCAAACGGGAGAGCCGAGCAACTTGTGGTTCCTCTGGAAAATAGTGTGTAACTTCGTGTTTGGCTCTTTGGAGACGCTCGACAGAATTGGTTTTGCAGCTATTACCGTTCGTTGTATCCGATCTTAAAGACGCAATCAAAAGCGGAATTTCTGAGTCTTGTGGGTAAAATGCACTGTCGCCGTAGTGACCTCGAAGAAATTCAGGTAAGATGACCATCTTACCTGAAGCCATGGCTGCGGAGATTGTTGCGTCCGGTAAATGGTTCGGCGGTTTGTCGGGAAGGTAGATTAATGCGTCTATCATTGTGAGGAATCGTTCAACGGAACAATCCGTCTCTTTGAATTCATGCCATCCGCTGGATAGAAGAGTTTGTCTAATCTCCTCATCTGTCTCTTCGCCGATAAAGATTCCGTAGGTGTCGTCAGGCAGGTGGTGCGTTTTCTTAACTCTTCGGTTATCTTTCGGCCAATGTTCTTTCTGACCACTACTCAAATGACCGATGCATGTCGGGCGATATACGCCAGGCACTGTTGGCCTTTGCTTCGTCATCGACGCCACTGGTCGCCAGTCTTCAGCCTCTATTGGGATGGGCATGTCAAGAGCCACTAGTTCTTGTCGGACCCACCGATTAGTAGGCGCCCAAATGACTGGACCTTTTGCAAACATATTCCAAAACGGGATCTGTGAATGGTCTGGTAATGCATGGTGGACAAGAAGAACTTTGTCTGTTTTGACCGATGAGAGTTCAGGAAGTGATCGAGTCACTTTGTCGGCGACGTGAACTATCATTAATTTGGCATGTACGTCTGTTTCCGTGTCTGAAAGCATGACGTGCTTTCTTCTAAGAAAGTGAGCGACGTCGGGAAGGATTGTGCGATCTTTTTTCATGGCAATGTGCCTAACGACAACACTGAGCCCGTACCTATGAAACAGCGACACTTCTTGCGCGAGGCGAAATGCCATGTCTGCACCGTGAGTTGCATCACAAACAAGAACTATGTCAGTTTTCAACGTAAACCTCGCGTTCAGTGGTTTGAGCTTACCCTTGTGAGTAAGCTCGATCAATGGTGCTACATTGTTTTGTTCTTCAGTAGTTTGCTAGTAGCGTTCAGCTGAAAGTTGCGTCTTGTTGCATTCTAAAAGTAACGTTGTATCGCAGAACTTCAGTGTAATTTTTGTGAGGCATCATAAATCGGTCAAAGAAAATGCTTTCTCGTCCCTTCAAGACCTCACTAGAGTACTTGAATGTACAGTGTTATTAGCGGTAGTCAGAACCTGATTTTGTTGATTTTCAATTATTTTCGGATCGATATGCAATTATCGTTGCGCGAGTAATTGTGTATCACACTTGCGAATATGATGTGCTGCTTTTTGGAACGTAAGGCGTTTGATTGAATGTGATAATCCTCCACTATCATTTATCCAACGCTTTACCCAAGCCGGATATGATTTGATTAAATATTTTGTTCCCCATTCATTCATGGTGGGATTGCTTCCGAAAGCGCGGTGAAAACCAAAGCTGGCACCTTGATGGATGCAAACCTGCTGTAAAGGCAGAGCGAGTAGAAGCGTGCAAGCGGAGTCACATCGCCCAGAGATTTCGACAAGTCGTCCCTGTTTACGAATTCGATTGACTGTTTGCGCATAGCGCACAACACTTCCCCCAAGGTCGTTTCGAATTGATATCGGCTGGTGGTATCCGGCGGGTTGCACAAGATACTCCGCCCGAACGGTTATGGGCTGTAGCCAGGCAAAAAACATCACCACCGCAAAACAGACACCGTTCGATCCCTTTCTCCACATTATCCATATCCCCAAGCATGTAATAATTCTTGGAGTAACGACAGTTTGTAGCATAATATTGGCGCTTTAGAGGCATTTCAAAGCCATCCACGGAATTCTATCATGTTGTTAGATAGCTTTACGAAGTGTTTTGAGTTCTCTTCAAGATATGGTCTGTACTGTCTTGAAACTTTGACGTTAGTGGCGTTCAAGTGTTCCATGAGCCATCGTTTCTGTGGTCCTGGTGTTGAAGCCTTCGGTGGCGTTAGAGTGTTGAGCGGGGGCGAGGAAACTTCAGTTTAGTAAACATTGGCTCAATGACCTTGGGTCTGAGTTCCGTTGACGTATGACGTTAGTGCCCGTTACTGGTATCTTCACTTATGTTGGGGCGTCTTGAGAGGTTGTGTTTTTCACATTTTGTAGAAGGGGAGCAAGGCAATTGGATTTCAATGTGTATCAACCGAACTGTCACCTGAGCTTCGTCCACAAATACGATTCGCCGTAGCTTGCCCAGTTGTACGAACGCAGGCGTATGCCGTTCGTTAAACCCGCACTTTATCTTCAGGAAGAGTAGGGTTTTTGTAAAGAAATCCGTTTACTTCCGTTCTGGAGCAGTTTCTTCGTTGTAGCCATGTATGGCATTTGGTCGAAGACTATTCGTTTCGGGTAAGCACTCGCGGCAGGCAAGGCGCGCAATAGCTTACGTCATAAATCGAGATGTTTTATCCGTTCCGCTTTCTGTCTAATTTTTTGATTTAAACAATTTTTGCGGCAGATTTTATTCAAGGTCGATGTTTCTGTGCTTTGCTTAGTTGTGGCAGAGATTTGGTATTAGTGGCTTTTAAGGTCGTAAGTGAGCCGCATTTGTTACTCAATCTGTTAACAGTTTCAGTTCCAAAGACTGTTTCTCGTAACTTTGTAGTAGAAAAGGCCCCGATTGCAGTGGCCTCGCGGTTATCGGAGGGATCATACGAAAAGAGCCAATTTAGATGAGTTGTCTTTGCGAGGAAAATACTACTCTATATTTATTGACAATGTTTCTGAAGAACGTCAGGCGAGCCCCATGGAGTGTGGTATATATATAAAAATAATATTGTTTCTTTATATTTTGTCTATTGCTTTTATGTGGGCGCCTAATTTGATACAGGTAACTCCTCGAATGATTGAAAGCCAAATTCTTGTAGGATTTTTATACGCTCGCTATCTGGTAATTGGCGTTTTCTGATATATGAAATCTTGCTATTGATCTGTCCACGTTTTAATTGTAGATTTTCGCCATGGTTCACGCAATATATTGCTCCGGGAAATGGAATTCTTGTCATGTATAGCCCAAATGCAGCCATAGTGTGTACGTGGTCCTTATGTCTTCCGAGTGTTCGGAGTACCTCCCAGTATCTATTGTCTTCGCGCACATCAAGGCGAAAAGCAGCACATGAACCGCACACCAAATGGAATGGACGAGTGCCCGAAAATCTAGATTTGTTAAATCCACGATAAGCTATCTGCATGTTGCTCAAGTTCAATTGATAACCACGCGTAATAATATATCCGCCTGGATTTGCACGTTTCAGAATATGTGCAACAAGACCTGGGTGAACTATATCGTCCGAATCGAGTGTAAACACATATCCATCACGTTTTCTGTTAGCAATGAGTGATCTGATAATTTTTTTGAACTTTGGAGGTTTATCCGACAGTTGGCCTTCCCGAAGATTGCCATCGTATGGAAGAAAACTTATGCGAGGATCCAGGTCCACGGCGTCTGGTCGATCCTGGCTGCATATTATTGCATGCCAATCACCGCAAGACTGCGAAACTAGCGAATGGATAGTCCTACGCAGCAACGCTTGGACCATATTCCAGTCACGCGAACGGGCTGCCGAAATCAACGGGATTGCGAAACAAACTTCTGCTTTGTTGCCTAGTGGCTCGACACTGTATCTTTCCAGCCAGCGCTTACCAACCTCTCGAATTTCCGGAGTTGCCAGTTGCGCGCGACCCAATCGAAACCAAGGGGAACTCAATTTCACTCCTCGCTTTCATCTGCTACTGCTGTTTACTATCGGTTATTACGCTTACATTGGAACTCGAAAATGGCAACCCAAAACATTATGCTTGATGACTTTAGCCGATGATCTTCTCATGGCGAGGTGCTATCTTGCTGCAAGCTCAATTTAAAGGCGTGAATGTCTAGTGGATCTTAAGCAAATGGGAAGATGATGTTTATATAGAGAAAGTAGTTTAATTTCTGCCAAAACACACGTCTGTTATAGGATATTATCATACCTATTGGCGTCCAACGACAGGCCTCGCTATGCGAACGGCACGGTGGTAAAAGTGTAATTGGATTGCTTGCCTCCGCTGCAACTCTAACATGCAGATGACTGTAGTTGGCTTCTCAACCTTAATGGCCACCAAACTAACAGGATAGATTGGCAAATTTAGGAACGATTTCTACCGTAACCAGCACTCTTAAAAAAGCATTCTTTTTGCGCCCTACATGCCACCGGATTTGGCCTGAACAATCATATCAGCGACGCGCGCCTTGACGGCGTCTGGCACCACTGCGTCGTCTAGGGACAGAAAACCTTGGACAATCAGGTCGCGCGCTGCGTCTTCGGTCATCCCTGACGCCATGAGATAGTTAAGCTTGTCGCTGTCGATCATGCCGACCGAAGCCTCGTGGCTGAGTTGAGACCCTTCGGCGCGGGCGCACAAGGATGGTATGGCCATGATCTCGCCGGTTTTGTTGAGCTTCAGTCCATCGCACCCAAGAAAGCCCTGCGTTCCAGGCGCGTCGCCGATTAAAAGAGCATCGCTGGTGATCGTCCCTCCTGCGGATACCATCCGTGTTATGTCTTCGGACCGCGCGCCGCTGCCTGCAAGAACGGTTTCGCTTTTCATGATACGATGCGTTCCGCTTGGGGCAAAACAGATTGCCTGCGCGACGGAGGTAGCGTCTTCCATCAGGGTTGAGACGGAATGACTTTCATCGCGCCGAATGGCGGACAGAGCGATGGAGAGCGACTCTTCCTGTGCGCATTCTTCCATGTGCGAATAACTGTAGCCATAGACCTCCATCCCGTCGCCCCAATGCGCCATCGACACTGACCGACATTTCGATCCTTTGCGCATATAGGTCTCGCTTAATGAGATGTGCTGCCCTCGGTGAACGTCAGATGGCGCGGCGGAGCCTGATACCATTTCCACCTCAGCACCTTCGTCGATCAGAGTAATGTCGTGGGTGAACTGCCGGGCTTGTGGGGTTTCCATCAGGGTGAAGGTTTGTACCGGCAACCGGACCTTGGCGCCTGGTTTTACCCAAACGAAATGGCCAAGCGGGTCTTCCATATCTGCGGCAATCATGCGGATGTGGTCGTTGGCTTCGGCAGATACCAGACCAAACATCAAATCCTGAACGAACTCATACGTTTTGAGTGCTTCGTTCAAAGGGAGTATCTCAACGCCGGGATCGACCGAATGGGTCAGCTTGATGGATCGGTCCACCAAGATGCTGGTTCCGGCCCGCTCGCTGAAGTCATCAAACCCTACGTCCATAAGCGTTTTGCGTTCTGCGTTTGACAGGGTGTCTCCAGATATTTGCGCAGTTGTGTCAGACATGGTTTCTCCAATGGTTACGAAGCCAAGGGCACGGAGTAGCCGTGTGATTGGACGTGTTGGAACAATTCGGTTGGTGGGCCGGAATGCACCAGCTCACCGCTCTGCAGGATGTGAGCATGAGAGGCGTCGACATGCGCCAGAATGAGCCCAGTATGGGTGATCACAAGTCCCGCGCGTTGGCGTCCGGTTTTGTCGGGGCGCGCCATGAATTGCTGGATCGCAGTTCCGATGGCTTTGACATGTTCAAGGTCAACACCGCTTTCCGGCTCATCGAACAACGCAAGATGCGGGTCCTGAAGGATCAGCTTTAGAACTTCCCAACGTTTTATCTCACCGCCCGAGAAGCCAACGTTAAGATCGCGTTGCAGGAACGCTGTTAGGTTCAAACGCTCTGCGGCTTGATCAAGATCAGAGTGGGCGTCGATGCTTTTGGCGAATGAATTGAGGGATACCCCTTCGAGGCTGGGCGGGCGTTGGAACGCCATTCCGATGCCAAGCTGAGCGCGTTCAAACAACGACATTTCGTCAATGGGCGTGCCATCCAACAAAATGGTGCCGGAGGTAATCCGCCAGGGCGGAAGCCCCATGATTGCAGCCAAGAGGCTGGACTTGCCGGACCCGTTTGGCCCCAGCAGAACGTGGAGCTCGCCCGGAGCAACTTTCAACGAAATGCTGTTGAGCACAGGTTTGTCGCCCACCGCGACACATAGGTCGCGTACTTCAAGCAGCGGCGTAGCTTTTGTCATTGGTTATCCTCCTCCAATAGATGCTCGTAGCGGGCGTCAGTCAGGGTCTTCAGGAAGGCAACAATTGCATCAATGCGTTGGTCATCCAGAGCGGGTCCATCCGTGAGTTCATCCAACGCAATCGTGTCGGGAACAGGAGGCGGGCCAAATGCCCTTGCCGTCTCGGGATTGATAAGCCGTGCATCTGATCTGGTGTTGTAGATGTTGTAGAACAAGACCACCGTGCGAAGATCTTGGAAAACACCATTGTGCATGTATGGCCCGGTCACAGCGACATTGCGCAAGGTCGGTGTCTTGAACTTTCCGATCTGCGTGGGATCACCCGCCACAGCCGGATTTTCGGCGAGGCCGTTGTCAATTGTGCCTTGCGCAACTCCGTTTAGTTCGCGCAGCGCCACATTCTCGGGCGTTCCAATGTTGTGGTACCGGTAGTCGGTAAAGGTTTCGCGCGGGTCAATCGGACTGCGCGACAGCTGGTGGCACTGGTTGCAATTCGTAAACTGCTGCGAAAAGAACAGGACACGGCCCAGCTCTTCATCTCGCGACAACTCAATCTCACCACGCAGAAAACGGTCGTATTTGGAGTCAAACGGGCTGAACGTCGACGTTCGCTCAAATGCTGCAATCGCTTGGGTCATGGCACGATAGCCCGCAATTGGGTCTTCCAGCACACCGTCATCAAAAAGGGCCGGGAAGGCGTCAACATAGACCGGATTCTCTTTGAGACGCGCCACCACAACCGCTTCGTCTTTCATCCCCATTTCAACCGGGTTCAGTGGTGGTCCTGCTGCCTGATCTTCGAGGGTTTCCGCGCGTCCATCGTGAAACTGACCGCCAACCCATTCACCTTCCGCGTTCATGTGAAATGACGGTGAAAAAGCCGCGTATGCGGCAGTCGGCGCGTTTCGGTCACCCAAAGACACGCCATCGTCTCCGGGCGACGCCATGCCGCGTGGGTCAGCAAAGCCGTGGTTCGGATCGTGGCAACTTGAGCAGGATTGCGTGCGATTGGCTGACAGGTTCACATCAAAGAAAAGCAGTTCGCCAAGCTCTTCTATGGTTTGCGGCGTGGGTGGTGGTGTGTTTGCTGCAAGTGCGCTCGCCAGTACAGCTGCGGTACATGCTGCAATAACTGTAAATCGCATGAAAGCCTCCATTTCTGATAGAATAAGTCAGAAATGCAGTTGGCGGATTGACGTGTATCAAACTGGGTTTTTGAAACCGCGCCGCTGCATGGATCGCGAGACCAAATCGCTCCGGTCAGCATACATTGCCGGTGCGGCGAAAAGGCCAATCGTAAATTCTGATTATTTTTGTCAAGAACTGCACAGCGCGGTGAGTTCGACCCTAGCAAGTAGCGATTTGGCTTTTGGATAGGGGTCCGTGTTCATGTATTACACAACTGCAAATGCTGGATTTTTTGTTGTTTGTAATGGCGGTTGCCGCGCATGACCTATTCTAGCCATCACGATTGTGGTCGTGCGCGAAGCGATAAAGAAACGCCAGTCGCGGATGCTCGCTTTGACATGATTGAGGCGACGGTCCTTCAGGTGGCGCGCTACTATTGGCAAACCTTTGCTGTACCAAGCTCGCAGTCGTGGTTGCGTGCGCTTCAAGTTGCAGAGGAAGCGGCATGTTCCCGTACGCCCGGCACGTTTGGTCTTGATGTGCTGATGGCGGTTCAGGCGATGCGCCATAGCCGTAAGTCCTGCTTTCAATTCAACGACCCGGCTTGCCCGACCTGCGCCAGTTTTCTGACAGAGCATGAACGCCAGTTTATGCACGTCCTGAAATGCTGCCGTGCCGGTCGCCACGGAACGGCACGAACCCACGCGATGTTGCTATGCGAAGGGAACTGTATTGATCGTTTCATAGCGCGCGTGGAAGCCTTGGTTGCTCAGATCAATCATGAAGATTCAGACATGGTGATACAGATTCGTCACCCCCAAGTTGGCCTGATGAAGGAGCATTTTTCTCCCTAATCGACCATTCCCCTGCCGGCGCGCATTTCAGGCCTTCGTTTTGAAAGAGTATCGGCCGGCAGGGATTAAAGGACAGTAGGTGCAACTGCGATCGATGACCCATTTTTGGCGACAGCGCTAACCGTATCACGCACTCGGTCGGGTCAGGATAAAAAGGCCCGCTGCGGCGATGCAGATTGCTTGCACAACGATCACAAAAACCGGCACGCCGACCCACACGCTCAGTCCCAGAGCCCCCAGCATCATGCAAAGTGCGATGGCTTTGTAGCGTGCTGCAATCGCACCTTTGTCCCGCCATTCCACTATCATTGGGCCGAATACGCGGTGCTGTTCCAACGCCGCCGCCAGGCGAGGTGATCCTTTTGCAAAGAAAAATGCAGCCAGGATAACCAAAGGCGTCGTTGGAAGTATCGGTAGAAAAGCGCCAAGCGCGCCAAGAGCTAGTGCGCACAAACCAAGCCCGGTGAAAACAGCACGTCGTGATGCCTGCCATGTGGACCTGAAACGAGTCATGACCCCAACCTATACAGGTTTCGGAATATGTGCCTCAGGGAACGTCACATTTCTACCATGCCGCTTTGTTCGGGTTTTGAATGCCGAGATCGCCCAGCTGCATTCTGGCAAAGCCAAATCTGATCGTTCCAGAACAGCCGCTTGATTGCATTGAACGTGACAATTGATACGTTAGTCGTCTGGAAACGTAGGCAGCGACATGTCAGCACAAGAACCTGCACTGATGTGGAGCAACCCATAGAGCTGATCTGTTGAGGGCGTAGGATGTCTATGTTTTTGAGAAGTCGTATGTTCGCGAAGCGGGTTGAGGTGCTGGTCTCCGGTCCATCTCGCTGTGTGCGGATCACATGACGGGCATTGCCACAGACACAAACGCAATGTCCGCCTTGACTGAAGAGTTTGATCAAGACCTTGCCCAAGCCCGTGTCCTTGTGGTCGATGATGAACCGGGCATGCGTAATTTTCTGGTCAAAGCCCTCAGAGATCACTGCGCCAAAGTGGAAGCCTGCGCCGACACTGCAGAGGCATCGTCTAAACTTGATCAAGAGGTTTACGATGTCATCATCCTCGACAACATCATGCCCAAACAGACGGGTCTTGATTGGCTGACCGAGCAAAAGCGGATCGGTCTCTTCGCCGATGCCATTCTGATCACGGCATTTGCTGATCTGGAGACCGCAATTGCGGCGATCCGGGCTGGGGCGTCTGACTTTCTGCTTAAGCCGTTCCGCAGCAACCAGGTGCTCAATGCATTAGGGCATTCGCTGGCGCGGTCCCGGCTGCGACGTCAGAACTCGATTTTGCGATATGAGCTCGAGGCTGGAAAAGACCTTTTGCGGCACAGGGATGCGTTGATCGGGTCGTCCGATGTCATTCAAGATGTTCGAAACGCGATATCTCGGGCGGCCAAGACACCCGCGCATGTTGTCATTCGCGGAGAGCCGGGCAGCGGCAAACAAATTGCTGCGCGCATGCTGCACAGCCTGTCGGCGCAGGCGGACAAGCCATTCGTTTGGTTGCAGGCGTTCGGTATGACCGAAGACACGTTTCAAGCCCGACTTTTTGGACGCGTTGAAGATTTCTCGAATGGGAGCGTCATGGGCGAGGATGGCATCCTGATCAACGCAGCGGGCGGTACGGTTTTTCTGGAAGACGTCGAAATGCTGACACCTGCGTGCCAGAACATTCTGACAGAGCTTTTGTCTACAGGCCGTTTCCGCCCCTTAGGCGCAGAGCGCAGTCTGAGGCTCGATGCCCGGGTGATTGCATCGACGACGCGCCCTTTGCAGCAAGCGGTCGAGGAAGGCAGCTTTCGCGCAGACCTATACTACTTACTGAATGTAGGAGCCATCAACCTCGCGCCTTTGCGGGAACGGTCGGAAGATGTGATGGAGCTGATCACTTTCTTCGGGGAAAAGCTGTCGCAGCAGATGGGGGTCAAGCCGCCATCGCTTGATCCTGCGATGCGACGTCGATTTTTGGCACATTCCTGGCCCGGCAATGTGATGGAGCTTCGCAACACTGTCGAACGCGCCATGATCGTTGGACGGTTTCAATCTCCCTCGGACCAACGGGATGAAAACGTTGAGACGGAAACCCTGGCGGCTGTCGAACAAAGGCACATCCTGAGCGTGTTGGAGGCGTGCGGCGGCAATCGCGCCGAAGCGGCACGGCGTCTGGGTGTGGCGCGCAAAACTATAGATCGCAAATGCCAGTCCTGGGGGCTGTGAACCGCATGAGGTCAGTCCGCCTGCGACTGCTCACCCTAGCGCTTTTGCCGCTTGTGGTTTTGCTGCCTGTTCTCTTGGGCGTCACCATGTGGCGCTGGATCGACAAGTTTGACGATCTG
>ERZ1740067.820-NODE-820-length-23361-cov-6.976015_pt1 | contig 23361 bp, 17 predicted proteins | sample MGYA00581736_ERZ1740067 | MGnify/ENA primary metagenome ERZ1740067 (study PRJEB43018, sample SAMN04849236) | marine metagenome | isolation source: floating plastic debris | place: Pacific Ocean | collected 2008-08-27 | study: EMG produced TPA metagenomics assembly... | reverse complement strand
GCATTTTTCTTATTGTTTTTCCAAGCAATCAACTTGACTACCTCTTTGAACAAAAGCGGGTAACTATGGTAAGAAATGTCGCGGATGTGAATGTTTTTTTCTACTTCATTGACTATCACCAACTTGTTTACCTCATAGTCTTCCAAAAAGGTATGCTCTAAATTGGGTAATACCTGCGAAACCTTGAGATACAAGGAGTTTTCTTCGTCTACTTTTTCAAAAAACAGCGCCCCCTGAGTAGCAATGCTTTCTTGGATTTCAACAAAAGTGAATTCTTCATACTCTACCTCATTGTTTTGAAAATATGAGAAATACAAACAAAGGAAGTTCTCTAAATCTTGTTCATAGAAACTCGTCTCAAAAGTTTTGAGGTAGTTAAAGTTATTACCAATCGGTTTTACGGGATAGATATTTTGCCCGGCCAGAAAATAACTTTCACTCAATGGTTGGATGTTCTCCAACCCTACTCCGTCTTGTTGGATCATAATGCTACTCACCAACTTTTTTTGTTCCTCATCAGGCTGAATTTTGAGCAACAACGTAGTCTCTTTGTCCTGAAAAACCAAGGGTCTTTTAGAAGCATCTAAAATATTTTTACAATACTTTAACTGCCACAACAGATAATCATGTTCAGCCAGATAAATGTGTTCGCTGTCTTTTTCCCATTCAATCTTAAACGCACTTTGATCTTTGATATGTTCCAAATTGCGTAACAGCTCTCGAACATAGCCCAAGTACTGTCGATAGTCATAACTCACTTCTTTTAATTGTTTGTCTACTACCTGTACATAAGCACCATGTTCATCAAAGTCTATTTTAAAGAACAACTCAAGGATATGTTGTTCATTCAAACTATGAAAGCGTTGGTTTTTTAACTTCTTAAATATATCCATCTGGATAGGATCAATGTACTTTGTAACTTAATAATTCTGCTTAATCCAAGCATCATACACCCACCATGCCTGCTAAAATACAGACAACTAAGTAACGTGTTCGCAATAACTGTCCGATTTAGAACAAATCCTCTTCACTGTCCTTCGTTATTTTTATTACCTGTAGCGCTGCTAAGAGCACAAAAAATGCCTCTGACAGTCTTGAGTATATGCCCTTAATCATGGACACTTATTTTGAAAACGTTACTAAGCAAATGACTTGGTTTCTTCAATTATAAATATATCAAACTCTCGGACTAAAGAAAAACCCGAGTAGCTGTTATAAAGGTTTTGGTTGGTATAAATAAATTTGTATCTTATTTAAGATTTATTTGCCAACCATTTTTTTATGAATGCAAAACTAAGTTATAAGCAAGGAGACTTGACTACTCAGGCAGTAGATGCGATTGTAAATGCAGCCAACACCTCGCTATTAGGGGGCGGAGGAGTAGATGGGGCCATTCACCGTAAAGGAGGAAAAGCCATTTTAGATGATTGTCTCACGATTATTGCGCGCCAGGGAGGCTGCAAAGTAGGGGAAGCAGTCATCACTACTGCCGGGAATTTACCCGCTAAACATGTGATTCATACTGTAGGCCCAGTATGGGCTGGAGGCCATAAAAACGAACCCAGTTTACTACGCAACGCTTATCAAAATAGCCTAAAATTGGCGGTAGAAAATGGCTTAAAGACCGTTGCATTTCCTAACATAAGCACTGGTATTTATCGTTTTCCTAAAGAAACGGCAGCTAAAATAGCGATCCAAACAACCAACGAGTTTTTGGAAAGCAAGGAAGGGCAAAGTTTAGAAAAGGTCATGTTCATTTGTTTTGATGAAGAAAATCTATTGATTTATCGGGAAACATTTAGGCCTCAGTATCCAACTCAGCAAAGCCTTTTCTAAAAGTATGTTCCCATTTTGCCTTCAACCACACTTAACACTTATTGGCAATTATTAACCCTTGGGTATACAATCTTAATCTTATGTTGACCAGATTTATTTCTTTAAGAATCCGGCTTTTAATCGTCTTTTTGATATTTAGTACCATCATTATTGTGGTAGCCAGCATTGGATTTTGGTTTTATAACAAAAGTAGTAACATTTCTACCATTGCAGTCAACCTTGAAAATGTACTAGTGAAGACTTTTCAGGTGATCAAACTCGAACAAGACTTTTTTGACTATGAAACTACCAATGAGGACTTCTACATTACTGGTACCAGCAATTACATCAAAAAGCATAAAAAACTAGCCGCTGAGGTCAATCAGGATTTGTATGAATTGGTTAATTTTAAAGAGATTCAGGAGCTCAACCTGGACCAAAACCTGATAGAAGATGAAGCCAAAAAGATTTTACACGAAATTCAGAGCTACGAAAGCTTATTTGATCAATTAGTAGTACTTACCCATGAACTCGGGTTCAAAAACTATGGAATCAAAGGTAAAATGGCCGAACAACTTGCCACTTTAGAAAAACTAAGCCCCAACCTGAGTCAAATCAATTTCCTAAAAGTCAAACAATACGAAAGGGATTATCAATTGCTCAAGGACCTTACTTATGCCGAAAAACTACAAGACTTATGCAATGCCTGGCAAAACGAAATTACCCTGACCAACAACCTCACACCTACTACCAAAATAAGGGCCCAAGGGCTGTTGAAAACTTACCTGAGAACTTTTCAGGAAATGGTGCGGGTAGAACAAAAAATTGGCTTGACTGGTGAAAGGGGACTCAAACAAGCCCTCAGAGATTACGCCGATAACATTGCTGGGTTTACTCAGGGTTTTGTAAGCAGGGTCAATCGACGAGCCGAAAGCATTGGAAATAACTTTGAGTATATCTTTGTGATTATGGTCATTGCTACTTTGGTGCTCAGTATTTTGATGAGTATTTATTTCTCAATCATCATTACCCGCCCTATTGTAAGGCTCTCTAAGTTTATCCACAAAACCGTGAATAGTAATTTTTCAGAAAACCTTAGTTTTATCCAAAATAACTCTAAAGATGAGGTGGGCAGACTGACCCGCAATTTTAATCGTATGCTGCAAGAAATGCGTCGTCAACTCAATGAAATCACGGAACAATCGGTCGCCTTGGAATCTCAAAACGAGGAGTTGAATAAAGTAAATGAACTCTCTCAGGCATCTGAAGATCATTTGAAAAAACTCAATACGGTTAAAGACAAACTACTCACCATTCTTTCCCATGACTTACGTAGTCCTTTCAATACGATCAAAGGGTTCTTACAGGTATTACTCAATCATATTGAAGGCTTTACCAAAGGAGAAATTTTACATTTTGCCGAAGATATGGACAAGGCGGTACAAAGGGTGATCGACTTATTAGAAAACCTTTTGCAGTGGTCATTGATTCAAACTGATGATTTTGAGTTTCAACCTGAAGACATTGACATTCGAACAATTATCGAAGACAACATTGCTTTGTATGAAAAAAACGCTTTAGAAAAACACATTACCATTATGGTACACGCTTTTAGCCCTACTGTGGTAAAAGCCGATAAAAACATGCTCAACTTTGTGTTGAGAAATTTAATTTCCAATGCAATCAAATTTACCAATGCCGAAGCGAGCATAGATATTTTTGTAAACACGAGTCTGGACTTTACTACGGTGACCATTGCTGACAAAGGAATTGGAATTCAACCTGAATCATTAGAGAAAATATTCTCTCCGGAAGTTCATTTGAGTACCAAAGGCACCGCCAATGAAAAAGGAACTGGATTTGGCTTGATTCTCAGCAAAGAGTTTGTAGAAAAAAACAATGGCCAATTGGAAATAGACAGTCAAGTAGGTGAAGGTACCCGAGTAAAATTTAGCCTTCAAACCGTCAATACCCTGGAAACGACTTAACTGACCTGAGCATTAGAACTGTTTAGGAAATTATGAATCAACCGCAACCCATCAATGGTAAGCAGAGGTTCTAATTGATCAAAGTGTTTTTCCAGCGGAGTAATCACTGATGATAACCCACCAGTAGCTACCACTTTACATGTCCCTCCTAACTCTTCTCGAATACGCCCAATCAAATGCTCTACCAACCCCACGTACCCTAACAACACTCCTGCTTGCAAGGCATGCTCCGTATTTTTACCAATGGCCGATTGAGGAAGCTCTAACGGAATCTCAATATCGGGAAGTTTGGCAGTATCGCGGTACAGGGCATAAATAGAGGTTTTAAGGCCGGGAGCAATGGCTACTCCGAGAATATTACCCTCTGAAGAAATGGTAGTAAAAGTAAGTGCGGTTCCAAAATCTACCACAATACAATTTTCTTTGAACAAATCGTACCCCGCCATTGCATTTGCGACCAAATCCGAGCCTATTTCGTGTGGTTTTACCACCCCCAAGGGCAATTGCTTGATCACCTCAGGATTTACCACCACGGGTTCTTTGCCAAACAAGTACCATAACATGTCTCGAATGATGGGGGTAAGCACCGGCACAACACTACTGATGATGATGCTGTCTACTTCACTCAATGATAAATTCTGTTCGAGAAAGTAATTGCGTAAGTTGATTTCATATTCAGGACCACTTTTTTCAGTGATTGTTTGTAAACGCCAGTGGTATTGCCACTTATTTTGCGCATAAAGTCCAAAAACCAGGTTGGAGTTTCCAATGTCAACAGCTAACAACATAAAATCGAGGGTGTTTTTCGTAAAGGTAATAAGAGCTGATCGAATTTACCTGATTCGCTGTTTGTAATTTCACGATCGTCTTTTTGTTTCTAACCAATCAACAATGGCTCTCAGGTAGTGCACCTGACTATGCTCGACACTTTTATTGTCGATGCTCAAAAAGTTATCCACAATCCACATTTCACAATGTGTATAACTTTTTGGTGATTTAGTCACTCAAAAGGTATTCATAAACCGCTTCGATTAAATTTTTTTGATAAAACCTCAAATACACTCCCTCTAATCAATATGCTTATCGACAGTATTATTGTCGATATACGACAAGTTATCCACATTGATTAACCAAGATTGTGTATAACTCTTCTATTACCCCCAGGGCATTTTTTACACACACGCCATACTTATGCTCTTATCCTCAAGAGGTTAGCCGGCCTACAATACGATATATCGACAATATGAATGTCGATGCCAAAAAAAGTTATCCACACTAAAGACCACCGAATGCAAGATAATTTGTAAATTGACTGGCCACCTCAATAGGGGCAACTTCCTGTTATAGAATCATTCAATTACATTTCGGGCATAACATCAATTTTTAATCACTAACATTATTAAATTGCAATTCTACTTACAGAAGATAAAACTATATAGGTCGTTTGGGCTTTATATAGGTGAATATCAAAATTAGTAACCAACAATACAATGACTAAAAATCTGTTCTCAATATTATTTGCTTTCTCAACCCTTGCCACCCTGTCATCGGGTTGTGTTATCAATACTGGAGGTTCGGTTTCTACCTCTACCTCCAAGCCAAAATCCATTCCTACCACCAGAAAAAAACCCTCTATTGCCAAACCAATGACCATGGCTCACCGGGTACTGGCTAAAGGAGATAGTCTACAGATTGCCATCCAACTCACGGTTCCTCGGCTCAAACGCGTAACTAGTTTTGATCGGTTTTTAAAGGACATGAAGATAAAATATGGTATTCTGGCTAATTATCGAAGCAGAGAATTTATCAGCACTCAGGAGTTGAAGCTTACCCCTAATAGGCTCAATAAACAAGAAGCCAATTTTTATTTCAACTTTTTTATCCCTAAAAAAAATATCCCTAGCGAGGTATTACTGATGGAGGTGAACGACAGCCAAACGGGACAAAAGCTGACGATGGATATTCCTCTGGATTATATTATCAACAAAATCCGTCAAAAGTATGCCATTTTTGATGGTACAGGACGCTACCCTATTTTCCGTAATTTCTTTTTGGATAAAGCCAGTATTCAAATCAAAGATCTGAGCAATACCACCAAAACCCTCACCGTAAAACATTACCAACACCAGTTCAAAGCAGCCCGCCCCCCTATGTCGGTATCACGAAGAAAAATACCCAAAAAACTTCCTGTAGACGACATATTTACCATTCGCACCAATACTCCTCTTAAATTTACCAAACCTGGCTTATACATTGTACAAGCCGATACCAATCAATATTATGGATTGAGCTTTATTGTAACCCAGCACCGTTACCCCAAATATAGCAAAGTAGACGACTTGCTTACCCCATTGAGATATATCACAACCAAAACTGAACTTGATAAGCTGGAAAAGTCGGATGAAAAAAAGAAAGATTTAGACCGCTTGTGGTTGAGTTTGATGTCAGGTAATATCAAAATTGCCAAACGAAGCATTCGTGAATATTATCGTCGAGTAAAACTGGCCAACCAGTTTTTCACAACTTATAAGGCTGGTTGGCAAACTGACAAAGGGATGATTTTTATTATATTTGGTAACCCTACCCGAGTAGTGCGTACCCGTAATAAAGAGATGTGGACTTACGCGCAAAATGCCAATTTTTCAGATATCAACTTTACCTTTTTGCGCACTCCCAATCAGTTTGTAGACAACCACTATACCTTGGTACGCTACCCTGAGTATGAGCAAGTATGGTACCCCAAAATAGAGCAGTGGCGAGAAGGTAAGATTGGTTCTTAGTTTTTTTAGTTGGAGTTTTTTTAGTCCACAGTAGCGCAAAGCGAAACAATTGATTGAGTGAAAAATGAAAAACGTAAAGTGAAAAGTGGACGCATTGCGCAACCATTTAGCCATATAACAATTTAACAATAAGCCGAAGGCGGAACAATAGCAATAAATCATCGCTTCGCGCAGCCATTTAACCATAGAGCAATGAGCCGAAGGCGGAACAATTAAACATTAAAAATCAATAATCATTAAAGTGTGTCGCTTCGCGCAACCATTTAACAATCAGCCGAAGGCGGAACAATTGAAATAAATCATCGCCTTGCGCAACAATAGAACAATGTAACAATAAGCGAAGCGTTAACCATTCAATTATTTAATGACAATGTCATAAGGTAAACGAGCTTGTATCTGAGGTTTTTCCTTGATTTTTTTGAGGATCTCAAAATAAGCATACCACTCTCCTAATTCTTTTTTTACGATCTGTTGACGCGCTTTGATCGATACGCCCAGGTTATCACGTACTTTGTCTAAGAAAGGTTTTTCGATGGGGTAAAGCTGTAATCTATATCCATCAGTAGCAAGTTGAGCTCTTTTGGCTGCCAAGGCAACGGCATCGTCAAAGCTACCCAACACATCTACCAATCCATTGGCTTTGGCCTCGCTCCCTGACCAGACCCTTCCTGAGGCAATTTTTTTCAATTTATCGATAGACATTCTCCGATCTTTGGCAGCTTTCGAAGTAAAATTTTCGTAGCCTCGCTCTATTCCACGTTGTAGAATCTCTTTTTCTCTCGCAGTAAAAGGCTTATTGGGGTTGCCCAATGCCGAAAACTCCCCTGTATTTACATAATCAGTTGTAATCCCAATTTTGTTCTTCATCAACTTTGACACATCAAAGTATACACTAAAAATACCAATAGAACCCGTAATGGTGTTGGGTTGGGCCACAATGGTATCACAAGCCATCGCAATGTAGTATCCTCCCGAAGCCGCCACATCAGACATAGACGCAATCACGGGTTTTACCTTTCGAGTCAGGTGTATTTCTCGCCACATCACATCAGAGGCCAAGGCGCTCCCTCCTGGGGAATTAATACGCAACACCACTGCTTTTACGCTTTTACGTTTACGAGCAGTACGCAACGCCTTTACAATCTTAGCCGAGCCTATGACCCCATCACCTCCATTGCCTGATCGAATCTCACCTTCGGCTACAATGACCGCAATGGTTGCATTGGGGGCTTGCTGTTTTTCGGACCAAGCGGTTTTTACTTCACTGTATTTATTATAACTCACCAGCTTTACCCGAGATTTGGCTTTCAGTCCCAATCGCTTCTTCATTTCTGCCTCCACCTCATCATAGTATCCTACGTGGGTAATCAATTGATACTTCAAGGCATCCTCTACTCCTTGCACCAATAAACTGTCCGAAATATTGGTCAATGCTTTCACTGGAATGTTTCTGGATGCTGCCACATCCTTGAGATACAAATCATAAATGCTATTCAAGTAAGACTCCGTTTGTTCACGACTGGCCTCGCTCATTTGGTCTACCAAATAGGGTTCTACTGCACTTTTGTAGGTACCCACTCGAAATATTTCCGGCTTTACATCCAATTTGTCGAGCGCCCCTTTGTAGAAAGTACGCTCTGCACTCAAACCGTTAAATTCTACATCCCCAGTGGGGTTTACATAAATCTGATCGGCTACTGAAGCCAAATAATAGGCTCCTTCGCTGAGGTACTCTCCATAAGCCAACACAAATTTTTTACTTTTCTTAAAATCAATCAAGGCTTCTCTCACCTCTTTCAGAGATGCAAAGCCAGCTGATACCCCTCTTAAATTCAGCAAAATACCTCCAATATTTGCATCACGTTTTGCTTTCTTGATTTGGTGCAATATACTTAACAATCCAGTACCATTGGTCACCGGGTTCAAAGGGTTATTGAGGTTAGGAATGGGGTTATTGATGTCTCTTTCAGTGATATTTTCCCTGAGTTTGAGTACAAGTACAGTTTTTTGAGATATGGTAGGGGTTCCGCCGCTGGTGGCCAAAGCAAAAACCAGAAAGACAATCAAACCAGTGAATATGCCTAGTCCTAATAAAACGGCCAATACATTACCTAAAAATCGGAGAATCATGATTACTTGAGTTATTGTGTGATCAATAGTCTACTATATTCCATCTAATGTGGGGACTTCAACTATTGGTGATTGAGCAAAAATATAAAAACTCCCTCAATTATCATTTGTCAAACCCTGTGGTAAATACAAATAAAAATTTGATCGCCACCTGTATTGATGTATTATTGCAGTTGCATATCTAAATAAAGCCATTTTGCCTACTACATACATATTGTTAGGAACCAACCTGGGGGACAAAGCAGCTAACTTGGCTTTGGCTACGCAACTCATTGCCCAAAAGATAGGAAAGGTAGAGAACCGTTCTTCGGTCTATGAAACCCTGCCTTGGGGGGTAGAAGACCAACCCATATTTTACAATCAAGTATTACAGCTATCTACTTCATTTGCACCAGATGAACTGCTCGCAACTACTCAAAGTATTGAGCAAATGATGGGAAGAAAAAAACATAGGCACTGGGGAGAGCGTCTGATAGACATTGACATTTTATACCTGGACGACTTGGTATACGAAACGGAACACTTGAACATTCCTCATATCCAAATTCCCAATCGTCGGTTTACGCTCATTCCTCTGGTAGAGATTGCACCTGACCTGAAACACCCTGTACTGACCCTCAGCCAAACTCAGTTATTGGACCAATGTACCGACCAATTGGAAGTCAAAAAAGTGATTTTGTAGCGTAAGGGTTATTGTTTGCGCTTGGGTGCATTGATCAATTGGATCTCTATTCTTTTGCGGCTTTTCGCTCCATAAATCTTAATTTCTATCCTGGAAGGGTCAATATCAAGGCTTACCATTTTTTCTACCATAATCCGTCCTCGGGCGGCCGCCAACATCCAACTACCGGCATTTATACCATCGGTTACTGGTACTTCAACTGCCATTTGCACTTTGGTAGATGCTTTGAGCGTTTTGGCCAACTTCGTGAGTATTTTATCACCTAAACCTGACATAGCGGTACTTCCATCGGCAAAGAGCACTCCTTCTTTAAAATTTATTTGTACTCCTGTAGAATTACTGGTCACTTTCATATCCTTGGAGTCTCCTTCGTATAGGGTAGATTTCACATCATTGGCAGAAAGGGGCGATACTGGACGAAATTGAATATTGAACAACAGGTTGTTTACATCATAACCAAAATAAGCCAGAGTATTCCCTCTTCTTGTCCACTCTCCTCTTCGGTTGCATTTGTACGATACAAATTCAAAGTTTTCGGGTAACACCCACACGTAGGCAAATTGCTTGAACACCCTTAGAGTCGTATAAATGCCATAATTTCGACGTTGGCGTTTGTCTCGTGTATCATTATTGTAGGTAAACACGCCTTTGTTGTCTCGGGTAAGTTCACTTCCCTGAAACTCTTCTTCACTCATCAGTGCATAACTATCAGTACCAAAGTTCAAGCGAATCTCGTCGCTCCGAGTAATGACTTTGAATCTTTCAGGCTTGATGTATAGGTATTTTTGAAGAAAGTTGTCAGTTTTGGGAATGGCTTTATAAAAACTTGAACCTCTAGCTCGTAAAGTGGTATAGTACAGATAACTCTGCCCATTGGGTTTAATGTACAAAATGTCTTCCCGCAGGGTTTGAGCACGACTAGAATTAAACAGGAGGATCACAAAAAGACAGGTAAGAATAAATGATGGAGTGATGTTTCTCATAAAACCCAAAAGTTCTTAAGTTAACCAATATAAGAGGATTTTTCTATACTTTTTGTAATTCATAGTAAAGAAAAGTACCATACTAAAAGTACAGTTAAATTAAGAACTTTTCAAGGAGTTAGCGATATATTCAACCAATTGACTTTGGCATTAAGCCAATACCTTATGAGTGTAAACATCCAAATTTACTTGTTCTACTTCTATTTCATTGAGCAATTCTTCTTCCAATAAATTTGCCCAAGTAAGTAGGTATTTCACTACATCATCACGCTTATTATGCTTCAAGTAACGCTCGCCTTGTGGTAAACGCTTAAGCACCTGCTTGTCAGAAAGTTTTTCCAGATTTTTCAAGTCAGTACGCGTCAATCCAGCTTCCATCATTTCGCTTATTACCAAATCCATTGGTAAATTGCTGGTAGGGCAAAATTCTGCTGTTTGCTCCGACCAGTCCCCAAAACGAGTTTGCAATGCATAAGCATGAATCTCGGCTTTGGTCAATTTTGTGATTTCCTGCGCCAGGTTTCCGCAATTGCAACTTCCCATATGTCCCCATTGATAGGGAGCACCCTGCGACATGTTCTTGGCGGTTTTTCTTAAAGACTCTATCAAGTGTACACTCGGTTTTGCCATAACATCAAAGGTTTAATAGTCAAAAAACAATATTTTTATTTTTAAAAACACAAAGTCAACCAATCGTTTAGGATTTATGTTTGTTGAGAAATTAAATATCTGAGTTCACCTCGACTTTTCTCTTTCAACCAATTGACTGTTCCCTTACGTTGATATAATTTAAAACAATTTTTGACAATAAAAAAGTATTCAGCCCGCACTCATTATTCTATATCTCAACCTATTTTATCAACTCGTTTTCGGTTCACTTCGTCTCTTTTACTCGCTATTTTATACAATTGGTTTTATGCCTTTTGTAACATATCTTTGATTTATTGTTGAAACCTCGGTTATTTTCTATCTTCAGCAGAAAGCATTGACGGAGGCAGATTATCAAGAACTAGAAATAAATAAGGTTTTATTTAACTCATTATAAAACATTTACTCATACTATGACTTACGACGTTACTGTAATTGGCTCTGGTCCTGGTGGTTATGTGGCGGCCATCCGTGCCTCACAATTGGGCTTCAAAACTGCCATTATCGAAAAAGACCCTACCCTGGGGGGTACTTGTTTAAATGTGGGTTGTATACCTTCTAAGGCATTACTCGATTCTTCTGAGCATTATTACAATGCCCGAAAAACTTTTGAAACCCATGGCATCAAGATCAAGGAACTAGAAGTAGATATGCCTCAAATGATTAATCGAAAAGCGGATGTGGTAAACCAAAATACCAGTGGTGTCCGGTTTTTGATGAAAAAAAACAACATTGATGAGATCAATGGATGGGCTTCTTTTGTTGATAAAAACACCATCAAGGTTACCAAGGATAATGGAGAAACTCAAGAAGTAAAAACCAACAAGGTAATCATTGCTACTGGCTCTGATCCACGCCCGCTTCCCAATATTGAGTTTGATGGAAAACGAATCATTTCGTCTACCGAAGCGCTTGAAATTACCGAAGTACCCAAAACAATGGTCATCATTGGGGCAGGAGTCATTGCTACTGAGTTGGGTTCGGTCTATGCACGTTTAGGCACTGAGGTCACAATGATTGAATACATGGATGCGGCCATTCCTACCATGGATCGCACCATGAGCAAAGAGCTGACTCGTTCGCTGAAAAAAATTGGAATTAAATTCAATTTTAGCCACCGAGTAACCAATATCGTAAACAAGGGAGACCATACTGAGATCACCGCCATCAACAAAAAAGAAGAAGAGGTAAAGTTTACCGGAGAATATTGCTTGGTAGCCATTGGTCGTCGTCCTTTTACTGAGGGGCTTGGCCTCGAAAATATTGGTATTCAAACCGAGAGAGGACAAATTCCAGTAGATGATCACCTGCAAACCAGTGTACCTGGGGTGTATGCCATTGGAGATGTAATCAAGGGAGCTATGTTGGCGCACAAAGCCGAAGAAGAGGGCATATTTGTAGCCGAAACCATGGCTGGACAAAAGCCACATATCAACTACTTGATGATTCCTGGGGTGGTATATACCTGGCCCGAAGTTGCCAGTGTGGGATATACCGAAGAACAACTCAAAGAGCACAATAAAGAGTATAAAGTGGGTACTTTCCCTTACCGCGCTTTAGGGCGCTCCCGGGCAAGTATGGATATCGAGGGTTTGGTGAAAATCTTGGCTGATAAAACCACCGACGAAATCTTGGGAGTACACATTATTGGAGCGCGAGCTGCTGACATGATCATGGAGGGGGTAATGGCGATGGAATACAAAGCCTCGGCCGAAGATGTGGCTCGCATATCGCACCCTCACCCTACGTATACGGAGGCATTCAAGGAAGCATGTCTAGCTGCTACCGAAAATCGCCCCATTCATATGTAAACGGTAAAAACTCAAAATGGAGAGACTTCCTGATATGCCTCTCCATTTTTTTGTTTTTATTAAAAAGTATTTTTTTGCTATTTTAATATTATTTATTACATTGGTTTAGTTTATATGCTTTTGTTTTTTTTTACACTTTATCTTTTAAAGCATTGCATGTAACAAAACCATTTTTCTTTGTCTTTTTAATCTATTTCTTTCTGAAAACGAAAAATATCAGGGATGGCTAAGCTAAAAAATATTATCAAACAACTCTCTAATGACGATTACGAACAAATCTATAAGTCATTAGCAGACAGTAACGCCGAAAAATCTGCCGACCTGCTCAGATATATGCACCAAGAGCAACTGTCTGATGCCAAGGTCATGGAGAAGCTAAAAGTAAATACCAACGCTTATTATACCTTACGTTCTCGTCTTAATCAGAAAATAGAAGAACACTTGTTGGCTCAAATTGAGAGCCCCCGAACTGATCTCCTAAGAAAAGTAGCCAATATAAATGAAATCGTTTTTACTAAAAAACGAACGATTGCCATCACAACACTCAAAACTCTAGAGAAGCAATTATTGGATTATGACCTTTCCAATGAATTGATGATTGTGTATAAAACTCTTAAAAAATTACACGTTACTTCTCCTGAGTATTTCAATTACTCTCAGCTATACAATAAACATGTGGCTTATACTTTGGCAGTAGACGAGGTAGAAAGTTTACTGGCTGACTATTTCAAAAAATACGGCATATACAGTTTTTCGGACGATGATACAGATAAGATGCAATTATCACTGCTGATGAAAGAAGTGCATAATAAGTGTCAAATGCACGCCTCAGATCACTCGCACCGTTTGTATATCTATCAAAGTTGTGTCAATATTTTCCACCGTTTGTTTGTAGAGCCTGATGATGAAACATTGTCAGAGGACAGTGTAGAACCCATTGAAGATATTTTTGCCAAGGTAGACAGCTACTTTCAGGAGTACGAAAAAGATACGATTTACTTCCACCTTAACATTGTGTTTCAGTTTTTGCGGTTAGAGTACTACAACCACTACAAACTGTACCGAAAAGCAGAGAAGTACTTCGACGATGTCAATGACTCCATTGGCAGTTTATTATCTTGCTACAACTTTTATACTTACCCCTCTCGTTTTCTGTTTACCAAACTGGAGCGCCACAATCGCCTGGGTACTCAACACGAGATGTATGAAGAAAACAAAGGGTTGTTTCTTGAGTTTGAACCCGACCGTCAGAACATTCCCCAATATGTTACCTATGTGGCTTATCGAGCACTGTGTTGCTTTTATGCTGAGAAGTACGACGAAGCGGTTCGTTGGATCAATAACTTGCTCAATGACATTAGTTTGAAAAAGTATCCTTATGTTCACCTTGAGATCAAATTATTATTGGCCATTCAATACTGTATTCTCAAAGACAGCGACCTTTTTTCACAATTGATGAACAGTATCCAACGACAAATTCGTTTGTTGGGCAAAGAAACGTGTATTCATGTAGTACTTTTTTCTAAAATATTGAAAACGGCTAATCAAACCAACCGGGCCGATCGTGAAACAAAAATCCGGGGATTTATGGATAAGCTCAAAAAAACTTACTGGACTGGATTTTGCCTCACCAAGTATATCAAGTTAGACGATGACTTTATCAAGCGGGTATTGTAGTTTGCCCCTTTTGATCTAAAACATAAAAAAACGCATCAGTTCAAATGAATTGATGCGTTTTTTTTTATATCTTTTTGATACAATGATTATATCTTCATTGCATTCAGATTGTCTTTTGTCAATGGTTTGTTGATGTACTCTTTTACGTAATCGTATCTCTTGGAACGTTTGATATCTTTAGAGTTAATAGAAGAGGTAAGCATTACAATTTTACAGTGCTCTTTGATACGATCCGACAAACGCTCAAACTCATCCAAAAACTGAAAACCGTCCATCAATGGCATATCAATATCAAGAAAAATAACATCAGGCAAAAAGTTATTTTTCCCCATCATAGAGGCAATTTTTTCTGAATTTCGCAAAAACTCAATAGCTCCTTTACCACCTGTATGCGTGTAAATATTTTCGGTTATGCCAGCAGATTCTATGATCTTCTGATTAATAAGATTGTCAATCTCATTATCATCAATGAGCATTACTGCATTAAACTTTACTTGTGAGTTTGTCATAGTTTTGATTTTCTATCAAGTGATTTGATTGATGATGCGATCAGTCTAAAGTATAGATATTTGTAAACCTATTTACTTATTTCTGGTTTGTATTTGTGATCGGTAAATAACTGGATCTGAGCTAAAAATAAAAAACATTTTGTAATTAAACAATTAACAACCTTAACACTAATTGCTTACACATTACCGCATATATTCGCCAAAATACAAATTCTCGTGGGGAATACTAATTTATTCTCAAAAGAATTGTTGGTAAAAAACAAAAAAAGCAAGATAGGAAATGGCGTTGGCCTATCTTGCTTTAGACGAATTTTTATGAATTGATGTTTACTTATTACGAAGATTATTTTTAGGGGTTAATCTACGTCAACATCAAATTTAATTCCTTGAGCCAAAGGCAATTCCTGACTGTAATTCACGGTGTTGGTCTGACGACGCATGTATGCTTTCCAGGAGTCTGATCCAGATTCGCGGCCACCACCAGTCTCTTTCTCACCACCAAAAGCACCTCCAATTTCGGCACCCGAAGTACCAATATTTACATTGGCAATGCCACAGTCAGAACCACGGAACGAAAGAAAAGCTTCGGTTTCTTGAATGTTATCAGAGAAAATAGCCGAAGAAAGTCCTTGTTTCACATCATTTTGGATGTGAATGGCATTCATTACATCTCCACTATATTTGATCAAATACAAAATAGGGGCAAAAGTTTCCTCTTGTACCATTTCGTATTCATTTTTAGCTTCTACAATGGCGGGTTGTACGTAGTTTCCTCCTTCTAATCCGTCTACCTTCAATACTTCTCCTCCAGTCAACACATTCCCTCCTTCTTTTTGTACTGCCTCCAGCGCATTGGTAAATCCATCCACTGCAAGTTGGTCAATCAATGGTCCCACCAAAGTATTTTCATCCATTGGATTGCCAATGTTGAGCCCGCCATATGCTTGTACCAAACGGTCTTTGACCTGGTCGTAAATAGATTCGTGAATGATGAGACGACGGGTAGTGGTACAACGCTGCCCACAAGTACCCACTGATCCAAAGAGCGTCGCTCTCAACGCCATTTCAATGTTGGCATTGGCCGTCATAATGATGGCGTTGTTTCCACCCAGCTCCAACAAACTCTTGCCTAGACGTCCGGCCACAGTTTGGGCTACGCTTCTACCCATACGCGTAGAGCCAGTTGCTGAAACCAATGGAATGCGTCGATCTTCGGCCATCCATTTGCCCAACTCCGCGTCACCATTGATAAAACTAAAAATACCTTCGGGCAAATCATTTTCTTTCATTACCTGAGCTACAATGTGCTGGCAAGCAATGGCACACAAAGGAGTTTTTTCAGACGGCTTCCAAATACACACGTCTCCACAGATAGCTGCAATCATGGCGTTCCATGACCATACTGCCACCGGAAAGTTAAACGCCGAAATGATACCTACAACCCCTAATGGTTGATATTTCTCAAGCATTTGGTGTTCTGGGCGCTCCGACGCAATGGTTTTTCCATATAGTTGACGAGATTGCCCTACAGCAAAATCGCAGATATCAATCATCTCTTGTACTTCGCCCAAACCTTCTTGGTAAATTTTCCCCATTTCCAGAGTCACCAATTTACCCAATGGCTCTTTGTATTCCCGCAGTTTATTTCCAATCTGACGAACAATTTCACCACGTTTTGGCGCAGGCATTGAACGCCAGGTCAAAAAAGCTTTTTGAGCAGTCAAGACCACCTCATCGTATTCTTCTCGAGTAGCAAACTGCACCGTAGCCAAGTATTGACCATCTATCGGAGAATGAATTGCTTTTTGGTTCCCCCCGTGACTGGTTCCATAACTTTGCCCAGTACCATAGGAAGGGTTCACATCTTGAATCCCTAGCGTACGAAGGATCTCTTGGATTTCTGTAGCGGTTTTTGTTGTAGCTTCCATATTATCAATTAATGATTGATGAACTCTCTATCGTGAGTTGATTTTAACCATATAATAAGTCAGACGAGTTCTTTCTGATAAATTTGAGCAAAGTTACGCCAATTTTGACCCAATAAAAAAGGTATCCTGGTTTTTGACCAAAATACCCCTTTGCCTTGTTTTTATCTGTTTTTATCTACAAACCAGGTTTCAATATTACCAACCAATGGCATAGTAGGCTTTTTCACCGTTGCTGTATACTCCTTCAATTGCAATTACCCTTTTGCGTTTCTTGATCAATCGTTCGATGTCTACTGGTGCATCTACCGCTTTTTCGCCAAAATAAGTAATGATAAACCCTTTACGAATCCCAGATTCTTTCAGTTTCCCATTTCCTACTTCTCTTACTCTTACCCCATTAGCAACGCCATATTCTTCTTTTTCGGCAGCAGTGAGTTGTTCAAGAACTGCTCCTAGTATTCTTTGATTCTTCTTCTTTCGGGGTCTTTTGGTAATTTCAAAGTTTCCTTGTTGGTTGCGTAAAACTGCCATGGTAGTCAATATTTTCTTACCACGTGCATACGTCACCTTTACCTTGTCGCCCGGCCGTCGGGTTGCAATCAACGATTGCAAGTCAGCCATATTGGTTACCTTCTGATCGTCAATATCTGTAATGACATCACCTACTCTCAACCCTGCGTTTTTGGCTGCCCCCGAGTTGGTCAAGGTAGCAATGTATACCCCACTCACCACACTTAGGTCTTTGTCACGCGCAAAATCCGCATCTACGTTTTGGATAGAGATGCCCAATAAGGCGCGTTGTGTTTGCCCATACTGAATCAGGTCATCCAGTACCTTTTTAACAATGTTTACAGGTATGGCAAAAGAATACCCCGAATAAGACCCTGTGCGGGTTGCAATTGCAGTATTGATACCCACCAATTGGCCTTGCAAATTAACCAACGCTCCACCACTATTTCCTGGGTTTACAGCCGCATCTGTCTGTATGAAAGACTCAATGGCATATTGACCACTCAAAATATTGATGTTTCGTCCTTTGGCACTGATGATCCCTGCTGTCACCGTAGAGGTAAGATCAAAGGGATTGCCCACGGCCAATACCCACTCTCCAATTTTTGCGTTGTCAGAATCACCATACCGCACAAAGGGTAGATTCTTCTCATCTATTTTCAACAAAGCCAAGTCAGTAGTAGGATCCTTGCCAATCAATTTTGCTTCATAACTCCGCTTGTCATTCAATATCACATCTATCTGGCCTGCATTCTCAATCACGTGAAAGTTGGTAGCAATGTAACCATTATCAGTAATAATGACTCCTGAACCAGAGGACTGACGGGAGCGACGGCGGCGACGATAGTTGTCTTCACCGTGAAACTGACGGAACATGTCTTCTAAATGATCCGAAGAAGAATATTTACTGCGTCCACCATAGGTCGTTTTGATGTGTACCACGGATGATTTTACGGCATTTGCTGCCACTATAAAGTTAAGGCCTTTAGGGACTTTTACAGTGGAGTCCTTCAGAAAACTAGCCAATTGAATATTTTGCCGTTGTTGAATTGATTCATCTTGTTGTCTGGGTTGCAGGTATTGGTTGAGTTTGATAGCTACAATTCCACCAAGCACTGACGCCACCAACAGACTAAAAAAATAACTTTTCTTGTTCATAGTATAAAAAACTTTTCCAGAGAGGTGATCTGATAGGAAGTAAGATTGAGAAATGCCCTGATTACCATCTAATTTATTAAAAATAGCAAATAATTTCTATTAAATAACTATGCTTTCCCAAAAATGTATCCAGAAATTAAACGCAGTGCCTAAAATGATTGTTTGAAGTTTTTTCCCAACGGGTTTGGTTTATTTTATCTAAAATATTGAGTCCAAAACATAAAAAAATGCACTGCCCTGAGTTACGTCAAAATAGGGGGTTGAGCCCTCCATCTGCATTTTTTGCTCGATTTATCATCATTGATTTGAAAGCTACTTGGCTTGACTTATGTAAAAATTTTAAATTTTTTTTTCAAAAAACTTGCTTAGTTGTTCATATCGTCCTTATCTTTGCACTGCATTTTTACTAAAACACTCCTCCTTAGCTCAGTTGGTTAGAGCATCTGACTGTTAATCAGAGGGTCGTTGGTTCGAGCCCAACAGGAGGAGCGATATTTAGTGTTCATAGTGTTAAAGAATATTGTTGGTTAAAGGTAAAGCTAAATTAGTTTTACCTTTTTTTTTATGCCCTCACTCAAACAATGAAGCCAAGCAACCTATAGCTACTTGGCTTCATTACATTTTCAAAATGAGTATTACTATACTAAAACGAAACAGGTATAATACCTTTACTTTTTCTTCAAACCCTTTTTAAAGCGTTCAATTTCTGCATCTCTAGCGGCCAAATCTTTATAAAACCTAATGAGTGTATCCGTAATTTTAGACAAGTAAAAAGCCGCAAAATCCTTTACTCGATATTGATAACTATTGCCTATAGTGGCTTCTCTACTACCTTCATATAAGATTCGCCCATTGTCATTATCTAGCAATTTGATTAAATAAGGGGTCGCCGATTTACCAAATGCAATCAATTGTTTGCCCAAATACCCACTGTCATTGCTCTCGTATAGCAATCCCCAAAGGTTACCGGTCAATATCAGTTTTTCTTCTTTATCTACACTGGTACAAGCCAGCGCATGTGTATAAGCTTCTGCTAATGTTTCATGGTAAGTCGGATGCAAGGCTATTTTAAAATACCTCAATACTTCTGCAGCTAAAAATTTCCCATATAAGGAAGTTTCTGAAGACACAATTAAATTTTGTAAGGCAGTACGTTTTGTACCTTTTTGCCATATATCATAAGCCTTACTTCGCTCTCCATATTGAAAAAGCTGTTGGTAGCCTAGTTCAATGAGTTGATTTTCCAAATTACTTGTGTTCATTTGTTTTATTTGAGCCCCAATCAATTGAGGTAATAACAATAATAATAATCCAAAATATTTCATTTTTGTGACATAAATTCTTTCAATATCAAATACTAAAACCTCAAGGCAGATACAATTCGTCGACTTAACTTCGCTCATCTGTTATTTTATTTTTGTCAATATATCCTACCTTGGAAGTATTAGGCCCATCTACTACCTCTATTTCAATAACATCTACTTTACTATTTTGAGTCAGAATCTTTACCCTTGTATCTTTTGATAAATCTAATTCCTTTTGAGCTTTGAGAGGATCAAAGTAAAGGGGTACATTATTCTCGCTGATTAGTTTTACATCTACTACAGGTAAGTGAAGGTTGTCATCACCCAAAGATGATTTTTCACCATTCCAAACCTCAGCTGCTTTTATAAAAGTAGAAGAAGGGACACCTTGAGAAACGACTTTAAAAGGAATTTTTGTATGATTTCCTTTATCATCTGTTTGCCATCCCCATTGTACAGAACCATAATAAGCATCTTTTTGGTTTCCCTTGACAGCTACTGCGGTCGTTTCAAATATTTGTGCAGAGTCTTTACTCACATCAACACTACCAATCGTAGGAGTATCGATCAATGTTGCATCTTGTGATTTCCAATTTTTATCAGGTTTGTACCTAAATCCATGTTTTCCCCAAGAATTTCCTTTGGTTATATCTCCTGAAACAGGTAAAGTATCATTCAACTTTTTATCAGTACTTGGTGCTCCTTCAACTGCATACAACGGATTTCGGTTATGTTTTGCTTGATCAATCTGGGTGCCTTCATCCGTTAACCCAGTCCTTGAATTATTAATTGCATCCCCCTTATCTATTGCACGCCCTTCATAAAAAGGATCAGAATTTATATAAAAAGGTGATTTATTATGAATTGCTTGGACGGTTTGGGTAAGTCCTATTACTTCTGCATCTACTTGTTTATTTGGCTTGAATCTCAAACTCATGTCTACTCCTCTACGAATTCCATTAGACGTTAGAGCGTATTTATCAGTACTCCAATCTCCCCCCCAGGTACTCACCATTTGAATCACACTCTTTGTCTGCACTGTACTCGAGGCACCCTTCATCTGCAAAGCCAGAGATTGAGAAACAGGCGTAAAATTACCGTTCATCGCCTTTTCACCCATCACATCAGCTTCTTTTTCCAGGCCAGCATCGTTGTTAAGTGGTAGTCCTTTAGCCTGAACTTGAGCATTGGGTTGTACCCGTCCTTGTTTTTGCTGTACGGTATGCCAAGCCTCGTGGGGGAGGTGTTTTTCCTGACCAGGGCCAATTTCTATTTGGCTGCCTTGAGCATACGCCAATGCGCCCATTTCTTTGGGTTTAGAGGAGTTGTAGTTTACTTTTACATCTGACAAGTCCATCCCACTCATAGATTCCATATTTTCTTTGAGTTGCGTGGGTAAACCACCGCCTGAACCACTGCCATTAGAAGCAACCGTCGATGTTCCAACCTTGGCTTGCATTGGCTTTTTCTCCTTTTTCGGGTCATTGCCTTTCTTCTGAACAGGCTTCCTTTTTTGTTTGGCTTGAATGGGTTTGAGCGGTTTTCCTCCCCAACGGGCCGGGGGAGGACCTAGTCTTCCTTCACGGGTTTGATAGGCCGATGATTCATTTGTTTGCTTGATTTGAGGATTAGGCTGTTGAGTATGGCCTTGATCCTGTTGGCTTTCAGGACCTTGACTTTGCATCTGGTATGACATTGATTGGGTTAGTTAAGGTAAAATATATAATACCTTAAGTTAGCTATTTTAACGGAAAATAACCAGTAAAATGAATGGTTTTTAGTGGAAATCCTCAATACATTCCCTTTTTTCTCTTATTACTAATTTATTTTTTTATGCTACCTTTGTTGTTTGAAACATTTAAGTTCGATTATCGCTAATGCCCCAAACTGCTCAGTATTTTATTGAAAAACTAGATTTAAGCGCTCACCCAGAAGGGGGGTACTACAAAGAAACGTACCGCGCTGATGGCTCCATTCCCCAAGTGACCTTGCCTGGTGGTTATACTGGTGATCGTAGTTATGCCACTAGTATTTACTTTTTATTAGATAGCACCACTTTTTCAGCTTTTCATCGCATTCGTTCCGATGAATTATGGCATTTTCACGCTGGCACTGGGCTGAAGTTGTACATTATAGATGTGCAAGGCAAATTGACTACCATCAAGGTGGGGAGCAACTTAGAAAATCACGAACAACTGCAAGCTGTTATTCCAGCAAATTCGTGGTTTGCGGCCGAGGTAGTGGCCAAGGATGGTTTCACTTTGGTGGGCTGCACAGTAGCCCCAGGATTTGATTTTGATGATTTTGAATTGGCCGACCGTGATGAGTTGAGCGCGATGTTTTCCCAACATCAGGAGCTCATTGAAAAGATGACTCGGCTTCCACAAAAAAACCTGTAAGTGTCTACTTACAGGCTCATTTCTTTCCAATTTGTATGGAGATGGTGAATCTATCGGCTCATTATCAATGTCAATAAGATCATTCCAACTGGGTAGGCCCAGGAAATCACCCCGCTTAATACCGACGCTCTATAATCTAGATTACTGAAGGCTTTCCACGCTTTGCGGTAATGTCTTAAACTAATAAATACAAACCCAACAAGTACCAACATACCAAAAATGCCTGGCCCTGTCATCAAAGTTTGCTTCATTACCAATTGACGAAGTAGATCGACCACAATGTATACAAAGTATAGAGAAGAGATTCCGAATACCAATGTATTGATGCTAAGCATCTTACGGGCATTCTTGTGTGATTCGCTGCTCATAAATAATATTAGGTTTTGGTTTATAATTGATTATTCAGTACTTAATATAACGAATTTTCCTGGTAAAAAGGTTACATCCATCCACAAATTGGGCAAATAACCCATTTCAGGCCATTCTCTACGGGTAGGATACAATGCCCAAACCAAGCCATCAACTCCATAAAAAAAGAGCCAGTCACACAAGGCGCTGGCTCTTTATATATGCATACTTTAAAAGTCGTTACACTCCAAATAACAATCTTTCTGGCTCTTCCAACAATTGTTTTACTCTTACCAGGAAAGTAACTGCTTCGCGTCCATCTATGATACGGTGGTCATAAGAAAGTGCCAAGTACATCATAGGGAGTATCTTTACTTCTCCGTTGACTGCCATCGGACGATCCACAATGTTGTGCATTCCTAAGATAGCCGATTGAGGTGCATTGATGATTGGGGTAGACATCATAGAACCAAACACACCACCATTGGTAATGGTAAAGGTTCCTCCTTGCATTTCTTCAATCGATAGTTTATTATCTCTTGCCTTGATTGCCAAGTTTTTGATGCCTTGCTCTACCTCGTGAAACGCCATCCCCTCTACATTTCGCAATACTGGCACCACCAACCCTTTGGGGGCTGATACTGCTACTGAGATGTCTACATAGTCATTGTAAACCATTTCGTTGCCGTCG
>ERZ1740067.819-NODE-819-length-23370-cov-18.521810_pt1 | contig 23370 bp, 18 predicted proteins | sample MGYA00581736_ERZ1740067 | MGnify/ENA primary metagenome ERZ1740067 (study PRJEB43018, sample SAMN04849236) | marine metagenome | isolation source: floating plastic debris | place: Pacific Ocean | collected 2008-08-27 | study: EMG produced TPA metagenomics... | reverse complement strand
ATTGGTGGCCTGCATAACTCTCAATTTGGGGTTGAAAAAGCGGATTTCGTATCAGAAGCTTGGCACAGTGGGGAGTTCACGCCCTTTCAAAACAAAGCATACTAAAGGCTGAGATCCTGTCGGTTAATGGCTTTGAGATTTAAATGACGACAGTCCCTAAGCAGAGTGACGTTCATTTCCCTTAAGGGGAATAGCACTGGTCAAGACTCTGCCAGAACGTGCCTGCAATTTCCCCTAAGACCGCGTTAGTAGCTGGCAAGCCCTTAAAAAATCAAGGATCGAAAACTCAAAGTTTAGACATTTAAGATTTGAAAACTTAAAAAACAACGGAATTTCGCCGCGTTTACAATGGTGGGACGGCAATTTTAAGTTCAGGAGTTTCAAGAAATGGATATTCTTTCCCTTGGCTGGGTCGGTTTGCTAACGGTATTTTCGTTCTCCCTCGGCATGGTGGTTTGGGCAAGAAACGGTCTTTAAATGACCCCTACAGAAAGCTTTTCAAGGAAAATTCCAAGTCAAAAAGCTTTCAAAGCCAAAATTAAAGTTGAAAGATTTTAGAAATAAGATTTAGTAACTAGCTTCTGCGGGCGTCACTGTACGCCCGTTTGTGTTATCTGGCAATGCACGCTTTCGCCCTGCGCCTCTCGTAGCCACTCATCGTTCGCCCCAGGCATCTGAAAACTAAGACATCTAAAAAGTGGGGTCTGCGCCCTGAGCGGAGTCACCAGCTTACAATCGGTCTGATCGAAGGATTAACGGCAACACGGGCAGTGATCCGTTAGTGATGCCAGGGCTGACCTCCCTGGAAACGTTACCCAAATTCACGAAGAACCTTTATTCTTTATTTAGCGCTGAGCTGACTTTAAAAGAAGCTTACTGAATAAATCTTACTGAATAAATACAGAGGGAAAAACGACCGTGACTGAAGCCACGACCATAACCCAATCTTTATTGCCGATTTTGGCCGGTGTGGCTGCACTTCTGCTGGTGGTTGTCACAGGGGGAGTTGTTTATCTGACAGCATCAGAATGGCGCGATCGCCGTAGACAAGATCGCGATAAAAAAGGCGAAACCTAACTGCGATTTTCCTGGTTAATCTCCCTAAGTCTGTGCAAGCCAGGCAAAAGCGTGTTGCCAAAGTCACTACCAGGATTCACTCTTCACTATCCAGCCATAATCCCCTATTTTTCCTCAGGATCTTCAGGGGGAGTAAATCGATAACCCACACCACGTACCGTTTGAATCATACGTGCATGGTGTGAAGACGTTCCTAACTTGCGGCGAATTTGCCCAATATGAACATCCACCACACGCGGGTCTCCCACATAATCGTATTCCCAAACTCGCTGTAACAGTGCTTGCCGGCTCCACACCTTACCCGCATTTCGGGCTAAAAAATACAACAAATTGAATTCCAGCGCCGTCAAGCTAACGCTATCCTCGTTAAGCAAAATTTCTCGACGTTCTGGGTCAACGACAAGCCCGCCATAGCTCAAGGTTTCTTGTTCCGGCTCCTTGACGGGTGCACTGCGGCGACGATTCAAGATTGCCCCCACTCGAAAACCCAATTCTATTAGGCTAAAAGGCTTGGTAATCCAATCATCGGCCCCTTGGGAAAAGCCTTTAATTTTGTCTGACTCATCAGCCAAACTAGTAAGCATTAAAACGTAAACGTCCGTTTTGGCTCGCATTTTGAGACATAAATCATAACCGGTTGTATCCGGTAAATTAATGTCTAAAATAACCAAATCTGGTTGAAACTCTTCAAAAAGCGATAGGGCAGTTTTTCCATCGCCCGCTGACTCTAATAAATAGTCTTTCTTGCTGAGAAAGCGATGGATTAGGTTCCGAATAGCTGGATCATCATCAACGACCAAAAGTTTCGCCGGAGTCTCGGTCATCGTTAATACCGCCAGGTGATACCGCCAGAGTCAAAGATACGGGGGAGCAAAAGCTACCTAATCAGAAGAGCCAGTGGGCGCTGTGCCACTGATTCCGTCGGTCGCAATAGTTTACGAGCCACTTTGCTGCCAATTGGAGCCGCTCATTAATCGGAGCCGTTCGTTAATCTAAGTTGTGATCGCCACTAAGATAGCCTAACGCTTTCAACTTTACTCTCCAAACCACAAAGAACAGGCAACTACTCGCAATATCTTAGCAAACCCTACTTCCCAAGCCTATACAGACAGCGGTCCACGTATTTTGTGGATATGCTACATTGGCATTTACGTAAGTCCGTAATTTCCGGCAATTTAAGCTCTTTTTTAATTTGTATAAAACCAGCCTTGATAACTTAGTAATTGCACTGTGTTAGCAGCATTACTTTTAAGATTGGTTACTGGATTTGGCTAAATTAATTCGAGCAGTAACAAGGTGGATCGCCTTGCATTTTCCCAGTTATCCTTAATTATCTCGATTTTTTTTGCGACTGTCCCCCCATGAGCAATCCGAATCCATACGAACAGCTTGGTGTTACGGAAGACGCTTCTTTTGATGAAATTCAGGCGGCTCGCAGCCGTTTGCTTGAAAATTTAGACGATGGTAATCAGTCTGAAGCGGTAGAAATGGCCTATGACGCCGTGTTGATGGACCGACTGCGGTTGCGTCAAGAGGGACGAATTAAGGTGCCAGAGCGGATTCGCTTTCCTGAGCGCTCAACGCCGAAGCCTGTGGCTGAGCCCCCATCTCAACCGTCGGTGCAGTTGCCGGATTGGTTGCGCGACACTTTGGATTCGCCGGAGCGTGATGATCTGTTGTGGCCATCGGTGGTTTTCTCCGTAGGCACAATTATCAGCCTGGCTTTGCCTCCCCAGCAAGAGTCCACTTTGCAGCTTCTACTTGCCTTAGGGGTAGGTAGCTGTTTCTACTTTTTGAACCGCAAGGAGAAGAAGTTCGGGCGTTCGGCGGCAATTACGGTGATTGCCTTTGTGGCATCGTTGGCGGTGGGTGCGGCTTTAGGCAGCATGGCGGCACTATCGGAGTTTGTCAGCGCGGCTCAGATTACGGCGGTGGTTACGTTCATTGGGCTTTGGGCAACCTCTTGCTTTGTACGCTAGGAGTTGTGCATTGAGAAATTTGGCCTCGATGAGTTTAAGCTGATGCAAGTTTTTGGCGCAGCATAATGCGATCGCTAAATCTTGAATTCTTTGCATACCGCCGTCCCTTTAGTACACCGCTGCGAACCGCTCATGGGTTATGGAGTGAGCGGGCGGGATTGATCGTGAAAATCACCGAAGGTAATCGCACAGGATGGGGAGAGGTTGCCCCTCTTCCTTGGTTCGGCACGGAATCGTTTGATAAGGCGATGGAGTGTTTGGCGGCATTAACTGGGGTGATCGCCGTTGAAGATTTGTGGGATGTCAGTGAGCGCTATCCCTGTTGTCAATTTGCAATTGGTTCAGCACTTTGGATGCTGGAGGATGCGGAGGTGCAAAATCGGGTAATAGATCTTGATGCCTCTAATGTTCTGCCAGGGTTTTCAGCCGCTAATTTAAGTGCCCAGCGAGTGGCGGGGTTGATGCCTGCGGGGGCGGGGGCGCTGGATAAATGGCAGGGGTTGTACGACCAGGGGCATCGCACGTTGAAATGGAAGGTTACGGGTGATCTTCAGGAGCTGGATATTTTTGAGCAGCTACTGGAGTCGCTTCCGGACGGTGTGGCTTTACGGCTAGATGCTAATGGCGGGCTGTCACGATCCCAGGCGGAAGATTGGTTGGCACGGTGTGACCGGTTGCCGCCGGGGTGGGTTGAGTATTTTGAACAGCCGTTGCCGCCGGAAGATTTTGACGGATTGCAAAGGCTGCGGGAGACGTTCTCCACGATGCTTGCCCTGGATGAATCGGTGGCTACGGTGGGACAGTTGCAAAGGGTGGCAGCGAAGGGGTGGGATGGCGCAGTGGTGGTTAAGCCAGCGATCGCGGGTTATCCCCAATATTTTTTTTCGGGGCATTTAGGGCACTTAGGGGGTTTACGGATCGCGACCCCCGACAATTCGAGAGAGCCCGCAGCACAACAGCCGTGGCTGGAGAAATTTTCGGGCGTGGTGTTTTCATCAGTATTTGAGACGCCAATTGGGCAGTGGGGGGCATTAAAGTTGGCGGCGATGTTGGGGTTGCAGGATCGTGCTTTAGGATTTGGCACCGATGCCTGGTTGGCTCCGGTGACAGAGGTGAAGCTAAAAAAGGTGGTGCGGTAGATGGAGGACGCAAGTTTTTTACAACATCTTTCTAGGCAAAATTTTTCTCCGCAAGATCTTTCGCCGGATTTTTTATGGGATTTGCTGGGACGATCTCCCCAACTACGGGGACTCAATATTGGCGACGATGATTGGGATGTTCTGAAGCAGATAGGCGATTCTTGGCAATTTTCTGACGTTAAAACACCGCCGCGAGTTTTATTGCTGACCAATGAGCCAGGGGAATTTGTGCGGGGTTTGATGTTGGCGAATCGGTTGGCGCAGCGATCGCCCCTATGGCTATTTCTCGGCAATCCCCATTGGGCCATCGCCGAGGAACGGCAGGTGATCGAACAGGTTCAGCCCCACCAAATCTGGAGTGATCGCCACAATCCTTGGCGCAACGAAGTGGTTTGCCGAAATTGCGACACCGTCAACGGCGGCGAATTTTTACAGGATCATCGATCGTATATTGGCATCGGCACCGGCGGCAGCAGCGGCCACATTCGCTTTGCCATGCACACCTGGGAAAGCCTGGGCAGCGCTGTGGATGGATTTCGCAATTATTTCGACGATGTGCTGGATCGGGGTCGCGTTCACAGTTTTTGCACCTTGCCTCTATTTCACGTTAGTGGGCTGATGCAGTTGCTGCGGTGTGTGTGGTCCGGCGGTGTTTTTCAATGGGGGCGGCTGCCGAAACCCTCGACGCAGACCTTTCCCTCGCTAGCTTGGCAAACTGCCGATGATTTTACGCCTCCTGGGTCCCCTGAATCCCCTTCCTCTGGGTTTATTTCGCTGGTGCCCACCCAGCTGGCTCGGCTGCTGGATCATGAGCGGGCAATTGCCTGGCTGGGGCAATTTCGAGTGATTTTGCTGGGGGGGGCGCCCCCTTGGACTGGGCTGCTGGAGCGATCGCGTCAAATGCAGTTACCCATCGCCCCCACCTACGGCATGACCGAAACCGGGGCTCAAGTGGCCACCCTAAAGCCGACAGATTTTCTGGACGGTAAAACCGGCGTCGGCAAAATCTTGCCCCATCTTGCGCTGGAAATTGCCGATACAGGCTCGATTGTGGTGCGAGGTCCATCGTTGGCGGCGGGCTATTGGCAGGGAGAGGTGATTGCCCCAGCGTTAACCACCGGGGATTTGGGCACCTGCGATGACCACGGCTATTTATCCATTTTGGGGCGCCAGGACGATGTAATTATTACCGGTGGCGAAAACGTGATGCCTCAGGAGGTGGAGGCGGCGATTTTAGCGACGGGAGTGGCGACGGACGTGTGTGTGGTGGGTGTGCCAGATCAGGAATGGGGGCAGCGCGTGGCAGCGGCTTGGGTGCCAGGGGCTCAGGAAACAATTCCCACGCTGCCCCAGTGGCGGGAATTATTGAATCGTCACCTAAGCCGCTACAAACACCCAAAGTGGTGGAGCAAAGTGGATCACATTCCTCGAAACAGCCGCGGCAAAGTTAATCGAGGGGCGATCGCTCAGTTTTTCCTATCACAAACTCAGGACGGCCAGTAACGCCGCAGCCACTGTTCCACCCGGTCCACCGACGATCGCGGCGAAAGGCGAGGCAGGGGAATCGCGCCGGAAGCCACCGGTTCGTCATCATTGGCTAGGGACTTGGACGATAGAAACGCCACCGGAATTTCGTACTGATATTGCTGAAACCAATCGTCGCGGGTGGTGATATCTCGCAAAACCACGGAGAACCCCAAACCGCCAGCCTGCTCCTGCACCGCCGATAGCTTACTTGCCAGACCTTCGCACAAATGACATCCGGGCTTGGTATAGAGAATAATTTCCACAGCGCTGTTATGTTTTTATGCCCTATTTTATTGGCTTAAACGCATATCCATCGCCGCCTACACCTACCCAGGCAACGCGTAGGCGATGCTGCCGCCCTTCACCGCCCCAGAAGATCCCATTGCCAATACTTAAGTAAACATTTACTCTGAAAAGCCTATTTTGGAGAATTGCCGTGGCGATCATATTAATCTTTATTAAAGAAAGATAAAGAACAAAAATAAAGAAAAAATTACGATACGTCTATTACCTTGGAAATTCTGCGATTCTAATTGCAAGGTTAATTGAGGTCAGCTGAGATAAAGACCTTAAATTTAAAACATGTTTATAAATTTTGCGGGCAGATTCCTTACCACGTAAGGGCTGCCCGTTTTAAATGGCGCGAGTTTTTTGCCGGTGCGCAACCGTGTTTGCCAAAAGTTGACAAATAGAAAATGATGTCGGAGCGGACAGGGCGTTACTTGTAGGCGTTATTTACAAAGCTGAGTGGCCACTGTTTTTAGCAGACTTTTTTCCCGAACCAAGCATCAAGGTGGTTTGATAAGCCATCGCCGCTTTGAACCTGGTGAGGATAGGACAAATGGGGGCGCTGCAAAATTAATAGACGGGTTTGCAGGGCGATCGCTGCCGCAATTTTCTCCGGCAGCCCTCCCGCGGATCCCGACGCCTTGGTCAACACCGTATTAATGCCCAAAGATTGCCACTGATCTTTTTCCGCCGCCACACTAACGGGCGGGCGTTGGAGTATCAGACGATTCCGAGGAAAACCCAGGGCGATCGCCGACTCCTGAGAACTGGGCAGCACCCGAGCCCACCATTGTGCGCGATGCAAAATCGGCACCACCTGTTGAAGGCTTTTTAGCCCCGTGGTGAGCAAAATTCGGGGCTGGATTCGAGATAATGCCTCTGCAAAGAGTCTGTCCCAGGTGGAGACGGCCACGATATTGGGGTGAGTTTCCACAATGGGAGCAAGGTCAACGGCGGGGCGTTCGTAGCGTAGATAGGGCAAGGGAATGGCGATCGCCAGGGACGAAATTTCCACCGCAAAAGGATGGGATCCATCAACAATATGGGTAATGTGATGTTCCCTGAGCCAATGGGGGAGAGCGTCAGCGGTTAGCGGTCCTGCGTGGATTTCACCGGGAAGATTTTTGTATAGGCGCTGGGCTCGGGGACTGACCACGGTGGCAATCCACGGAATATGGCGATCGCTCAAAATCTGCGCCACCGTCCGACTATCGCTGGTGCCGCCAATGAGCCAAACTTTGACCGAGGATGTCATCTACGAGGGAGGTCACCGTACCGGCTGGCGGCGGCGGAAAATATGTCCGTGGGTGGCGCTGTAAAGGTGCGATCTTGCCTCAGGCTGGGTGTCGAGGGCCCTTAGGGCAGGGCTAATTAAGTACAGCACCGTGCGATTCAGCTGGGCGTTGCGGGTCATTTCTGCCATGGATCGCAACTCTCCCAAATAAATCTCCTCATCGTCCCACCCCAGGCGGTAACAGAGGGCAACGGGGGTGTCGCTGGAATAGTGCTCCAAAAGCTGGGCTTGGGCGCGATCGCTGTGGTGGGCGCTGAGATATAGACACAGGCTGGCTTGGTGGGCAGCAAGGCTGGCCAGATTTTCCGCCGTGGGCACCGATGATGCAGCGCCGCTGGTGCGGGTCAAAATTATGGTTTGCACCAGATTGGGAACCGTTAGCTCCACCTTAAGGCGGGCGGCGGCAAGCTGAAACGCACTGACCCCCGGCACAATTTCAAAGGGCAATTCTTGGCGCACCAGCTGGGCAACTAGCTCATGGGTGGCGCCGTACAAACTAGGGTCGCCGTCTTGCAGGCGCACCACGCTTTTTCCAGCTTTGGCACGATCGCAAATTATCCCCACCCATTCTTCTAGGGTGAGCGATCGCGTATCCACCCGTTCTACTCCTAGTGGACAGTGGGTTAGCAACGTTTCTGGCACTAGCGACCCGGCATAAACCACCACATCCGCTTCGCGCAAATATTGCTGTCCCCGCACCGTAATCAAATCTGGCTGACCAGGTCCCGCCCCCACAATGGCAATCTTAGGGGCAGTCTCTGGAGCCCTGTTGGCAGAAGGCGTAGACATAGGCATTGAGAGGCATTAATGAAAATGGTGAAAAATGCTGATCCAAGACTCAGGAAGCCGGCCAGGGATTCATCCTAAGGGGCTTGGTATTTCCCTATGCCTGGTGAGCGTTGAAAATTTAAGGACGGTAACTGGTCCTAATATTTCGGGTTAATACTTCTAACTTCCAGGTAAGTTGATGGGGGCTGCCATAGTTATTCGCCCTCAATTTAGGACAGTTCGCATTCGACTCCGCCCAGCGACCAGATCCTACGTTTCCAATGTCCTGGTTAAACTGCGAGCCACAGTATCAGCCAAACTTTAGAACCAATCGCCGCAAAAAGTGCTCGGGGCTGTCATTATTTAAGTCTCAAAATCTTGAGCTGTAGGGGTTTCAGCCCCTAGCGCTTGTTGCTTTAAAAGAGTGTGTATTCTCCACGACGTCACGCTTCTGGTGCTCAATTGATGACACGTCCTAATCAGCAAGTGACATTTTTTGCGTTCGAAAGCGTGTGCTCTCGTGGCATAAAGCTTGTGAACTTAGCGCTACCCATAGCCACTCATTAAGTGCGAACTTGGCGCGTTGACGGAATCCACTGAGCGATTCCCTGTCCTGCCAACAATGCCACCAATCCAAAACCAGTACCCAATAGCAGCACCGTTAACTCAGCGCTGCTACCCAAAGCGATCGCAGGATAAAGCTGAGTTACGACCAATGCCGCGATCGCCGACGCCGCCGACATACCGGCGCTAAGCTGCACCGCCAGCGGCGAAAATTTCGTTAGGGTCAACCGATCAGAAATATAGGCGAGGAACGGCCACAGCACCGCTGCGCCGTAAACCGCATAAAACGCCACCATCAAGCCGATAATCGAGCCCCCTTTAAACGCCAGCGTTAGGGCTAACCCGGCATTAAATACTCGAATCACCTCTCGACTAACAATCTGTCGCGTGCCCTCGCCCACCAGTGCTTTGGGCAAAGATTCCACCGTCAGTTGAGTTTGAACCCGCAGCACGGCACTCCCTGCCCCCAATGCCGGCATTAGCAATGTGCCCACCAGCAAAATGCCCAAGGGCTTATCTACGCCACCCCCCAGCCAGCCCAGCACAAAGGGAATAATTTCCCGCGCTGCAATGTCCTCAGGCAAAATTCCCGACTGTTGGGCCGCCACCACCGCCGCCGACGGCACAAATGCCAGCGCCAAAACCACCACCGCTGCGATCAGGCAGCCCCAGGATACGGAGTTAGGCGATCGCCCCTGCACCACAAATTGCTGGGCTTTCATATCAATGGGCACGGTAATTAATGCGGTCAGAAAAATCCCTAAGGCCTCGCCCCACGGCACCGACGTGGCTAAGGTTTTCGGAAAAGTAACCGGAGCGCTAACGTAGTCTCCGACGCCATCTAGCTGCACCAAAGCACTCACCAAAGCCAGCAAACTGACCAGCAATAGCCCTCGCACCACCCAGCTCAACCGCTGGAATGGCAGCAAGGATAATCCCCCCAACACCACCGTTAACCCCACAGTGGCCCAAAAACTTGGCAGCCCCAGCGCGGAGACGATCGCTGCACCTGCTGCCACCTGGGCCGCCATCACTCCAGCGAAGGATAGCCAAGACATCGCCGACGATAGCTGCTGTAGAAACTTTCCATAGCGCTGCCCTAGCAACGTCCAAAGCTGGGCTACATCATGCCAATAAATTCGCGCCACGGGCAGCAGCAAAATGGTTCCCACCGCCAGCGCCACGGGATATAAACTGCCTGCCATGCCCCAGGTTGCACTGCTCTCTGCCGTACCCAGCAAAAAGCCCATACCGTAGTGTCCCGACACCACCAGCGCCGCCACGGAAAAGCTACCCAGTTGCCGACATTGCTGGACCGCACCTGGATCGCTTTTCGTAATATTTTCGGCAATTTTATCTGCCACTTCCGCCGACATCGTTACAGCGGCATCAGCGGCAGCTCCATCACCAGCTTCAGCATTCTTAGCCCTAGACAACACGGCCCATCGTCCCCGCAGAATGAGTGATGTTTTAACGAACAACATTTAGGTCACTCTTACTGGCGCAATATTTACGTCAACAAAATAACCATTGAGCAATGTTACAAGTCTAGTTGAATCTTTGCTGTATCGCCCTTGGCTTTTGCTCGCCTATTTTTGCGCTTGTGTTTCTACGCTTCAACCCTACGCTTGAACCCTGCGCCTAAGTTTTTTTCGGCTGCACCACAGCAGTGGGTTAATCCGCCCCTAGGATACTGACCAGCAGGGCTTTTTGACCGTGCAGGCGATTTTCTGCTTGGTCCCAAATGCGCGATCGCCCCCCTTCCATGGTTTCATCGGTAATCTCCTTGCCCCGGTAAGCGGGCAAACAATGAAGCACGATCGCCTCGGAATCTGCCTTAGTCAATAGCCTATCGTTTAGCTGATAAGGCTGAAAAATCGGATCCCGCTCGTCTGCCAAATCTTCCTGCCCCATGCTGGCCCACACGTCCGTATACAAAGCGTGGGCTCCAGACACTGCCGCCAAAGGATCATGGGTTACCGTCACCTCCGTGGCAGTCCCCGCAATGGCTTTCGCTTTTTCCAGCACCGTCGCATCAGGCTCATATCCTTCCGGCACCACCACCCGCACATTAATCCCTGCCAGGGCACAGCCCAGCATCAGGGAATGAGCCACATTATTACCATCCCCAAAATAGGTCAAAGTCAGGTCCGAGCGATCGCCAAAATTTTCCCGCACCGTTAAAACATCGGCGATCGCCTGGCAGGGATGGTACAAATCGCTTAGGGCATTAATCACCGGAATCCCCGATAAATCGCGAAACTGCTCCAGATCCCCCTGGTCAAAGGTACGAATCGCCATCACGTCCATGTAGCGCCCCAACACCCGCGCCGTATCCTGCAAAGGCTCACCCCGACTTACCTGGGTCACATTAGGATTCAAATCGATCACCTGTCCCCCCAACTGGTACATCGCCACGGTAAAGCTAACCCGCGTGCGCGTCGATGCCTTCTGGAATAACAGCCCTAAAACCTTATTGCAGCGAGGTTTTACCGTTCCAGCTTTAAGCTTGCTCGCCAGATCCAAAAGCCCTTGAAACTCCTCCGCAGAAACATCCAGCAAGCTTAATAAGCTGCGTTCCTTCAGTGCCGACAAAAGACCGTCCATCAATAACCCCCAAAAGCCTATAGCCGTTTTCCCAGCAATCATTCGGGAAAAAAACATACTACACAAATTTGCGTTTGAAAGACCGTGGTCCCAGGGCTTATGTTCCTTTAAGAACCATTGCTTTGGGCACAAGTGCTTAGGGTCCGTCATCATTTGAATCTCAAAGCCATTAACCACAAGGGTTTCAGCCCCTAATATGCTTTGTTTTGCTTAGGGCGTGGACTCCCCACTGTGTAAGGCTTTTGGCACTTAACTAATGACACGCCCTAAGCAAAAGGTCTTGAAAGTCTTGAAAGTTTCATGAAAGTCTCCAAAAAACAATTCCCCCTGCGAAAGGGGGAATATTGATGCGCCCACGGAAATTGTGGACATATGCCTAAAGACTGAAGAATTCTAACTTAACCTTTTCGCTAACTTAGGCGTTTCTTCTGAATCAGACAGTAGTTAGTAGTTATTCGGAAGGTAACTGACCTGAGAGCTATTTATTCAGCGAAACCAGGCTCAACTTGGGGTTGCACCTGCTGATAGTTGGATGGGTCGTATAGGTAGCGAATGATTTCCTGTTCAAGGCGGTTAATTAGATGCACCTCGAGCACTTCTGAGTATCGGAGGGAGGCTAAGTAGCCATCTAGGTAAAGACGAATGTCGTCAAAACGGTAGCCACGGTGCCATAGTTCGGCTATGCCGTCGGCGAGTTTTTGGAAATGTCTAATAGCTTTCGGATCTTGAAGCATAGTGTCCCAATAACAACCTCAGCTCAATAACACTACATTCACAGTCTCCACCTTGCTGCCTGCAAAACCAGTATTTTTTAACCAGAGTTTGGAGTCAGTGCTGCCGAACAACGCTTGGTGAGCGGTCGCCGGCTGGACGGTGCCAGTGAACATTCCCCATGGTAGCGTCACGGGGCAAAGAATACCGCCAGCAAAAGCTTAAGGAAGTATTGCCAAGCCGAGAGTGACCACCACATGCAGTATTGCAATGATTCTGAATAAATTAAGGATCAAAAAGAACCATTAACTCGACTTTAATATTCACTCCGATTTTGCCCAAATTTTCCCGATGGTCAGAGCAATACAAGGTGTTTGTGAGCAGTTCGATAAAAGTCAGTTCGATAAAAATCAGTTTTATAAAAGAACAGGACAAGCTTAGTCGCGTAGTAAAGCGGAATCCCCACTATTAGCTTTGCTAACCCTTCGTAAACGATGACCCTCAGGATTTGGCGGTTCTACTTATTCAAGAGTCGATCATAGGATCCTTCTGGTGCCGCCCAACAAGGCTGACTGTGGAAGTTTATTCCCTGAGCTGCCTTTGGGCTAATGGGGTAAATATTATTGGCGGAATTATTGGCGGAAAAAATCGGTGGATCCCGGTAATTAATGAAACATCCAGGATTTTAAAGCGCTACTGTGTAGTAAGGGGTATGACCACTTAATGAACCCCAAGGGTGTGTCGAACGCTTTGACGAAATTGAACCGCGTAATGGAGGCGGCGTTTTTAACGTTCCTTTAACTACGGGTCAGTCGGAGATGTCGCTAATTTCCCTTCTTCCCCTATGTCCAATTTTCCTGAAAATCGCCCCGCGTCCCTGTCTCGGTTTGCCGTTGCCAGCGATCCGAACCTTCCCACAGAGGACGCTAGCGAGGTCGACCTTTCTAGTGCGCCACCGGAAGCCCCCCTTGGAGACCCTATCCCCACATCGCCAGTTGCTGCTGAGACACAGGAAATAAATCCACAGGGAGCAGAAGAGGACACCCCCACAAAGGAGACGCAGCCTGGAGATTTGCTGCCATCTTTGAAGGGGACGCGGATTTTAGTGTATTCCTTACCTTTTCGTTCCCAGCGATCGCCCGATAAAGACTGGGTTCCCAACCCTGGACTAGCGCCATCGGAAAATAGCGCCCAGATGATTAGGCAATTTAAGCGCTGGGGCTACGAGATTGACTGGGTGACCCAGCAGCAGAAATGCCTAGAACAATGTGACAAAAGACTCCCTAGCGCCCTGATTTTAATTTCCAGCATTTTGACGCCGGACCTGTTGGAAACCTGTCAAACCCTGGTACCTCATCTGGGAGACGCAGGACCGCCGCTAATTGTCCTGGCCCCGTTTCGGTCGGCGCCCCACCTGCTCAACCCCATTTTGGGCATGGGCATTGCGGAATATTTGCCCTATCCCATGGAGGCAGACCTGCTGGTGCAGCGGGTAGACCGTTTAATTCATCTGTACCAGTCCACCATTGAAATGCGTCAACAGTACAGTCGAGAACGGCAGTTGATTGACCGATTGATTGAAACTAATGCCCTATTGGCTCGCACCCAAGAAAAGATTCAAAGCTTGAGCAGCAGTGATCAGCTGACCCAGTTGCCTAATCGGTCGGGATTAGAACAGCGTTTACGCCACGAGTGGCGGCGACTGGCGCGGGATTATGAAACCCTGAGCATTATCACCATTAGCCTGGACGATTTTGCCCAGTTTTTCACCCTCTATGGAGCCACCGCCAGCGATGAGTACCTCAGGGCCGTAGCCGATACCCTTCAGCGGGGGCTACACCGTCCAGCGGATTTTTTGGCTCGCACCAGTGGTGATACGTTTTCCGTGATTTTGCCGGGTACTAATCATAAGGGGGCAATGCATGTGGCGGAGCGATTGGTGCAGGCGGTGCGGACCCTAAATATGCCAGCATCTCCCCACGGCACTCCCTTTAATCTGGCGGATGACAGTAATTTCAATACGTTCTCTGGTTGTAGTGTTAACGTTTGCGCCGGGGTAACCACTCGCATTCCTGACCCCGAGGTGTCGTCATTTTCCCTGTTGCTTATGGCGGAAAAAGCTCTGGACCAGGCTCGGGAAGAGGGGGGCGATCGCGCCGTGTTCCTCCCCAGCCAGCCCTCCAGCCGGGAATATCACAACCCATAGCGTCAACCTGTGGGAGCTTATGGGGCCCTAGGGCTTATAAAGCTCCATTACCTGGGTAATGCCCATACGGGAGTTGGCTTTGAGGGTGAGGGGCGATCGCCGTCCCGCCGCGAAGTGCTCCGACGCCGCACAGGCAATCATGGCTGCATTGTCGGTGCAAAACTTCATCGGGGGGAAAATCACTCGAATCTCCAAAGGCTCCGCCGCCGCTGCTAAACCAGCCCGTAGACCACTGTTGGCAGCCACACCACCACCGACCACCACCGTGGGAATGTTCAGATTTTGGGATGCGGCGATCGCCCGTTTCACCAGCGCCTTCACCACCGCCTCCTGGAAACTAGCGGCAATATCCTCCACCGGTAGCGGAGCGTCAGGCTGTTCCTTTTGCAGTCGTTCAATGAGATAACGCACCGCCGTTTTAAGACCGCTAAAGCTGGTGTCATAGGGATGAAAACCGCCGCCGGGTACCGATACCCGCCCCTCCGGCAATCGAAACGCCTTAGGGTTTCCCGTCGCCGCCAGCTTGTCAATAATGGGGCCGCCGGGATAGCCCAACGCCAACAGCCGCGCCACCTTATCAAAGGCTTCTCCCGCCGCATCGTCCCGGGTTTGCCCCACCAACTCATAGTCCCCACAGCCGCGCACCGCAATTAAGCTCGTGTGTCCCCCCGACACCAACAGGCACACAAAGGGGGGCTGGAGCTGGGGGTCCGTCAAATAGGACGCATAAATATGCCCCTCCAAATGGTGCGTCCCCAAAAAGGGCTTGCCGTGGACCATAGCCAAGGTTTTCGCCGCCGTTAGCCCCGTTAATAGCGCCCCCATCAACCCCGGTGCGCAAGTGGCCGACACCACGTCAATATGGTCCCAATTCACCTGAGCTTCCGTCAGGGCCTGGGCGATCGCCGGATTAATGGCCTCCACATGATGTCGCGACGCCACCTCTGGAACCACGCCCCCATACTCCGCATGAATATCCATTTGAGACGCCACCACACTGCTAAGCACTTCACGATTTTTTACAATCGCCACGGCGGTCTCATCACAGCTTGTTTCAATTGCTAAAGCGATCGCCATAGACTGAGGGCCTGCCTGATAGTTTGTAAAAACACGTAAAAGTCAACGTACGTGAAGAAGAGAGTCACGAGTAAAACAATCGGAAACTGCACCGGCTGAGACGATATTTGTCGTTAACGCTGTACCGAGTGTCAGAGATTCTTTTAGTATTGTTTTAACGGTAAGGAAACAATTTTATGCGACACCTGTTTACTATTGCCCTTGCAGCCTTGCTATGGATTGGCGTAATGCCTACCGCAAAGGCTGAATACTACAACAACTTGCAGCCCTGTGGTGAAACACCTGCGTTCGTGCAGCGTGCCCAGGCAGCCAGCACCCCCAAAGATATTGCCCGCTTCGAACGCTATTCAACATTGCTTTGTGGCGAAGAAGGATTGCCCCACTTGATCGTAGACGGCAACTTGAAGCATTTGGCTGAGTTCGTTTTTCCTGGCTTGATGTTCCTTTACACTGCTGGCTTTATCGGCTGGTCTGGTCGCTCTTACTTGCAGACCATCAAGAGCGAGAAGAACGTGGAAGAGCTGGAAATTGTCATCAATTTGCCCTTGGCATTCCGATGTGCTTTATCGGCTTTTGCTTGGCCGGTTCTTGCTTTCCGCCAAGTTACCAATGGTCGGATGGCGGCCGGTGAGCACGAAGTAACCGTCTCCCCACGCTAGAGCTTCTAGCTTTTTCCATAGCAGTCAACGGACGTAAACACAGGACAAATTAATGAAGGATTTTCAACGCTATCTTTCCACCGCACCAGTTCTAGCTGCGCTGACGGCGACTATTGTGGCTGGGGCTTTGATTGAGATTAATCGCTTTGCACCGGATATGCTGACGACTCCTTTCTAGGATTCAGCTGTTGCAAGCCGTGCCTGTTGGGTGAGGCGATCGCCTCACCCAAGCTGCGTAAGTTTAAGCTTCGCCAACAAAAAGCCTTTCTCTGGAAATGAGAAGGGCTTTTTGCTGGGTGTTTATCAAGCGTAGTCAGATCAGCGGAGTTGAAGCACCATAGGATGAATCGCGCCGCTATGCGCTTTGAATGCGGATCAACAGGCGCTTTAAGAAGATCGCGATCGCCGCCGTCTCATTAGTTAGTAGCTGTTGATCAACAAGCTACCAACGTCAGTTCGATGACAAACCCCCATTATCAAGGGAGGAGGCAGATTTGAGCTGGTTTTGTGCCATAAAACTGACGTTAACCACAATTTTTCTGACTGCTTAGGGCTCGTTGTTGCGTATTTGACTGATTTGCTGCTGCAGTTCTTCGATTTGCTGCCGCAAACGCTCCGCCTCCGCCGCTCCATTGCCATTGCCATTGGACGAAATATCGACAGAGCCTTCCGCCGGATCTTGAGCATAGTCGCCATTGCGAATACGGTGGTATTCGTCTGAGTTTGCCCACTCCTCAATAAAACTAACCCGTTCCACCGGAAAGGGATGGCTGGTGAAAATCCCTTGGGACAGGTTGTTGTAGAGCAGAAATTTATAAATCTGGTTGATTCCGTCATCATCCAGCGCCTGGTACTCTTTAGCCTGCTTTTTAAATTCATCGAGGCTAATTTCCTGGGCGTGGGTCCCGCTTCCTCCCGCCAGCATCACCAAGGTCATCATCACCGCATCCAAGTCATCGGTAACCAGCAGTGCGGCGCGATCGCTCGACAGTTCAGCCTTACGCCTCCATTCGTAAAACGCCGAAAGCAGCGCCATACTGGTCAGAATATTGCTAATTCCAAAGGTGAACTGCCCCACCAAAGATGCAGCTTGGGCAGCCCAAATTGCCATTTGAGTCAGCGTAGTGTGACCGCACTTAAAATGTCCCAGCTCATGGGCAATGACCACACGCAGCTCTCTTTCCCCCAGCATGTCTAGGGCACCGCTGGTAACCACGACTGAGGGCTGTTCCTGGCCAACGGTGTAAGCGTTGACGGCAGGGGTTTGGGTAACAAAGAAAGCAGGCTCTGGGTAAATGTCCAGACTTTGTAAGCATTCCCGATAGATTTGGTAAATCGATGCGTATTGGCGCGGTCCCACCTGAATATTGCTGCCCATGTTGTAAATCAACTGGGGGCGGTCAACGGTGACTTCCATAAATTTCCGGGCAATGAGGTCGAACCCGGGAATGCTACGAAGGGCTTGCTCCGCTTCGCGATCAAGGGGGTGGCGAAAGGCGTCACTGGTGATTCCGGGATAGCGCGGCATGGTTAAACCTTATCTACTGGACCTGTTTTCTGAGCCTGTTTCTTGTGCCTTAATCCATTGTGAAAGCAGCACAAAAGGGCGAGTAACGACAGCGTTGTGCCCTTTCCCCATGATAGTGATTCAATTTTTTTGAGGGCTATGGGGTGTGGCGATCGCGATAACGGCTGAGGCTAAGGGCGATCGCCCCCACGGCCACTAAAACAATGCCAATGCTGGGGCGGGTATCCAACACTTCTCCCAGGAATACCAAGCCCAGAAGGGCATTGATCAAAGGGGCAAAAGCGCCAGTTACCGCCACCAAGGACGGACCAATTTTTTCCACCGCCGCGTTATTAATGCCGTAGCTGATAACAGTAATCAGAGCCAGAATCACCGTTCCCGTGGACAGCCCCGATAGGAAATTGGGGACAAGTTGGACGGCAGCCCAGTCTCCTGGCTGAATGATCAAACCGAGGCAGCTCAGGATAAAAATCACGGAAAAGGACAACAGGGTGAAGGGTACCGGGTGAAGTCGCTTCAAGCTGCGCTCCGATGAGATGAGATAGCCGGCGAAGGTAAAGCCTGCCCCCAAACCGCCCATTAGCCCCGTTAGGGTGGGGTCGAGGTTGGGATCGAGCAGGTTGCCGCTCCAGGTGCCGCTGGCGTTGGGCACATCGGGAGCTACCATAATTAGCCCGGCGATCATAACGGCTCCCATAAGCCAGCGGGTGGGGCTGCCGGAGTCGCGCCCCGATAGCCAGCCCGTCAATAGCCGCACCACTGGATATACGAAAAATAGGGCGATCGCGATTCCCAAGGGTAAATGGGCGATCGCAAGATATCCCAACATTTGGGCTAAAAAGAGCCAAATGCCACTGATAATCACCGACAGCCACGGTGACGGGGGCTTAGTGGCTTTAGCGGTGGGCGACGCATCCTGCAATGCCCGTTGCAAGTCGGACCACATTTGGGGATATATCCACTGGGCGACGATGGGGAAAATTAGCAGTACCACCAAGGTCCGCAGCGCCAGCACTAGCAAAATATTTCCACCAGTGGGGGGCAATACGGCAGGGGTAGGGCTAGACCACCACAACGGACCCACGCCTTGAAACAGCACCTTAAGGGTGCCGTTAAATAGGGCAAGAATAACGGTGGACAACAGCCCCAGAGCCAGTCCTGACAAAACGACATCCACAGATTTCGCGGGTACAATCGCACTGGTGCCGGGAGACGGATCTGGCAACACATCCGGCGTTACCCCCAGCGTCATATCCGGCGATAAATTTGCCCCCTGTCCAGGCATGCCGGGCAAGTTGCTAACGGGAGTCGATGCGGGGGGAAAACCTAGGTCTGGCAAGGGCGATCGCCCTTGAAGCTGCTGCTGGCTCTGGTCTGGGATCTGTCCTAACTGTCCCAAGTACCACTGCCCACCTGGCAGCGTATCTGAGGAGGTGTTTGAGGGTGTGGCGTCCGACGATAGGGGCGATGGGTTTGACGGTCCCCTTTGCCGTGCCCCCTGACGACCCTGGTTCTCTTGCTGCCCCTGGCGTTCTGCCTCTGCCTCCGCATCACGCACCCACACCTCTTCCAGGCGATGGACCAGGGACTGCAAAACCAGCTCACCCTGCTGTTGCAGGCTGTGCATACGGTTTAGGCGCTGGACCAGGTCACTTTCGTAGGTGTCTAAATCCCGCTGTAGCCCCTGGAGCACTGTTTCCACACGATATTCCAGCGATGCCAGCGCCCGATCCGTGCGACTTAGACTTCCCAAATCCAGCCCATTAACATCCGCGTCGCCAGATTCAACGGGGGCAATGGGGGGAGCCGGCGATTCAAATCGATCCTGTAGCGCTTCGTTCAAATACTGCCCCATATGCTGGGCAAGCTGCTGAGCCCAGCGCTGGGCCCACTCTCTGGCGTTGGGTCCCAGTGCCGCTTCGCCCGGGTCAATCCTACGCGGGGGAGAATCCTGAGCGATCGCCCCTTCCCCCTGTTCCAGCCGCTGCCGATAAAGCTGTAGGCGATCAATATCAATGGTAAGCCGCGCCTTTTCCGCCCCTAACCGCTGCACGTCCTCCGCCAGCTGCAACAATAATGCTTGCTGTAGCTCCCGCAGTTCTTGGGCGAGTTCTTGAAGGGGATTGCTAGGAGCCGGGTCGTCCCTATCCGCAGAAATATTGCCAGAGGCGATCGCCAATTCATCTTGAGCCTCCGTTTCGCCAATAGCCGCCAGGATTTCCTGGGACAAACCATCTAGCGCCGCAATTTCTGCCGCGTCCATTGGGGAGGCTAACGGATCTTCCGGGGTGCTTTCGGGTGTGGCCATTGTGTTCGCCTCAGCTCTATCCGCCAGCCTATCCGCCAACCCATCCGTCCCGGTGGGTTCCGCCATCAAGCGATCCAATGCCACCAATTCCTCATCACTCAACGTGGAGTTGTCCGCCAGCGCCGAGCTATCTGAGCCCGCGGGGGACTCGCCACGCTGGCTGTCATTTGCATTATTAGGCTGTTGATTATCAGAATCAGTCACAAACCTTTCCCAACTTTCCCAAACGAAACCATTCCCAGGATACTGGCAAAAAAAAAGCCCACCAGTGGTGAACTCTAAATCAATGAGTTTAAGTCAATGAATTGTAAGGCGTAAAAACTTAGAAAGTTACTGGCTATCTATCAATTGGGGGCAATGTTCGTTTGATGCCGCGCTTAAATGCCTCATCAGAAACCGCCCCCAACAACTCAAGGGAATTAGTTGTCCCAGGGATTAGCCCAAAACAGCCTTTGCCTTTGCCACAACGTTCTCAACGGTAAAGCCGTACTCCTTCATGATGGTGCCGCCTGGAGCGGAAGCACCCCATCCAGCGACGCCAATAATTGCACCTTCAGAGCCTACGTACTTCTCCCAACCAAACGGAGAACCCGCTTCCACGGAAACCCGCTTAGTAACCGCAGCAGGAAGAACAGACTCTTTATACTCAGCGGACTGCTCCTCAAACAAGCGCCAGCAAGGCATGGACACCACGCGAACCTTCGTGCCAGCAGCACTTAGCTCCTTCGCCGCATCAACACACAGGCTCACCTCAGAACCGGTACCGATCAAAATCAAATCGGGAGTACCGTCGCAATCCACAACGGCGTAGGCACCTTTAGCCACGTTAGCGGGGCTAGAACCAGCCAAGTTAGGCAAGCCCTGACGGGTCAAGGACAGCAAGGTGGGACGCTTACGGTTCGCTACAGCCACCTGGTAAGCACCGGAGGTTTCGTTACCGTCAGCGGGACGCATCACCAACAGGTTGGGGATTACGCGCAGGGCCGCAACGGTTTCCACCGGCTGGTGGGTAGGACCGTCTTCACCCAGGGCGATGGAGTCGTGGGTCATCACGTAGATAACGCCCGCCTCAGACAGGGCAGATAGGCGAATGGCGCCACGCATATAGTCGGTGAAGACCAGGAAGGTGGCGCAGTAGGGGATCAAGCCCGAGTTGTGCAGCAACATGCCGTTGCAAATAGCACCCATGGCGTGCTCGCGCACACCGAAGTGAACGTTGCGGTTGGCATAAGCGCCCTTCTGAAACTCACCGGAGCAGTGCAGCTCGGTCAAGTTGGAATGGGTCAAGTCCGCAGAACCACCGATTAGCTCAGGCAGCTTAGGGGCGATCGCATTCAAGGAAATCTCAGAATGCTTACGGGTTGCCAGTGCCTTGTCGTCGGGCGTGTAGGTGGGCAAATCAGCATCCCAATCTTCGGGCAGCTCACCCTTCAACATCCGCTCAAACTCAGCCGCTTCGGCGGGGTACTTGGTGCGGTACTGCGCTAGCTCCTTATCCCACTCAGCTTCAAAGCTGGCGCCGTTATCCACAGCCTTGCGGAAGTGGCTCAAAACGTTGTCGGGAACCTCAAAGGGAGCGTGGTTCCAGCCCAAGTTCTCGCGAGTTAGACCCACTTCGTCATCACCCAGTGCCGCGCCGTGGACGCCAGCGGTGTCAGCCTTGTTGGGAGAACCATAACCAATGGTGGTGGTCACCTTAATCATGGTCGGCTTATCAGTAACCGCCTTCGCGTCCTCGATCGCCTTAGCAATGCCATCCAGGTCAGTATTACCATTCTCAACGTGCAGAACGTGCCAGCCGTAAGCTTCGAAACGCTTACTAACATCCTCAGTAAAAGAGACGTCGGTGGAACCATCAATGGAAATGTGGTTGTCATCGTATAGAGCAATCAACTTGCCCAATCCCCAGTGACCGGCCAAAGAGCACGCCTCGCCGGAGATACCCTCCATGTTGCAGCCGTCGCCCAAGATGACGTAGGTATAGTGGTCCACAATCTTGGCGTCGGGCTTGTTGAAGCGGGCTGCCAGGTGAGCCTCCGCCAGCGCCAAACCAACGCCGTTACAAATACCTTGCCCCAAAGGACCGGTGGTCACTTCCACCCCGGCGGTTTCAAAGTTTTCCGGGTGCCCCGGGGTGCGAGACCCCCACTGGCGGAACTGCTTCAGGTCCTCGATGTTAACGCTGTCATAGCCCGTCAGGTACAGCATGGCGTATTGCAACATGCAGCCGTGACCAGCAGAAAGCACAAAGCGATCGCGGTTAAACCACTGGGGGTTTTTAGGGTTGAACCGCATAAAGCGATTCCATAGGACGTAGGCCATCGGTGCTGCACCCATAGGCAGACCGGGGTGGCCAGATTTTGCCTTTTGTACGGCATCAATAGCTAAAAAGCGAATAGCATTAATGCTAAGTTCTTCAATGGATTGGGTTGCGACAGCCATACGAAGTATCTAATCTCGACTCAACAATATCCTTGGGAAATGATGCCAGTACACGCACGAAAGCGCCTGCGTTGGAATACTCAATAGTTTTAAGTAGTCTCAAAATCAGCGCCCATACGGCCCGCGATCGCCCGATTCAGTCCAATATCTCACCAGAGCGATTCCCTAGCAAGGGATCAGACAGGGGATGTGGGTGACAGTTGACAAGTCGAATCTGAACTTTTTGCAAAACCCATCATCAAAACGTTAAGTGCCGTTTAACTCCAGCGTTAAGGGCACGCTATCGCTCCCCTCAAGAGCCCCTTTCGTAGCGAGGGGATCATTGATGCCGCGCCTATTTCAGATGCCGCGCCTATTTCACGTCCTAAATATTGTCAACGATGCGAAAGCCAATAACGCCCATAGCCACAACGCCCACCAGATACACCAAAATTGCCAGCAGCGGGCTCAATCCCCAGAGGAAATGGGTCAGAGCATAGAGCAGCGGGGTCAAAAGCAGCAGCAGAATAAAAATTTCTGGCAGTTTTAAGTAGTCCATGGGAGGCGATCTCCTTTTGGGCTAAGAGCTGTTACTAATCAATCTCAACATCAAAGCAACCAGTCGCCACAGAGGCTAGAGCTTGTACTCAGTTAGGTGCCAGAAGCTTTACACGGTGGGAAGTACACGCCCTTTCCAATCAAACAGGTTAAGGGCTATACCCCTCGTTACTGTTGGGCTTGAAATTTAGCTAAGCACAGCTCTTAATTTTTTGTGGTCTAGTTTTCTAGGCTTTTGCTTCGGTTTATTAGCTTGCTCTTCCACATCCCATGGTAACCAACCTCGGGGATCAATTCTTACAGGCGTTAAATCGAGGTGACAATTTTTACTCGCCCTGGCAATTTATATGATGGCAATCAACGATTCCTAAAGATGAATTTCTAAACATCTAATGCGGTGAATTTTTCCCCAGGCAATGCCCAAGCCTCTCGGCGGCTGATTTCTTAACAGCCCATGGCAATCTTTCCCACGTTGTTCTCGGGATCAGTGGGTGATGACTCTTTGGGAATATATGGAAATCACTGATGATTTCTGCGAGGGTAGCTCCTGTCGTCCATATGAATAGTTGTGAAATGCAGTGGTGAAATGCGGTCGTGAATAGTCGTATAGCAGCGACGGAGTGAGTTAAGACATACTGAAGAAAGCTGTTTTCTTCTAA
>ERZ1740067.817-NODE-817-length-23453-cov-6.327763_pt1 | contig 23453 bp, 17 predicted proteins | sample MGYA00581736_ERZ1740067 | MGnify/ENA primary metagenome ERZ1740067 (study PRJEB43018, sample SAMN04849236) | marine metagenome | isolation source: floating plastic debris | place: Pacific Ocean | collected 2008-08-27 | study: EMG produced TPA metagenomics assembly... | reverse complement strand
GATTAATGCCTCCGTACAGGGAGGGGTATTGCCATAATGATTACAGGGCTCAAGGGTGACATAGGCCGTGGCCCCGCGGGCAGCGTCGCCCGCTTTCGCCAACGCATCGGCCTCCGCATGGGGATGCCCCGGACCGCGATGCCAGCCCTCAGCAATGACGGCACCGTCCTTCACTAAGACACAGCCCACCATCGGGTTGGGGCTCGTAAAGCCCTCCGCCCGACGCGCCAATTCAAAGGCACGGTGCATATGCATTATGTCTTGGTCGGTGGTCATCCGTCCTTACAAACCGTCTTTGCTATAGGCTTGAGGGACGTACGTCATGGCCATTCACACCGCAGTAAGGCGACCATAGATAGCCACCCTATACGACGAGACATCAGCAGAAAGAGCGCACACGCACCGACACTGCCGCCATCACGAACTTTCTACCATCCGGACTATGACCGTCGGCTCTGGAATTGCACCAGATCCTGCGTCGAGCACCTTCTTGTTAGCAAAGCTGAGAAGCTACTCAGCAAAACGAAGAGAGTGCCGTCGGCTCGCGGGCTTAAGAGGGCGAACCCTCAATTACCGCCGGTGGGGACTTCCACCCCGCCCCGAAAGCTCACTAAAATGTTTGTCTGATGTATGCGCCAGGCACAATCCAGGCAAGAGGCTTTATGGTCATAGAGCCTATACAAAAAAGGCGGCCCCATGGCCGCCCTTCATAAACCTATGAATTAAAAGCGTTAATTGACGCCTGGCAGGTTCAAAATCCGCTGCTGCTGCTTGGAAATGCTGACCTCGCCACCGCCGGTGACATCGTCAATCATGTCCTGGCGCTCTTGCATCCAGGCCGCCGCATCATCCACCCGCAGGGGCGCTTGGCTATCGTCGATCTGCCCATCCTCGGTCACGCGCCAGAAGAGAAGCTGGTTGGCAAAGCTCTGATCCTTATCGGCACGCCCACCATTTTCAGCCGAAAGAATAGCGCGAATATTGGGGTCCACATTGAGCGCACCCACATTCTGCAACAGCGCTAACTCACCATTGGTGGGGGGAGCGGTGGACTCATCACCCAGCAGGAGTTGCCGCGTCCGTTCGGAGCTGGACAGACGTTCAGGCCGGGTTTCACCGGGCCGCGGAGGACGCAGCGCGAAGTCCGGCGGCAGGGTCAGCGGGGCCTTGGTCACAATCGTGAATTCGTCGGGCGGGTTTTTGCCCGCGCCTAGGGCCTTGCCCATCGTCTCACAGCCAGAGGCCACCAGGCTTAGCGCCCCGAGGGCCAAAACACTCAACAATTGCTTTTTCATGGACGCTTCCTCGGTGCGTGGATCTCAAGTCTTATAGCGATGGGGACCAAAACCGGAAAGACCTAACCGTCCTTCGTAGGCGGTTCAGGAGTTAGGTTTTTCGTAAGCTCAGCAGCAGCGGCAGCATCGCGCTTCGGCATGACGAAAAACGCATCATAAGCAAGGCAGGCAACCCCTAAGTTTACGGCAACATCCGCCACGTTAAACACCCAAGGGAAGTAAAGCTCTGAAAAGTCAAAGAAATCGACGACAAAGCCATAGGCAATGCGGTCAAAGGCATTGCCCAACGCGCCGCCAACAATAAAGCCCGCCCCGATGGCAGCGCCCCGGCGATCAAGCCGGCCCGCCCAGTGGAGGACAAACCCCGCCACGGTGATGGCAAGAATGCTGAGGAGAATGCGGGAGGTCATCCCGCCCGCAAACAGGCCGAAACTGACCCCCCGATTTTCAACATAGGTGAGATTGAAGATCGGCCCCAGATCGATACTCCGCCCCGGCACATCCGGCAGCACAAGGCCATGGAGGATCCACAGCTTCGACGCCTGATCGAGCGCGATAACCCCAATGGTCACTGCCAAGGTTAGGGCAAAGAGGCGGTTGGTCCGCGCCGCCTTTAACCACTCGGAGAAAGCACTCACCCGTTCACCACCACATCACACCGGTTACAGATCATATTAGGCAACGCCACCTCTGGCAGAACGCGCCAGCAGCGAGCGCATTTTTGGCCCTCCGCTTTGGCGACAACAACAGCCACCCCCGGCACGTCGGGCAGGCGGAAGGCATCGGCCGGCCCCTCCCCCTCCTCCAAAGTGAGGGCCGAGGTGATGGACATCTCTGCCATATCGATGCCGGACAGCGCCTCGCGCTTCGCCGCATCCGCCACGAAGAGGGTAGGCGCAGCCTCAAGGCTGGCGCCAAGGGTTTTTTCTTTCCGGGCCACCTCAAGGGCGCCGGTTACCACCCGACGCAGGGCGCGAACCTCCTCCCACTGGGCGGCCAAGGCATCGTCCCGCCATTGGGGCGGCGGGGCGTCGAACAGCTGTAGGTGCACGGAGTCACTCGCGTCTTTCGCCTCTGGATAGCGAGAGAGATATGCCTCCTCCGCTGTGAACGGACAAATGGGAGCCAGCCACCGCACGAGCGCATCAAAGAGGGTCGCCATCACCGCGCGGGCCGCCCGCCGCTTCCGGCTGGTGGGCGCATCGCAGTAAAGGCTGTCCTTACGGATATCAAAATAGAACGCCGAAAGGTCGAGGTTCGCAAACTCCGTCAGGACCCGCCAGGCGGTTTTGAAGTCATAGGCTTCATAGGCAGAGATCACCTGTCCATGAACCTCTTCAATCCGATGGCGGATATATTTTTCCAGACCCGGCATTTCGACATCTTCGACCGTCTCCTCATCCGAATAGCCATCAAGGGCGGCAAGGAGGTAGCGCAGGGTATTGCGCAGTTTGCGGTAGGCATCCACGGCGGAGCCGATGATTTCATCACCGATGCGGATGTCTTCAGCATAGTCGGAACTCGCCACCCAGATGCGGATAATGTCGGCGCCAAATTTCTTCGTCAGCTCCTCAGGCAGGATGGTGAGCCCAAGGCTTTTTGACAGTTTATAGCCCTTGGCATCCTAGACGAAACCTTGGGGCAATACCGCATCATAGGTCTCCCGACCGCGGGTCCCGCATCCCTCCAGCAAGCTTGATTGGAACCAACCACGGTGCTGATCCGAGCCCTCTAAATAGAGTTGCGCTGGCCACTGAAGATCGTCCCGCCCCTCCAACACGAAGGCATGGGTGGAGCCTGAATCAAACCACACATCGAGAATGTCGGTGACCTTGTCATAGTCGCTTGGGGTATGGTCATCGCCGAGGAATATCGCGTCGTCCGTATCGAACCAGGCGTCCACCCCCCGCTCTCGGATGGCGGCGACAATCCGTTCATTGACGGCTTTGTCCACGAGGGGCTCGCCCGTCTCCTTATGCACATAAAGGGTGATGGGGTTGCCCCAGGCCCGTTGGCGAGAGACCAGCCAGTCGGGCCGCCCCTCCACCATCGACCGTATACGGTTTTGTCCCGCTTCAGGGTAGAAGGCGGTTTCGGAGATGGCTTTAAGCGCATGGTCGCGCAAGCCCCCCTCACCAATCGCCCCCAATCGGATGAACCACTGAGGAGTATTGCGGAAGATCACCGGCGCCTTTGACCGCCAGGAATGGGGATAGGAGTGTTCAAGCCGCCCACGGGCCAGCAACGCGCCCTGCTCCATCAGCTGCGCGATCACCGCTTTGTTCGCAGTGCCCTCTTTGCCCTTCTTCTTGCCCTCCGTGACCAATACTGTTTCGCCGGTAAAGCCAGGGGCCTCATCGGTATAGGCGCCATCAGGGCCCACCGTATGCGGAATAGCATCTAGCGCAAGGCCATGATCAAGCCAGGCGAAATAGTCCTCCTGCCCGTGGGAGGGGGCAGTATGGACAAAGCCCGTGCCCGCCTCGTCAGTGACGTGATCGCCCGACAGCATCGGCACATCAAAATCGTACCCGCCCGCAAAGCCGTTGAGGGGGTGGTGAAGCTTTGTGTCTTTCAAAAGCGCCGTCGGTACGTCCGCGGTCCGGGTCCATTCAGCGATGAAGCCAGCGGCTTTCACCTGCTCGGCCAACGCATCGGCCAGGATCAGCACCTCCCCAGGTTTCGTCCAGGGGGCAAAATCCATATCCGTGCGAACAGTGTCCACCCGGTACGCCCCGTAAGAGAGGCCCGGCCCGTAACAGACGGCGCGGTTGCCCGGAATGGTCCAGGGGGTCGTGGTCCAGATCACCACTTGGGCATCTTCAAAGCCCTTAGGCCCATGCCCCTCTTGGAAGGGGAAGCGCACCCAAATGGTCGTGGACGTATGATCGTGATACTCGATCTCAGCTTCCGCCAAGGCGGTTTGTTCCACCGGCGACCACATGACGGGCTTGGACCCGCAATAGACGAGGCCCTTTTCCACGAACTTCAAGAACTCCCCCACCACGGTGGCTTGGGACGCAAAGTTCATGGTGAGGTAGGGATTGTCCCAGTCCCCCTCGATGCCGAGGCGTTTGAATTCAGACCGCTGAATGTCGATCCACTCGGAGGCGTATTCGCGGCACGCCGCACGGAACTCCGCCGCGGGCACATCGCGTTTCTTGCGCCCCTTGCCCGCGAAATTCGCCTCTACTTTCCACTCAATGGGCAGGCCATGGCAGTCCCAGCCGGGAACATAATTGGCATCATGGCCCATCATCTGCCGGGAGCGGACGATAATGTCCTTCAGCACCTTATTAAGGGCCGTCCCCATGTGAAGGTGGCCATTCGCGTAAGGGGGGCCATCATGGAGGGTGTAGGGCGGCCGCCCTTTGCCCGCGGCCCGCAACTTATCGTACAGCCCAATCGACGCCCAATGCTCAATGAGGCCTGGTTCCTTCTTCGGCAGACCCGCCCGCATGGGAAAGTCTGTCTGGGGAAGGAAAAGGGTATCGCGATAGTCGGGACCCTGCTGGGCCTGATCGTCGGGCATGGGGTGTTTGCTCAGTTAAATGGGTTCAGAGGCGCGCTTCTAAATGATGGCGCGGGGAAAGCAAATGCGTTGGTGATGGGGATTGTTGCTGAAGATAATGCCGTCATCCCGGGCGACCAACGGACGGCCCGGGATCCAAAGGGCGGTTGACCTTGGGGCATTACCCAATTGTCGACATCCAAGCTTATAGATCCCGGTCTTGCCCATCCGGGCAAACCGGGATGACAAGACGCCCCATTACCGCAAGCCCCGGCCCCTGGGCCTTTGCCCATCACTCTCAGCCACGGTGAGGGGCGGCTGCGCGGCGGGTTTCGGTGCGGGCGGCTTGATGGGCGCCTTCGCAACCGGCTGAGGTTCAGACATAGGCGCTGGCGCCCGCCTTTGAGGCAAGGGTTTGGGCGGGGTCAGGTCGCGAGGGGGCGCCGAAGCCCGCTGAGGCGCAGGCCTTGCGGCCAAGCGCTGAAGCTGCGCGCGCAGCGCTGTGCGTTCTTCCAAAATTTCAGGCGGCTCCCCTTGGGACGCCTTCACCGAGCGGTCGGCCCAGCGCAGTGCCTCTTTAATATTGCGCTTGCCAGTCACCCCTTCTGCAAGACCCACAGCATAGAGGAACATGCCCTCAGCACTGCCGCCCTCGGCGGCGCGTTTGAACCAGTTCACCGCCTGGATGTTCGATTGGGGCACACCGCGACCGTTGAAATGCAAAAGACCCATGGACACTGTTGCCGGCAGGACACCCCCCTCCGCCGCCTTTTCCATCCAACGGACAGTACCTTCTAAGTCCGCTTCGCCGAGGCGTCCGGACTCTAAGATGAGAGCAAGATTGTACATGCTGTCCACATCCCCCTGCTCTGCTGCCGCTTCAAACCACCGGGCCGCGGTGCGGAAATCCCGGGGCTTGCCTTCACCATCCAAATAAAGAAGCGCCAAATGGTACTGCGCCGCGGGCACGCCCGCCTCCGCTGCCTCTTCGAAAAGGAGAGCAGCGCGCGTCAGGTCCTGGGGTACCGATTGCCCCTCGGCATACATATAGCCAAGGCGAACCTTGGACAGCATATGCCCCTTGGCCGCGGCGAGATTGTACCAGCCCGCCGCCCGCTCCCAGTCTTTGACGGCGCCATCGCCAGTATAGGCAAGCTCACCAAGCGCGAATTGGGCATTCGGCTGGCCACCGCTGGCGGCCTTCACATAGTGGGTCACCGCATGGGTCATATCTTTTTCCACCGACAGACCCTGAGCGTAGAGGTGGCCAAGCAAATAGTGCGCATCGGGGTCGCCCGTCGTGACGATCTCTTCAGCAATGGTGCGGGCGGTGTCGAAGTCAGATGCCTGCATCGCGGCCACAGCGGCCTTAATGTCAGAGCTTTCAGCGCGCATAGCCTTGGGCTCAGCGACGGAGGGCGTCATCGCGAGGGAAAAAAGGCTTACGCAAGCAGCCGAAGCGAATAGAACGACTCGCATCCTCCCTGCATAAGCATATTAGCCACCAAAAAACAGCCTATAGCTGTGGAACCGTTTCCCGCAGGGTCGGTAAAAAGGCTTCCACCCCGGCACCCGGCCCATCTGGGTGACCCCACACAGCAGACGAGACGGCGAGATAGTCAGCCCCCGCAGCGACGAGGGACCCTGCATTTTCAGATGTGATGCCCCCAATCGCAACGCACGGCACCACCGTCATTTGCGACCAAGCCGTGAGAATCTCCGGATCCGGCCGGTGCACTGTTTCTTTTGTGGACGTGGGAAAGAACGCGCCAAAGGCCACATAGTCCGCCCCCTGCTCTGCCGCGACCATCGCGAGGTGGCGACTATCATGGCAAGTGACGCCGATATCCGCTTCTTCCCCTAAGAGGGCCCGGGCCTCCCGCACGCTCCCATCGGTTTGACCGAGGTGAACCCCCTTCGCCCCTGCCGCCTTAGCGAGGTCAGCGCGGTCGTTCATGATCAGCGGCACGCTGTGGGTATTGAGCACAAGCAAGAGCGCCTCTGCCGCGGCCAGTACCTTATCGTCAGGCACCTCCTTCAACCGCAATTGCAAACATGCAATCGGAACCCCCGCCGCCTCCCCCGCACGAAGCGCCGCATCCACATCCGCAGCGAAACGATCAGCCTCAATTTGCGGCGGCGTAATAAGATAAAGGGGGCAGAGCTCGTCCATGGGGCACGTCCATCGTGAAGAGCGCCGCCCCTACCACACATCTTTGGTTGAAGAAGAGCCATGCCTGTGACGGGCGTCACGGCGCAACGACCCAGCCGCCCCTACTGTCCTCTCATCAACAACAACCTCTTTGAGGAGAGAGACCATGCCCCACTTTAGAAACTTCCATCGGCTCAACTATTCGATCGACGAAGCGCAAGACCAATCTTCCTCGCCCAACGATTTCGCAGTGGAGGAGTCAGAGCAAGAGGTCGGCATGCTGTTGCCAGCTGTGCAGGCCGCACGAGAATCCGCTCGCCCCAGCAGCCAGTCCGAAGATCCCATCGATGACTTCAACGCCAAGGGCTTTGACCCGCAGCCGGAACCCCCTGCCGATGAAATCGCCGTGACAATCGACCACAATCATCTCGGCACCGGCGAAGAAATCAGTGTCACGATCAACCACGACCACTTTGGCGATCCCGCCAGCGACCTGAACACAAAGGGCTTTGACCCCCAACCCGAACCCCCAGCCGATGGCGAAATGGTGTTCACCTTTGGCGATGACCTTGAGGCCAAAGGCTTCAACCCGCAGCCAGAACCCCCTGCAGACGAATTCTCCACCCATGGACTTTTCGGCGGTGATGGCGGCGTTGGCGAGGTCGATGTGTCGATGATGGACGATATGATGATGGGCTAACTGCCATCACCTCGATAAATGTTCTTTATTTGTTCTTTTGCGTATGATAGGGTCGACTAATGCAGTTGGCCCTTTTTCCATCGAACGAAACAGCTCGGTTGCGGCGGATACACCGCCTCCTAGCAGCTGCGCAGGCTCAGCCCGAAACAGTGTCAGAAGTTGCCCCGGGGCTGCCGCCCATCTCGCAACTGGTGCGGACCATGCTGGGCGGACGAACCCAGGACGCGATCTCGTGGGCGGCGTATCGGCAACTTCGCCGTGCCTTTCCCGACTGGGCGGCGCTGGCAAATGCTTCTCCCGCTCAGCTTTTGCCCCTTATCGCCAATGTGACCCATGCGGAAAAGAAGGCCAAACACGTCCCCCTAGCGCTTACCCATATTGTGGCCCGGCGAGGTGCGCTGGATCTGACATTCTTGGACAGCTGGCCAGTGTTAGAGGCGATAGCCTGGCTTCGCCGGCTACCGGGCGTGGGACCGAAGGCGGCAGCGTCGGTCCTTAATTTCAGTACATTGAATAAGCGCGCGCTGGTGGTGGATACCCACCATTTGCGAGTCATGACCCGGATTGGGGTATTACCAGAGGGAACCACGGACGGAAAAGCCTTCGAGCGTCTCATGCCCGCCCTGCCGGAGGAGTGGGACGCGCCCATGGTGGCGCACCATCATTTATTGGTAAAAAGCCTCTCTCAAAATCTGTGCACTGCAAGGACGCCAGACTGTCCGTCTTGCCCGCTTTCGGCTGAGTGCAAATGGCATACACGCCGACCAAAGCTTGCATCTACTCAGCGGGCGTCAGGGCCGCCTGCGCCTGGGCCATCGCCTTAATCCGGGTAGCATTCATACGGATTTTCATCCAAACAAAGATGAATTGTCCCCATTGACGCAACATCTCACCCACCGGATTACCGCCCCATTTTTGGTATTTCTGCCGCTGACGCAAATCGTCAAAATAGGTCACCGTCGACCCTTCGCCGTAGGTGTTGGCGTACCAGTTGAGGAATAGGACAATACCGTAGCCCCGCATCATCTCGGCCCAGTGAAGCTTTTGCGCCAAGTCAATCGCCGCCAAAAAGTCAGACCTTAGGATGGCCCGTTCACCACTAATAGGACCAAACAACCAGCCCCAAAAGGCTTTGACCACCCCATTGCGCGCCCAACCCGGCCAGGTGGGGGGCACCCCGCGGGAACTCATGGATTGCATAATCCCACGCTCACGGAATTTATTGATAAGCGCCGTCATATGCTGAGGTTTCAGACCCAACAAATCCGCATCGCACCACAGGAGGATCGCCTCCTCATCAATATTGGTCAGGTGATGCATAATCGCCTGACCCACCGGAACGCGCGTTTCCAAGCTGATGACGCTGACCCCCGCCGCCTCAGCGATGGCTCGGGTTTCATCCGTTGACCCATCATCCACCACCTGGACGCGATCAATCTCCGGACAGGCCTTCAGTACCTCTAAAATGGCGCCAATGGTCGGTGCCTCATTATAAGCCGTGACAAGCGCGATGACCGGCAATTGGGCGCGGTCGGTCGGGGGGGAGGGTTTCATGAGCGATTTCAAGGGGCAAGAATTTCAACCAGAAATGGCACCATACCAGGCCAAGACCGGGCCGCAACGGTGAAGGCAGGTGGTTATGACCCTCCGTTCGGTCTCCCCTGGCCCCGCGCGGCGAGGCAGGCTAAAAGAATGCTCTAGTTTGGGAGTTTTCACCATGCGCAACACGGCGTTGGCCACCCTGTCGCTTTTTGCTGTCGCCACCCTGTCATGGGCGCCCGCCTGGGCCCAGCCTGCCGAGGCCCCCGACCCATTTGCCGCGTTTATTCAATCCTTTAAGGCAGAAGCCCTCGCCAATGGAATCAGTGCGGAGATCTATGATCGCGAAATGGCGACGGTCAAAAAACGGCCCGTTGTAAAAGAGCGCAACGCGAATCAGCCGGAGTTTGTGCGTCCCATTTGGTCCTATTTGGACAGCGCCGTGTCCGAGCGTCGGGTGGCAGACGGCAAAATGAACATGGCCGCGAAGGACGATGTGTTGAACAGCGTTGCCGCCCAATATGATGTGGACGCCAGCATCATTACCGCCATTTGGGGGCTAGAGTCCGCCTACGGCGCAATCCAAGGCGACCATGACGTCCTCTCCGCCCTGGCCACCCTCGCCTATGACGGACGGCGCCAGAAATATGGCCGCCAGCAACTCCTTGGTGCCCTTAAAATTATCGATAATGGCTATGCCACCCGGGCGCAGCTTAAGGGCTCCTGGGCGGGGGCCATGGGCCAAACGCAATTTATTCCGACAACCTATTTGTCCTATGCAGTGGATGCGGACGAAGATGGTCGCCGGGATCTTTGGTCTAATCACCAAGATGTTTTTGCATCGACCGCCAATTATCTGTCCCGGTCGGGCTTTGACGGCGGTACCCCATGGGGATTTGAAGTGATCCTGCCCGCTGATTTCGATTATGCTGATGCCTCCCTTGGTACCCGCAAGCCTGTCGCCCTTTGGGCATCGCTCGGGGTGATGCCGGTGGGGCCGAGCTTTAGCGACCGCGCAAATCTTGACGCCGATGCCTCGATCATTGTGCCCGCAGGGGCTGGCGGCCCAGCCTTCATGGTGTTCCAGAATTTCAGGGCCATTTTGCGCTACAATAATGCCACCTCCTATGCGCTTGGTGTCGGTATGCTGAGTGATGTTTTGGCCGGCGGCACCAACAGCCTCAAAAATGGCTGGCCGATCGACGACCGCCCCCTCACCCGCGCTGAAAGAAAAGCGCTTCAACAGGCGCTCGCGGATAAAGGCTTTAACCCGGGGCCCGTGGACGGCATTGTCGGAGCGGGAACCAAGCGGGCCTTGAGAGCCTGGCAACGCTCTGTTGAGCTGCCGGCGGATGGCTATGCCTCAGCGAAGGTGCTTGAGCGGCTTTTGGAGGGATGACGGCCCTTCCATCGGCGGACATTGTTGAGGATGGCAGCGGCCTGCGATCTCAGCACTTTGATGACATTTATTTCCAGCCGGAAGCAGGCCTTGAGGAAAGCAATCATGTTTTCCTCAACGGCAACCACCTCGCTGACCGCTTTGGTCGTCTGACGCCGGGTGAAGCTTTTGTCATTGCGGAACTTGGCTTTGGCACAGGCCTTAATGCCCTCGCCGCCATTGATCTTTTTCAGCGAATGGCGCCAGCGGGAGCGCATCTACATTTTTGGTCCGTGGAGGGATTCCCGCTCTCGCAGGCGCGGATGGATGAGGCACTATCCAAAATAGGTGACCGCTTTGCGCAGATCGCGGACCTCGCCGAGACGTTGCGGGAGGCCTATCCACCATCGCGGCCCGGCCTGTGGCAATGCCGCCTCACCCCGCGCGCCACTCTGACGGTGACCTTTGACACGGTGGACAAAGCCCTTGCGGAGGCGCCGATTAAGGCAGATGCGTGGTTCCTAGACGGATTTTCCCCGGCCAAAAATCCAGACATGTGGTCCCCCACCGTCCTCGCCATGGTCGCGGCCAAGACAAAAGCAGGCGGAACCCTCGCCACCTTTACCGTCGCGGGCGCCGTGCGGCGGGCCCTCGCCGAGACGGGGCTCGACGTCGAAAAAGCACCAGGGTTCGGCAAAAAACGGGACATGCTGAGGGCTTCAAAGCCCCAAGGGTCGACGACACCCCCAGCCCCTATCCGCAACATCGCGATCTTAGGCGCTGGCATCGCCGGGGCCGCCCTTGCCTGGCATGCGCAACGCCTTGGATTGTCCCCGACGCTTTACGACCCTAGCGGGCCCGCCCATGGGGCGTCGGGTAATCCGATGGGCCTTCTCATGCCGCGCATTGAGGCGGCGGACAGCCCCAGCGCACGGCTTTATCGCGATGCCTTTCTGTATGCGGTTCAATTTTATCAGGAGGCAACGCCAAACGCGCTCACCCTCTGCGGCGGCACCTTAAAGGCGGGGGAAGACCAACACACACGACACGAGAAGGTTATGGCCAGCGGCCTATGGACCGATGGCGACCTTCACCTAACTGACCAAGGTGATTTGCGGGTACCCGGCGGGGCCACTTTGCAGGTGGCTGAAGCGGTCAAGACGTTGATCAACAATGTCCCCCTTATCCGCGCAGCACCAGACAGGCTTGAGGTGAACGACGATAACGTCATATTGTCCGTAGGCGACACCCAACAGCGGTTCGATGCGGTCTTTGTTGCAAGCGGGCCCCAATCGGCGGCTCTTGCCCAACTGGGCGACGACCTTCGCGCCTCCCGCGGGCAGATGGATGTGTTCGATGGGCCGGCCATCGGCGATGTCATGACCGAGGGAAGCTATATCGCCCCTATGGACCAGCAATTGGCGGCGGGCGCGACCTATGATGATGTCCCGCTGGACCATATTGCGAAGGCCAACATGGAGAGTACTGACCGTAACCGGAAAGCGGCGGAGGGCCTGCTTAAGGATCGGGTCGGGGCGCCCGCCCTCTCCCGCGCATCGGTGAGGGCCGTCACGCTCGATCGCCACCCTATCGCGGGACCCGCGATGCCTTCGCGGCTCCAAAAAGAGGACGGCCTAGCCCGTCTATGGATCCTTACCGGGCTGGGGTCCCGCGGGCTGAGCACCGGGCCCCTTCTGGCGGCGCATCTGCTGGCGGGCCTTAGCGATGGGGTCAGCCCCTTAAGCCCTCCCATGGCCAAAGTGGTGGATCCCGGCCGGTTTGCGGCCCGCCGGGCGCGCCGTGGCCAGGGGTAGGCTGTAATTGCCGCAGGCACTTCAGCAAAGCTGTTTTGCTACCCACGCGCTATCGCCCCTCACCCAAAACCCTTATTTCATCTTGTAAGGGATAAGACGTCGGTACCATGCGTGGGACGCTGTTTATGATAATGGGTTATTTTGCGCCTGACGGTCGATGCTGGCATGTGGGGCGCTATATTTTGAATGATGATGGATAAAAGCCATATCGGACGCCGGTGGGGGCTCGCCTTTTTAGGGGTCGCCCTCGCTTCGGCCTGCGCCAGCCCCCAAACGGACGGGCTGACCTTACGCCTGCCCGCGGTTGAAGACGTTGCCTTAACCCCAGCGCCGGGGGATGTGCGAACCGATTGGTGGCGGCAATTTGAGGACGAGACCCTCAACAGTCTTATAGGTGAAGCCCTTGGGCATAATCGCGACCTTGCCGCGGCGGAAGCCAATATCAGAGCCGCCCAGGCCCTTCTGCGAACCCGCCGTCTTGACCGGCAGCCCATCACCACCACCACCGCTAATGGGCAGGCGGCCCGCGACCCTTTCCCCGGTGGTCGTGCCGACAGTTCCGATATTGAGGGCTCCTTTAATGGCGGCATCGGCGCAAGTTGGGAGTGGGACGCCTTTGGCCGTCTCGCTGCGCAGATCAAGGCGGCCCGTTTTGACGCTGAGGCGGCTCGCCAAACGCGGCGAGATGTGGCGGTGACCGTCGCTGCAGATACCGCCCTCGCCTATGCCGACTTCCGCGGGGCGCAGCGGCGCCTAGCCGTTGCCCGCAGCAATGCCGATGCCCAGCGGCAGACCCGGGATCTTCTCCAAACCCTGTTCGAAAATGGCCGCGCCACCGAGCTTGATGTCACCCGCGCTGAGGCCCAGTTCCGCACCACCGCCGCGGGCATTCCGATCCAAAAACAAGCAGCAGAAAATGCCATCAGCCGCCTTGCCGCTCTCACTGGGCAGTCGGCTTTCGATTTGGAAAACAGCACACTGACGGCGACTGAAGTGTCGGGAAGTATCCCTGCGTTAAGCGGCCCCCTCATCGGTGGGGACCTCGCCAAGATGGTGGAGCGGCGCCCGGATGTGCGCGAAGCGGAGGCCAGGTTGGCGCGCGCCCTAGCCCTCAGCGATGCGGCGCGGGCCAATTTATTCCCCACCGTGACGTTTAACGCCGATGTCACAAGCTTCATCAATGAGAATACTCAGTTCGAAGATGAGGATTATCTTGGTTTTTCGGTCGGCCCAGCGATCCGTTGGGCGGGGCCCGATCTGCGCCGCGAACGCTTAGCGATCACGATTGCAGATGCTGAAGCCGAGGCAGCGATGCGCAACTATGAGCAGGCGGTTATCCGCGCGCTTAGTGAAGTGGACATCGCTCTCACCAACTATGCGCGGGAGCGAGAGCGCCGCGAGGACCTTGTCGCCGCCGCCCAGTCCGCTGCCCGCGCGCTTGAGCTGGCGCAACTTCGTTTTGAAGAGGGGCTTGATGACTTTCTCGATGTTCTCGACTCCCAACGCACCCTCCTTGTTGCTGAGGATCAACTGGCCGCCAGTCGACTTCAAGCAGCACGCAATACGATTACCGTCTACCGCACTTTAGGTGGTATGCTGACCGATAATGACTTGACGAAAGCCTCGACTTGGGAAGGAAAGACGCCGTGACCTTCGCCCGTTTTTGTATTTTAACCGCAGCTCTTTGGGGTACCTTATTGACCCCAACGATGGCTCAACGGGGTCCTGCGAGTGTTTTTGTTACACCGGTGGCGCCCTATGAGTTCGCCCAGCGCATTGAGGCGCTCGGCACATTAGAGCCCAATGAGCGGGTGGACCTTACCTTAAATGCAGCCGACCGCGTCACCGCCATTTACTTCGATGACGGAGAACGGGTGCGGGAGGGCAAAACCCTCCTCTCTCTCGCCCAGCGGGAACAGGTCGCGCTAGTAGAAGCAGCAGAGGCAGAGGTTGAAGAAGCGCGGCGCCAGCTTGAACGGGTGACCCGCTTAGCACGCCAAAATGCCGTATCCCAATCGGAACTCGACACCGCAAGACGAACCTATGATGCAGCAGATGCCCAGCTCCGCGCAGTGCAATCACGGCAGCGGGACCGCGTTCTGGTCGCCCCGTTCGACGGCCTATTAGGGTTTCGGCAGGTCAGCGTCGGCTCATTCGTCGGGCCTGGAGACGTGATTGCGACCCTTATCGACGACAGTGAAATGAACCTCGACTTTCTGGTCCCATCCACCTTTTTGCGGGTTTTACGACCAGGGGTGGCAATCGAAGCCACAACGGATGATTTGCCGGGTCAAATTTTCGAGGGCGCCATTGCTACCCTTGATAATGCCATTGATCCTGTCACGCGGTCCGTCCGCATCCGCGCCATTCTCCCCAATGAGGATCAACAGCTCCGCGCGGGCATGTTCATGCAAGTGACCCTTATCGCTGATCCGCGTACCGCCCCGTCCATCCCCGAAGAGGCGGTGGAGCCTGTTGGCCCCCTCACCTTCGTTTACGTTGTGAACGATAGAGACGGCAACAAAATTGTCGAACGGCGAGAAGTTCAGCTCGGCACCCGACAGGAGGGACGCGTGGAGGTCTTAGATGGCCTCTCCGACGGGGATATCATTGTCAATGAAGGCCTCCTTAGGGTCCGCGATGGGGCGCCGGTCATCATCCAAAATGAGACAATGCTCCGCCCAACACTCAAAGGCATGAGTGGATCTCCCGCTGGCACTACGGGCACCGCAAACTAGCACCGATAGCCGCTACCATAAAAGGCGTATACCGATGGTTATTTCCGATATCTCCGTGAAGCGACCGGTGTTCGCTTCGGTCATTGCATTGGTCCTCGTGATTTTTGGGGTAGTGTCCTTTGATCGGCTCGCCTTACGGGAATATCCCGATATTGATGCCCCAATCGTCTCCATTGAGACGACCTATCCTGGCGCCTCGGCCAGTGTTGTGGAAACGCGGATCACCCGAGTGATCGAGGACCGTATCGCCGGCGTTGAAGGCATTCGGTTTATCGATTCCAATTCGAGCGATGGTCAATCCGAGATCTCCATCGAGTTCGGCATCGACCAAGATATTGACGTCTCCGCCAACGACATTCGCGACCGAATCTCTGGCATTCTTGACAATCTGCCGGAGGACGCCGATCCGCCGGAGGTCCAAAAGGCCGACTCCAATAATGATGTCATCATGTGGTTCAATCTGGCAGCGGAGGATCTCACTTCACCAGAATTATCAGACTATGCTGACCGGTATTTGGTGGATCGCTTTTCAGCCCTTGACGGCGTTGCCCGCGTTCGCGTGGGCGGCGCGCGGAATTATGCCTTGCGCGTCTGGATTGACCGCCGAGCGCTTGCAGCCCGTGGATTGACGGTCAGCGATATTGAGCGCGCTCTGCGATCAGAGAATATCGAGGCGCCAGCAGGAAGCTTAGAAAGCCAGCGACGGACCTTCACGGTGCGTATTGATCGCCCTTTCCAAACGCCGGAGGATTTTGCGGCCCTCGTCCTTGCAGAAGGCAGCGATGGCTACCAAGTGCGCCTTGGCGATGTGGCAAGGGTCGAACGGGGGACAGAAGAAGACCGCAATATGTTTCGCGGGAACGGGGTCCAGATGGTGGGCCTTGGCATTATTAAACAGTCCACGGCCAATACGGTCGATGTTGCCAATGCCGCCCGCGATCTTGTGGACCGCATTAACGACACCCTGCCCGAAGGGATGATCATTGCCCGCAGCTTTGATAGCTCTGTCTTTATTTCAGCGTCCATCCGTGAAGTTTATATCACCCTTGGTATCGCAGTGTGTCTCGTCACCCTCGTTATCTTTCTCTTTCTAGGCAGTGTCAGAGCAACCCTCATCCCCGCGATCACGGTGCCGATCTCTATCGTGGCGAGCTTCATCATTCTTTATGCCCTCGGCTTGTCAGTTAATCTGCTCACCCTGTTGGCGCTTGTGCTGGCCATCGGCCTTGTGGTGGACGACGCGATTGTGGTGCTTGAGAATATCTCTCGACGCATGGACGAGTTTGGCGAAACCCCTCTCGTCGCCGCCTTTAAGGGCGCTCGGCAAGTTGGCTTCGCTGTGGTCGCAACAACCTTGGTACTGATTGCAGTCTTTGTTCCCATTACTTTTTTGCAAGGAGATGTGGGCCGTCTGTTCACAGAATTTGCGCTAACGATGACGGCGGCCGTCATCTTTTCCAGCTTGCTGGCCCTCACACTGACACCAATGATGGCCTCTAAGCTTCTGAAAGGTCGCGGATCTGACAACTGGTTGAGCGCCTTGCCGCGCCAAATTGACAAACTATTTGGCCACCTAAGACACGGATATGGGTGGATATTGGATCGGCTTATCCCCAGACCAATCCTGGTAGGCCTTCTTCTTCTAGCATTTTTCGGCGGCGCGGGCATCCTCAGCCAGACGGTCAAGCAGGAATATGTTCCCCAGGAGGATCGCGGCGCCTTCTTCATTGCCGTGCAGGGCCCGCAGGGTGCATCCTATGGCTACATGGAACGGTATATGGACGAAATCGAACGCCGTCTTCTTCCCTATACAGAAAGTGGGGAGGTTCAGAGGTTGCTGGTGCGTGCGCCGGGATTTGGGTCGGGCGCAACGTTCAATCAAGGGTTTATTATTGTGGTCCTTACCGACTGGGGTGAGCGGCGCCCGGCGAACCAAATTGTCGGTGAGGTTAACCGAAAACTATCCGACCTCCCCGGCATTCGGGCGTTTGCGCTCATGCGCCAGGGGCTTGGCGGGGGGACCGGCAAGCCAGTGCAGTTCGTGTTGGGCGGCCCCTCCTATGAAAAACTAGTCGAGTGGCGAGAGCTGTTCGTTCAGGCTCTTCAGGACAGCGATCTGGGCCTTGCCGATATTGACTGGGACTATAAGGAAACTCAGCCCCAATATCGCGTTCAGGTGGATTATGATCGGGCTGCGGACCTTGGGGTCACTGTCGAAGAAATCGGCACCACCCTGCAAACCATGTTGGGGTCAAGGCGCGTCACCACTTATATCGATAATGGCGAAGAATATGACGTTATTTTAGAAGGTCTAAGGACGGAACAATCGACCCCCAATGACGTTCAAAATATCTATGTGCGATCCCAACGCTCTGGTGAACTTATCCCTTTATCAAGCCTCATTTCGATTACGCCGTTTGCGGATAGCCCAACGCTGAACCGCTATAACCGTGTAAGGTCCCTGACCATCGAAGCGGGCCTTGCGCCCGGAGCGTCCCTTGGTACGGTCCTCGAAGAAATGCAGCAAATTGCGCGAGAGACACTTCCAGCTGAGGCGACCATTGACTTTAAAGGTCAGTCCTTAGACTTTAAAACCTCTGGGGGGTCGGTGATCTTTGTCTTTCTGACAGGGATCGCTATTGTCTTTTTGGTCCTCGCGGCCCAGTTTGAAAGCTATCGACACCCGGTTATCATTATGCTGACGGTCCCTGCCACCCTAGCGGGTGGCCTCTTCGGGCTCGCCGTGACCGGTAACTCTCTTAATATCTACACCCAGATCGGGCTTATCATGCTGATCGGCCTTGCGGCGAAGAACGGTATCTTGATCGTTGAGTTCGCAAACCAGCTGCGGGATCAGGGAAAAGAGTTTTCAACCGCCCTTCGCGAAGCGTCGCTGGCACGATTCCGCCCTATTATTATGACCGGCCTGACGACGGCCGCCGGGACATAGCCGCTTATCTACTCTAGTGGCGCGGGCGCGGAAACCCGCGCTTCAATCGGCGTGGTGATCCTCTTTGGGGTGGTAACGGCGGTGTTGGTGACCGTCCTCTTTGTACCAACCGCCTATGCCCTTATTGCCCGCGGCTCTGGTTCGCCCGGGGATGTGGCCCGTAAGCTTGACGTTGAAGCCGCTAACCCACCGGCAGCGCCTGCAGAGTAAAGGGGGAACCTACACATACCGCATAGAGACAAACTTCCGGCGTAGAAACGCATCGATACCGTAACGCCCCCCTTCGGTGCCAAAGCCGCTTTGGCCATAGCCGCCAAAGGGTGCATCAATGTCCCCGACACCCGTTTTGTTAAGGGCCAAACTCCCCACGGATAATTCTCGAGCGATGAAGTGCGCCTCCCATTGGGAGCCGGTGAAGGCGTAGGCGGCAAGACCGAAGGGACTTTTATTGGCGATGGCCACAGCCTCTTCAATGTCGTCAAAGGCCACCATAGGCATAAGCGGCGCAAACACCTCTTCATGAAGAAGGGATGAGGTGCTTGGAACGTCAGTGGCCAAAGTTGGTGCGACAAAATGCCCCTCGCTGGGTAATCCAGCATCTGCCTGATGCAGGGTCGCCCCAGCCTGACGAAGGGCATCCACACGCTGTCGCATGGCGGTCGCCCCGGCCGCCGAAACAAGGGGGCCCATGGTGACGTCAGCGTCACGCCCATTCCCGACACGGATGGATTGAGCCGCTGCCCAATAGGCTTCAGCAAAGGCGTCATAAATGTCGCGATGAACCAGCGCATAGTTGGGGGCCGCGCAGTTCTGCCCGGCATTTTCATGTTTCTTATTCACCATCATCGGGGCGACGTGACCAATGTCTGTGTCTTTTCCGACAATCAATGGGGCTGTCCCGCCAAGCTCCACAAGGGCAGGTGTGATCGTCTGCGCCGCATGCCCCAAAACAATCTGTCCCACACGGTTAGACCCGGTGAAGGATACCATGGCCGACCTTGGATCCGTGATCAGCGCCTCAGTCACGCCGGCGGGATTGCCGGATAGCACGTTGAGCACACCAGCGGGCAGGCCCGCCTCCAAACAGGTCTTCACAATAAAAATAGCAGCGGACGGCGCCTCTTCTGGTGCACGGATGACCCCGGCGCAGCCAGCAGCCAAGAGCGCGCTAATCTTCCGTGCCGCGATGGCAGCTGGATAGTTGGAGGACGGCAGCGCCACCACCACCCCTGCAGGTTCAGTACGGACAAAGCGATCCACATCAAGGGCAGGCGCCGGTAAAATCTCACCATTTAGGCGTTCCGCCTCGGCTGCTGCAAACCGAAACTCTTCACCGATAAACTCAGCTTCCCCAATCGCTTCGGCCAACGGCTTGCCCTGCTCCTCAGTCATGAGGCGTCCCAACATATCCGCCTTCTCATCGAGTCGCGCCGCAATCTTGAGAAGAAGGTTCGACCGCTGACTGGCCGTAGCTTGACGCCACTGATTAAAGGCGGCGGACGCCGTCTCTAAAGCATCGTATGCGTCCTGTTCGGTCGCCGTTGGGACCATTGCAACTGGGGTAAGGGTTGCCGGACACGCCACTGCGAAGGGGTCACGGTCTGCGGTCGTAATATGTCGATCGCCAATCAGAAGTGTTTCGGTCCGCATGTGATTTACCACCTTCATATGCTAGGAATAGCGTCTGTTTTCCGCCCCCATGTTGACGATATTTACATAATGATCAATATGTAAGTTCGGTCATAATTGGGCCCCCTTTAAAGGAGAGTCGCCCCCATGTTGCTTAGCCCAAACGGCTCCCCCCTCCCCGAATGGCTCACGGGTGTTTGCACCCAGTGGCACCAGCCGGGGTTGGCCATCGCTGTCACCACGGGCGACGAAATCCTCTATGAGGGGGGTGTGGGCACCCGTAAGACGGGAACAAGCACACCAATTGATGAGCATACGATCTTTGCAATTGCGAGCCTATCTAAGAGTTTTGCCGCTGCGAGTATCGGATGGCTGTCGGACCAGGGCCACCTTTCCCTGGATGATAAGGTCCAGCAGCATCTGCCCCATTTTGACCTCTCGGACCCCCAGGCGGCATCAGAGGCAACTATCAGAGATCTTTTATGCAACCATGTTGGATTAGAGACCTCTGAGGGGCGGCACCGCCGCAGTGCGACATCCTATACGGACTTTTTAGACCGCTTGCGTCATCAACCCTTTCGGCATCCCTTCAAGCAACAATTCAGCTATTGCTCTGACCCCTTTACCGTCATTGGGGCGTTGGTGGCCGAGCTAACCGGGCGTCCCTGGGCGGATACAGCCCAACAAGCCTTTTGGGGTCCGTTGGGCATGCTCCGCACCAATGCGGATCACAAAGTAGCGCAAACGGACAATAACAGCGCAACCCCTCACCTTATCACAAATAGAGTGGCTGACCCTATCCCGTGGGGATATGAAGACCACGCAGCAACGCCCGCTGGCGGCGTGAATAGCTCCGTTCACGATATGGCCCTTTGGCTTCAGGCACATCTCAGTCATTTTGACGCAAAGGGCTCGAGCATCTTGTCCCAAAAGGTGCTGACAGAGATTCTCACCCCCCACGTGACTGAAGAAGGTTCCTTTGCTGACGATGAACTCGCGTCTGTGGTCGGCCATGGCGAAGGACGCATTCAATCCCCCACCTACGCTCTTGGCTGGTATTGCCACACCTATCACGGCCGTAGAGTTGTTTATCACACCGGCTCGATAGATGGGTTTCGCAGTATGATGGGTTTTCTGCCTGAGGAAAAATGGGGCGTCGTTCTTTTGGCGAATGCGGACAATCCCTATTTACTCCGAGGGCTGTTTCAAACTCTAGTTGATCAGCATCTTGGCCTTGAAGGCGATAACTGGCTGCAAGGTTTTTTTGAAAAAGACAGTAAGCTGCGGAATGAGGCCAACGCCGCCGAGGAGACACTGCAACAGGAACGTGATGCAACGCCCTGCCCCACCTCCCTCGAGGCCTTATGCGGCGATTACATCGATGGCACCGGTTTTGGCGACGCCACCATCACCTTAGAGGACGGACGGCTGATCCTGACCGCCGGGGCGGCTTCATTTGAGCTACGCCCCTGGTCCGGCCCCACTTTTGAAGGTATCCGGCGAGCGCCCTATGCTCCCATCCGGCAGTTTTTTGCCACCCTCGACGGGACGGCCAAAGATGGCGTAAGAAGGATAACCACCACCCAAGGGGCGGTATTTAACCGGAGAGGACATTAGAGCTTTGCCACAAAAGGCCTACCCAGAAAAAGGACGCCGCACCCAAGAAGAGCGTCGGCGGGAGACCACCCAGAAACTGATTGATGCAACAGTCAGCGCGGTGAACGCACATGGGTTTGGCGGTCTTAAAGCCTCCCAGATCACGAAACGCGCAGGGGTGACCTGGGGCGCCGTTCAGCATCTGTTCGGCGATAAAGAAGCCCTCCTCCTGGCCGTGGCCAGCCGAACCTACGAAGAGCTGTCAGCCGCCCTTAATAGCGAAAGTAGCGAATGCGCCTCGATCGAGGAGTGCGTCGAACAGATTGTGGCCGTCACCTGGAAGGCGTACCAGTCTGAAGCGTACCTTGCGATGGTTGAGATCCTGCGCGGATCCCGCGCCAATAAAGTGTTCCACCAAGAGCTGGTCGACCGTCAGCAGGCCTTAAACGACGGGGTCCGTCAAAACTGGCTCAACTGGTTCGCGCATACGGATCTTGATGAAGGCACTATTGATAATGCACGGGACCTGGTGACCATCAGCTTGAGTGGCCTTGCGGCCCGTTACATCTTTCTACGAACAGATAAAGAGAGCAAACCGCTTCTGTCCACCCTTTGCCAAGCCACAGTGAGTGTCTTGCAGCAGTCCTCAGGACAGATGAACCGTCAGCGACGCCTGACCGTCATGGTCTGAGCCGGCTCGCGCCCATCATCCCTGGGGTAAGACAGTGAGCTCCACATGGCTGGGGAATGTATTACTCGTATAGATCTTATTTTCTACCGCCCGAAAGTCATCGGCAGATGCAGAGGGGATGTGGGTGAACGTGTTGGGATTTCGATCAAAGAGCGGGAACCAACTGCTTTGCACGTGGATAACCAGTTCATGTCCCTTACGGAAGGTATAGTTCTGTTCTAATAATGGGATATCATATTGCTCTACGACACCGGGTTCAGTCGGCTTGGGGTCAGCATAGCTGTCGCGAAACTTCGCGCGAAAAATATCGCTCAGCACCAAACGGTGAAAGCCTGGCGTCGGGTGAGGCTCGTTCTCGTCAGGGTCATCCGGGTAAACATCAATGAGTTTGACGACCCAATCGGTATCCGTGCCTTCGGTGCTCGCAAACAATCGCGCTAAAGCAGGCCCGCAAAGCGTAATATCTTCCTTCAGCGGGCCGGTGGAATAGACCAACACATCGTCACGACTTTGCGTGAAAGACTGGTCGATAAGCTTATAGTCATCGTTCCATCCATCCTTGTTGGGTCGGGGAATGAAGGGAACAGGATTGGCAGGGTCAGCAATATAGCCGTTAAACGCCTCAGCCTCTTCGGGGGGGGCAAAGCGTATCGTCCCATCCTGACCCAGATATAGCGGCAACCGAACCGCCGCTGCGGGAGGCCATTGATCGTACGTGCGCCATTTATTCAACCCACAATCAAACATGGTCGCCGTTGGCAGTGCCGGATCAGGTCCATCCTTCAAATGATGCCGCAAGAACGGCATGAGAATCTCCTCACGGAAGTAAGACGCCGTGTTTGTCCCATAGTGAAATGGCCCATGGTGGTCTCCCGTACCAAAACGCCAACCACCATGGTTCCATGGTCCAGAGACGATGCGAATAAGATCGCTGTCGTCATGGGCCTTCATCTCTTGATAAAAGAGTAAGGTCCCATACTGGTCCTCAACATCAAACCAATTGTTGACGTGAAGAACGGGAACGCGTGGTTTTTGCCGCAAATGAGGCGCCACCTCACGGGATGCCCAATAGTCGCTAAACGTATCATTCTTCAACACCGTATCAGTCATCGGTGATGAAGCCGGGAAAAGAGGTCTTAGATCCTCAATAGACCCTGCATTGAGGTAAAAATCATAGATATCGAGGCCCTGATATTCATTTGCAATAGGATTATCGTCAAACGCTTCAAAAGGATAGAAGTCCATATGCGCTGTAAAAAAGCGTAAAGACTGGGCCAGCGCAAAGGCCCCGTGGTGGAAGAAATCGTCCCCAATGAAGCCCTCCGATACAGATGCAGACGGCACTGCGGCCTTCACGGCAGGGTGCGGATCAATAAGGCCGGCCATCACATGCCACCCTCGATAGGAATTGCCGTTCAGGCCCACCCGCCCATTAAAGTTCGGCAAATTTGCCAGCGCCC